>Ga0099847_1000098_pt1 | contig 25220 bp, 25 predicted proteins | sample CB_VirMetaG_2_FD_78178 | JGI IMG/M metagenome (GOLD analysis project Ga0099847, IMG submission 78178) | Freshwater to marine saline gradient viral communities from Chesapeake Bay - CB_1504_2 Viral MetaG | ecosystem: Environmental > Aquatic > Marine > Coastal | place: USA: Chesapeake Bay...
AGACTCTAAAGAACAAGTATAGGTACTTCCTGACGTGGTACAATTACCATTAATCCACCCTGTGCTCTCATCACTAACTACACCCGTAATAGAAACCTTAGCACTAAAAACATTCTCAACACTGGCCGAGTCGGTGCGGTTTTTTACCACTACGCCTTGGGAGGTGTTTGACCAGCCGGCTATGGGGACTGAGATGTTTACATTAAATGTAATGTTTGCTGATAATACAAAGCAAGTAGAGGCGAACATACAAATATTGCCCGCTCCAGATGTTGTATTATAAGCTCCCCCTATTCTGAAACTATTACTATCGTATGCAAAAGCATTAAGAACATTGTGACTTGTACCATCGGTTAAAAAACCATAACCAATGCTGTTAGTTGAAGGCATTATAGTTTGTACTGTAGTATAAAATTCCACCTTGTCACTATCTATACTATTTCCACCTGTGCATATTGAGGGTATTTCAAAAAGATAATCTCCTGTGCCGTTTGTTCCCCCCGATGTTTTAGAAAGGCTATATTTCAACTCTAAACTGGCTCCATTTCTCCTACATAAAACTTTATCTACTGTCGCTGCCCCCTTCGTGGGGTTAGTGGTTGTAGCTTCGATTATCATGGGGCCAGCATCAACCCACTCACTACTAGCATAAATATCCGTAGGGGTGAGGGGATTTAAACGAAATTCTATCTCGTCAAAAATTACTATGGTCGCGGCACTTTCGATTTTTGTTTGAAAACCATAAGCAATGTCGTTTGTTGTGCTAGGGATATTAAAAACTAGCTCGTGTTTAAGCGCCCTTGTACTTGGCTTAATTTGTATGCTTCCAAGTATTGCGCTATTCGTTACGTCGTAAACGATAAAATCTAGGTCATTGTTTCCGTCATTGTTTGAATAGAAAGTAAGTCCTACGACTTGATCTTTTTGCTTTTCCTCTAGGGTAATGTTTGGAGAAATACACCAATCATTTAATGAGCCCGCCGCTTGAATGTACTTAATTGAGCTTAAGCCCTGTATTTGATTTGTAGTTTCGTCTGTAAATGTGGCACTCGCGTTAAACGTACCGCCGTTATTAAACGTGACGTCATTCCCACAAGTAAATTGTGCCGCTTTTACGTTTTCTTCATAGCGTTGCGTATGGAAAACATCAAGACCGCCACCCTCGCCGGATCCAAACTTTTTAAATAGTCCTGCGTTTAAGTCATAAAATCCTAGTATGCCGTCCGTTTGTGAATATCCGATATAAGGATTACCCGCGCCTAAGCCAATATCGAAAATAAGTCTTTGGTCGGTGTCGGTAGCGTCGCCAATAGTAAGCCAATCAAGAAATGTTGAGCTATTGGTGGCCGTAAGTGCGCCGAGGGTAACAATGTCCGCTGCAACATCAAGCTGTTTATTTATAACTAACTTATTTAGAGTCGTGTCGGCCGTAAGTGTAACCGTGTCTACGTCGGGATTTCGATCAAAGTTAATAACCCTATCGCCTGCGCCGTCGCCAAAGTTTAGGTTTTTCTCTTTTAGGTACTTTGTTTGAGCATTTCCACTAAGCGTAAATAATAAAGCCGCTAAGATTAAAATTAAGTTTTTCATTATTTATTCCTCACTAGGTCTAAGTAAATATTTCCTGAGTCAAAATCGCCCGACGCAATCTGATTAACATAATCAACTACAAGCGTTGCCGCATTAGTATAAGATAACTCCATTAAAAGGCCATTGCCCGCTAAATCAGAATCATCATTAGTAAAATACCAAGTTGTGCCATTGTAAACACCATTGATTGTTATTGCCTGCGCATAATCATCTGGCCCTATGGTATCTAAGCCCCATGCCTGTATTGTTGCTTTAAATGATTTATATATTGTGCCATCTATAGAGAAAAGATTTCTTGTAAGTGTATCGTCCTGCAATGCAATAGATTGTTTTTGGTCGTTTTGCTCTTGGCCTAAGATGGTTACGTTGCCGCTATCTATTTTAATGGCCTCTTGTAGCGCTGTACCACCGGCGACCTTTGTTCTAATGACGAGGCTTGCACCGTGATTTGTTGTGCTAGTGTCCTCTTCTGTTACGGTTTCAATCTCAGCTAGTAGCGCCTCGGCACCTGTCTCGTCTGTACCGTAGAAAGAATATTTACCTAATGAGTCGCCAAGTTTTGTTTGACCATTATCCGTAACGCCTCTTTTCTTTTTTATTAAGACCTCGGCACCACCGGCCACGTCTTGATCCCTCACAAATTTACCGCCCGCCAAGGCCGTTGTAGATCTAACGTGTAGCTTTTTTTCAGGCGTTGCTACGTTTCCAATTCCTATACTACCGTTTCCGGCAATTCTCATGGCCTCTGTAAGCGCCGTGCTATCCTCGCTAGTTGTTTCAAAAATCGTATAAGCGCCTTGCTCGGTGGCGCTTGTAATATCTAGCGAAATTGTTTTTATTCTTGCCTGCGTGTATTCTACTGAGCCGTCAAAACCTTTAAACTCAATTGATCCAAGCTCGTCACCTACTTGCGTTGCTCCGGTGTCTCTCTTCTTGACCATTTCCAAGATAGGGCCAATTGAATCGGCACTTTGTCTCGTTAATCCAAAGGTGTCGGCGCTATCAGGAAATTTAACGGTGTTTAATGTCGGGTTAACCGTAAGTAACAAGATGTCGTCCGTGCCATCAAACATGTATAATTGCCACGTATTTGCATCAACAATTTGCACCCACGTACCTTGTGGCGCGATTTCACTAGGCCTAGCAGCGCCCGACGAGTTACTAATAAGCGCGTCCTTAAAGCTGACAAGTAAGGTAGCTAGTTGAGTACCACTTGTGGTATTCGGATCAATTGTATTAAAAATGTCCTGTGCCATAATATAAACTCTCCGTTAATTATAAAATATCTGTCGCTCGTCGCCCATAGCCTTTTACAAGGTAATCAAATTGTCTACTAACTGGTGTACCTCCACTATCATAAAAGTTTATAGTGAATCCTGCCAAGCTTTTATTAGTAATCTCGTATCTATCACCACTTTGCGCGTTATCTTGACTAATTGCAATTGCAGGCGCGGGTGATGGCCCGTAAAATTGCGGATCAAAAACAATATTTTGACCTAATGACGGCGCAATAATATTTTCGCCACTAGCTTGTCTATCCGGCATGTCTGCTTTTATTTTACCCTCAAATACGCGAGGTGAAACACTTGGATTTAAAGACACAAGGCGCAATCTAAACTGAAATATTCGACCGGAAAAGTCGCCAATTGTGAAACTACGCCAATCTATAAAGTTGTCCTGTACGCCCTCGCTAATCGGATCAATAACGTCAAGCGTCGTCCAGCCCGTCATAACATTTAATTGATCTGTAGATCTATATTGAGTTTCTACAAACCAATCGCTTGTGCCCGCCGTGGCAAGTACCGTAACGGCGCTTAATGGTGTCCAGTTAACCATAAGGTCGTTAGGTGTAAATCCCTCGGCCTCTATTAAGCTTTGAAGTCTGACAATATAGATATCATCTAGCGTCAAAAGGTTTTGATAATAATAAAAACCCTCTGAATAAAATTGTACGTTTGGTGGCGTGTTTACTGACTTTCTTAATACAAGTTGAGAGTCAAAAGTTTCCACGCGGTCTTTAGGGCCTAAAAGATCTGGAAAATCATTTGTTTCATCAACTACATTAAGATCCACGAGCGCAGGAATACTTGTAATTGCTTTTGCAGCGACCAAACTCTGATTAACATTAAAGTCTATTGCTTTGACGTAGTAGCTACCTGTACGGGCTTGAAATTGGATCTGGTTAGTCTTTCGGTCAACACTTTGAAGAAAGTTAGAACTCTCCCAATTTGCATTAAGGTTAGGACTATATCTTATTTCGTATTCTAAAACGTCACAATCGGCTATTAATGGCCATGACAATTGTAGTGTCTCATTAAGTACGTTTATATATAGTGCGCCTACGTCGCTTGGCGGCGTAACTTTCTTAACTGGCGTCGCTGCCTGAGCGCTTACCTCACCAAGCGTTAATTTTTGTCCATTTGAACTAACGCCTAAAACTTTAAAATCGTGATTAATATTAAGGTCTAATTGATTGACGGTGTAAATATAACTTGTCGCCTTAATAACGTCGGCTAACTCATATTCGGCCGTGGTCTTTACATATACCTCGTAGGCGTCTGCTACGTTTTGAAGTGGAGCGCCCCACGTTAGGGATATTTGATATATATAGTTTGAGCCGTCGCAATCAAAAGTATTGTCAAGAATCTCTAGGTTTTGAACTTCACTTGGCGAGGCGTCAATTTCGTCTACGCTGCGCCCTAGATTATTTTCATAAGCAGGAATAACGCCCGTACTCTCCGCTTCATAAATAGCGTCTGCCTTTTCAACTAAGGTTAACGTGGCCCTAAAATCATTCTGAGGCTGTATTTCTTTTACGAGGCAATCAATAGTGATCTTGTCTACCTCGCCCCAAATAAATAGGTCGCCGACCTCTGGTAATTCTGGCCCTGACAAGGTAGCCGTATCTGGCCCCGTGACGGTCATAGTTCCTGTAAATATGCCTAAGTAACTTCTAAAAGTGTAACCGTAATCAATACCAAACTCTGTTATAATGTCGTCGTCTAGCGTTACGTCGCTGCCTGCAATGGCGCTTACCCTAGTGGGCCTGCCGCCAACCTTCATGACGTCGTGCTGAAACTTTACAAAGTCCCCACGGGTACATACCAAGTTTTCAAAATCAACATCAATGCTTATTGTTTCTTGCCTAAGCCGTGCCTGTGCTATTAAATATCTACCAAAGCGCCAAGCTTGTTCGTCATTAGTTACGCCAAAAGTGCCAACCTCTTCAAAAGTTTCTGCCGTACTAGAATCAAAACCGTCGTCATAAACAATTTCCTCACGGGAAATATAATCACTACTTTGGTCAAGATAGATAATTTTTAAAGCGTCGGGTGTTTCTATATAAGATCTACTAGATCCAAAATTGCTTGAATTTCTCGGCGTAAAGACTTGCACTGGTAAAGTTTTTAACTTATCAACCAATACGCCGTATTTACCATTAATAATATTTAAGCTTGCTTGCGTTTGCCCCGTAACCTGACTAATAAGATCTTTTGCCGTTGTCTTGTAATCAAGAATAAAATTTATTTTAAATCTTGGCTCGGCATAAGTTTGGCCCGCTGGTGGTGCCGGCACCTCTTCACAAAATTCTGCGTACTCTATAAAGCTTGCCGTATCTATCCTATCCTTATTGAGCGCTCGTTTATTTATGTCGCCTGTTAAAATGTCTACATAAACCCATGCAGGATTACTTGTTTCTTGCAATGGCCATGTATCAGTAACAGAATCATAAACTGGCAAAACACTTGACGCTATGCCACTTAAGTTTGTTATTGATCCGTTAAGTTGATCTGTGGCCTTTATTCTTATCTCTAGGAATACATGTCTCTGGCTTGTTAAAATTGGTGGCGTTGCAAAGCGAGTATTAAGGCTTGACCATGTTAGGTCGTCAATTATTTGAAAAGTCGCGCCGCCGTAACTTCTAACTCTAGTTATTCTTATTTTTATATCTTCGGTGGTTATTGGCGTAAATTTTATTGTTGAAAAAACCGGATTTTGCTTGCTTGCAGTAATAACAAAGCGTCCAGAAAGGTTTTCTACTTTTAACAAGTCGCTAGGCCTTGGGCCTAAGTAATTTAATCCGTCTGTGCCATCTAGGTAAAGATATCCAATAACAGGCCCGCCGCCCGGCCCGCCGCCGCCACTTATAACTTTTTTATATGAAATTGTGCTAAATAAAACTAAATCCTGCTTAAAGGCCTCGTCCATTGTATATCTATAGAAACCACCTAGATCGTCTCGCTGTATAATTGTACCGACGCCCTCGCCACCTAGCGAAATTTTTGCATCAAGATTTATGAACTTGCTAGAATAAAATTCAAAATCTCCCTTTCTGTATTTATAGGTGTCTAAATAATATCCCTCTATCGGATTTGTTAAAACTGCGAGGTTTCCCCTTTGTCCTACGGCGTTATATTGGCTGTAAAAATTAGCCTCCGCAAGTGTTAATTGTCGAGTGTCTGCGCTAAAGAACGGTAGAAATTGCTCATTAGTTCCGGCGCGTTGCTGAAGATAAATAGGTATAAAGTCGCCCTCTTCTGTTACTTGCCCAACACTTGAAAAATCTTTAACTTGCGATTGATTGTTATACGAGTACCAGTTTTCCGTGCCAACCTCTGCGAACTCGGCCGAAACCTCTATGTTTCTAGCCACATTGTTGCCTGCCGTGTCTATTGTTCTTAAGCCTTGTGGACAAACAAACTGTATCAATATTTCTTGCTCGTCATTGTTGGCATTTTGGTTTGCGTTTCTAACCACCTGATACTCGTCTGCTGGCCCGCCGCCGTCCGAGTTTCCATTAAGATTTACTGCTATATTTTCGGTGTTATTATCCCCTTTATATAGTGCAAATACGTCACTTATGGCCGTGTCCCAATCCCCCTCGTCAATTGCAGGCTTATTCAAGTCGACCAATCTATAGTTAACCTCGTTAAACTCAACTATCGGGGTATTTCCTATACGTAAATTTTCTATTTTTAACGGGCCGTAACCAAAGTCGTATATAGCGTAAAAATATTGCGCCAACTCTCCCTGATTATCTGCAAAGAATTCCGTATAAGGTGCCGCTGCAATTGTAGGAAATATTTTATGTTTACCATAAACTCTTGGCACGGGCCCATATTTATTAATACTATTTGCCTGAGAGTCGATCGTGTACATTTGGCTTTCGTTTGCGCCAAAATCGCTACCTAAGCCACCCAATGAAGCTGTAGGCGCTTTAATCAAGGCATTAACCACGAGTGTTGCTGCAAAGCCTGCTAAGGCCGGTGCCCAATAAGCCGAAGCCCCGCCGCCTGTGGCGACCGTTGTAGCAATAACCACCGCCAAGATTGCAATTTGCCCTAATAATCTCCCATTACTACCGCTTTCCGGCACAATCCCTATCATTAAATTGTTTGCGTCTTTTGGTTTTATATTGGCCCACATGTCTTTCGGTATTTCGTGGCCGTATAGATAAGCTTTGTAGAAATTTTCGGTCTGGTCGTTTATTTGCGGGTGTTCTTTTTTTGCTCTTTCAAAAGTCTGTAGTATTGACTCGCCCTCAATAACATTAAGCGTTTCTTCTTTTGGGGAAAGTGCGTTAAGCCTAATCTTAATCATGACGATAATAACCCATTATGCGAGGTTTCCACTTTTCGATTTTATCAACAATACTACCTGTGCCTTTTTGGGTATGTAAAAATTGATTTTCATTTAAGTAAATCCCTAAGTGTGCCGCCGCCCCAAAAACTCTTATTAAAATTATATCACCTAGCTTTGGATTAACCACTTTTAAATAATTAGGTTTCTCGTTTGATACAATTACTTTTATTTCGTCGTGGTCGCAAGGATCGTTATATATGTATCTTGATATTTCAACTCCCTTATAGAGCCTATGAAACTCCCTTACTATGGCCCAACAATCCATTTCCTCGTAAGGTATCCCAATCAAATTAGGCAAAAAGGCCGGGGTACAATGACGGTGTATATTTTTCATTTGGTAACTCGGTATTAAGTAAGTCGTCCATATATAACCTAGCCGTAATTCTTAGCGCGTTATATTCAATTGTTTTTATTCTCAACTCTCCCAACTCGACCTCTGTATTATCAGGGTTACTCGCCAAGACCATATTGATATTTACATTAATGTAATCAGTAACCGACCTTAATTCGTCTATTAAAAGTTGACTGACATTATCAAGTGTTAATAAGACCTCTCTAACTGTCTCCCCGTCGTCCACTGGAAAAACAAGATTTACAGGAAAAGCTTGGAAAGTTATGCCGTTACTTACAATGTCCTCTGTATTGTTCACTAGATAAATCGTGTCAAAAGTAGGGTGACTAAGCGTGAATAGAGCTAAGAAAGGATCGCCGCTTTCTTGAGAATAAATTTCTTGGATCATTTGATTAGATAGCGCTCTACTCACGGTAAACGCTCCCACGTCATTTGAATTAAGAACTCATTGCCGCCAATAATTGTAATACTTGGATCATTAACAAAACGATAGGTCGTTTCTAAATTTGTTATAGGATCCGTAAAAAGAAATGTATTTACACCGCCATTAAGAGTAACGTCATAAAAGTTATTAAACGTGTCGTATTCGCCTCTCTCTAAATTAACTGTGGTGGTGTAGTTATCAATTCTTTTAGTAAATCTACGCCTAACTTTTGCAGGCCCTACACTATTATCTGAACGTAATTTGGTGCTGCCAAATTGTTGTCTAAATCCCGATTGATTAATTTTATCTTGTAAAGTCGCTGGCCAATTATTCATTAACTACCTCGTCTCTGTAGCCCGTAAGTTTGACTAAATTGTCTGTCAAAGCGGCCCTCGCCAATGGCTTTGGTCACGGTGCGGGTTACAATTATGTCTAACTGTCTTTCACCCGTTTCCGTTTTTGACTCTTGCACTTCTACGTTGCCCTCGGTGTAATTGTTTACGTTTACAACTACCCCATTTGATCCGCTTGCATTTACGCCAAGCTTACCATTCGCTCCCCTTTCTAAAGGAATGATGGCTTCACTACCGGCCTCACCCATTAATCCAGTTCGCCCCGCACTCATAGGAAAAAGAGTCGGGCCATCGACTATCCCGCCGTTTGCAAAAGGCGTAATGTTTCCACTAAATACGTTGCCGTTAGCTGATAAGCCGCCACTTGACGGCGTTATGTTTGCGTTTGAAAAAGTATTGCCTGCCGACGCCGAGCTTGCACCTAGCCCACTAAATAAAGATCCTGCAAGTGGCGCAATGACGGCCTGCTTAATAGCTATCCTTGTAAGTTCGTCAATTACAAAAGTCGCAAAGTCTTTAAAGGCAAATTTTCCTGTTTTTACAAAGTTTAATATTTGATCCTCAAGTTGATTAAATACCCCATTAACGGTTGACCTAACTTGAGTGGCCAAATTGCCAACTCCTAAAACAACATCACTTAGCCCCGCCTTTAATCCTGTAAGCGCCTGATCTGCTAAGCTTAGTTTTTGCACCTGAGTATTGAGTTTTAAAAAAGCGTCGGTGTATTGATCTATGGTTATTTTACCTTGCTTAAATTTATCATTTAATTCATCTAATCTTATCTTGTCTAACTCACTCCGATAGGTATTTAAAGAAATAGCGCCAATCCTTAAGCGCCTATTAAGATCCCCAAAAACGCCCGTCACTGTCGTTACACCTGTCGTGTTAATTGACTTGATTGATTTTCTTAATTGCTCTATGAATTCATCTAGTGTTTGTTGGCCCGGTATTTTTGTAAACCCTCGCCGTTGCAAGTCTAAAAGTTTTCCTAATTCATCTTGTAGTTTCTTAAGATTTGCCTGCGCGTTTTCAAGTTTTTGGCCGCCAAAGAACTCATTTAAAAAGCCGCCGCCTTTTACCGACGATTGAGCGCCGTCTATGATTTTCTTTTGTGCCTCTATGCCTTTAGATATCTTTTCAATTCTTTTTCCTACGTCGCTTGGATCAAAAGTTTCCTTAAGGTTTTTACTTAGAAATTGTGAAGCTGCTATAAGTGCCGTAAGCCCTATTATTATCGGGTTTGGGCCTGATAAAAAAGCACTCAAGCCTTTTAAGGCAAAACCTAAGCCTTGAAAACCAATCGCCAAATTAATAACTGTGCGTGACGCAACAAAAGCGGCAATCGTAACGGCTAAAGTATCTATATTATCAATAGCGCCAAGTATTGCCTTTTCAAAAAGGCTATTGATGCCAAATTCTTTATTTAGTTTTGCAAGCTTAAACCTAAAAGCATCTAGTGAGATTGTGAGTGTCTGACTAAAAGTTGTTCCTAGCTTTTGCGCGTCCTCATTTAGTTTATCAAAATTATCCCTTAACGCGTTAAGGACTTTCTCGTTTGTAATTCTACCCGACTCCGCAAATTTAATTAACTGGCCTCTTGTGATACCAAGTTCTTTACTTAGTATGTTTGCAAACACCGCATTACTCTCCAAAACGGATCTTAATTCTTGGCCACGTAATTGTCCCGACGACAAACCCTGTGCGAGCTGTATTGTAGCGCCGGTGGCCTCTGCAATGGTAGCACCTGACAACCTGAATGTCTGTTGCAGGGCAAGAGTTGTCGCCAAGATCTGATTTTGATTTAAACCAAGCTCTTGAGTCGCTAAGGCGATTCTGTTATACGCCTGCGCTAGACCGTCGATTGATGTACGTGTAAACCTTGCTGCTTTCCTTAGGCCGTCAAACACCACCGCCGCGTCCTCTGCGTTTCCGGTAAAAACCTTAATCCTATCTTCTAACAATTGAAAAGAGTCGACCGATTTTATAATATCCCTAAGTCCTAGGCCAAAGAGGCCTGCGGCAAATACGTTCCTTAGGCCACCAAAGGATTTTTTAAGCGTGTCAGTGTTCTTATTTATAGCGCCTAGTTGCTTGGCAAGTTGACGAAACTGCTTATCGCCCTGAACTTGCGCTTTAACAATTATGACTCTAGTTTGCTTTGTTGCTGGCATTTCGTTTTTTCTCGGCGTTATCTAAATAAACAGTATCCATGCGTCTAATCAAATACAGGAATTCATCAAAATCATGTATATTTAAAATTTTAGCAAATTTATGAATGTTTAGAAAACTAATAGGTGCCATTTGGTTACGCGTTGTGTTTAACTCCCAAAAGCACCAAGTATAAAAGTCAAGGCCATATATTTCAGGTTTTTTAGCCTCTGGCCTAATACGCCCTTGACTCTCCAAGTTGTAATAAAAATCAATCTTGTCTGACCAATCTAAATACCATTTTATATACTGGCTTAGTAGTTTCCCAATTGTTCTCTGTAATTACTAGAGTCACTTGAGTAAGCTACTAGAGTGTCCGTAAGATCTGGCAATGCCTTTAAAAGCTCTAGGCACGACTCTCTAGTAAATGGAATTTCTTTTTCTTCTACCGTGATACCTTTCCAATCTACCACTGAGGTTTCGATAAATACTTTTAATTGCATTTCCTCAAGAATACCTTGATCCATTGTGCCCATCTGAATTTGTCTGCTATATGGCTTTTGGTAATCTGCAAGCTTTTTGGCAACATCATTTTTATTCACGCCGCCAAAGCGCTTAATTCTAAAGGCTACGTCTTTTTCAATCTCAAACCAAATACCCTCTGACTCTAGCTCGTGGTCTGTCTTAAAAATCTTATCAAGATTTGTTTTCATATTTCCCCCTTATTTGTAAAAAAAAATTATGTCAGAAAACAAAAGGCCCCGTCAAACGAGGCCTCTTTTGGTGTTCTCTTTTTGTTATTGTTTTTACCCTCGGTAAAATGTAAGTGATGATTCTCCAAGCGGCCCAACCTTAGCTGTACCACTCATGGTAATTAGAACGTCCTGATTAATCCCCGCCGAGGCCGGATCGTCAAAAGACACTTGAATAGCAGGCATATAAATCCCATAATATCCGTCTACGTTTTTAATTAAGAAACCAATCGCAAAACTTTGTTGTGAAAGTTTCTTAGCTAGTAATTGCCAATTTTCGTTAGCAAGGTAAGCCGTTAGTGAAACCTCTATTTGCGCTGTGCCCTCAGAATAATCCTGTGGTGCTGCGCGTCCAATACATGTTTGTGGCGTAAGATTATTATTAAGCGTCATGTCTAGCGACTGAATACAGAAAACCGTTTCATCTAAGATCGTGTCCTCTAGTACAACAAAGGGCATATCAATTGATCCGTTCATACTGTTAGTTGTCGCTGCCGGATTAATTGTTTCGCCATTGGTAATAAAGTCGCCTGCCGCCTCTACTGGCTCATAGTCATTTCCTTGAAAAGAAAAAGAACCCGTAACAATCTCGCCGTAAGCCACGTTAAGATTCATTTGGCTGGCAATCATACCGCGATAATTAATTGCCTTAGTGGTTAGGTCAAGAAAGGCTTTTTCCATTGAAAAGCTTTTTTTGGTTATCCCAATATTTACCTTGTCGCTTACTTCAAAAGAAGTACCCGCACCAACCTCGTCTACCATTGTGTCTGGCCCAACAAAGCGAACCACTGTCGCGCTGTTAATGGCAACAATCATAATTTGTGTATTGTTATTAGAATCGGCAAAACCTGTAAGCGTAGCAATGTCGCCTACTATAACCTCGCCATTAAAGTCACCCGCCGCACGAGTAATAGTGCCCGCTACGGTGTCAATGGTAAGATCCTCTGATACTGCCGCCGACGCCACCCATGACGAGTACATTGCACTTTCAATTAACTCGTCTATTGAAGATTCTTTTGCAAGTTCAAAATTAATATCACCGGCGACCGTTAGGCCTGTCGCTACCTGACCACTAGATAAGCGGTCAACTCTAATTTGCTGACTCTCCGTTGTCTCTGGAGAGCCTGACAAGCTATCACTTGTAAAACGAGCTTGCGTGTAGTTTGTACCCGTTGGTGTTTGTCCGTAAACGGTTTCGGGCACAAAGGCCACTCTCACTAGGTTAGATGAACTCATTTTATTTACTCCCTATAAGTTAATATCATATTCATAGTTTACCACGACGGCCGCGGCTGTATAGCCACCGTCAAAATTTAAGGTCGCTCCACTTTCAAAATTCGGTGGTGTAACCGATTCTATTCTAATCCCATTTATACTTTGACCACGAAATTTATTTCTAATGTTTTCCGATCTCGTTAAAATGTTTACTGTTGAATTATTACTTACGGGCTCGACTATGTGAATAAAAATAGAGCCGGTTTCTCGATAACAACCTTGAGTATTGTTTGACGCTATGCTTATAGGCACCTCGTCATTTCCTACATATTGCAAACCTAGCCATCTGTCTTTAATACCTACCCCATTGTCTGCTAGAAAATCTTGCAAGTAATCAAATTGCGCCGTCACGTCCAAGGCCGTTTCACTCGGTAGCTCTACGCCTATAAATGTTTCTACTTCTGTCCTAACATAAACTGAACTCACAACTTACTCCGTAAATGTTTGACCGCCATCGCCGCCAATGCCTTTGGTTAATCCCGCTTGTGATAATTCAAAAACAATGGCCGGATATAAATAAGGCCTGCCTGCGCGGCCCTCGCTATTAAACTGGTGGCTATATGTTCTACGCCTACCGTCACTAGGTATTGCGTTTCCAAGATTGCCGCCGGTTATATATTGAAACCTAAAAAAGTTAGCAATGCCTTTAGTTTTTGGGTTACTTCTAATTCTTTTATATGAAAGATAATAAGCACCATTTGGCGCACTAATTAAATTTCCCGTGATACGACTTTTTGTTTTTCTACTTTTCCTAGTCGATCCCCTAAGCCCTCTTTTGCCTGCGCGATAACCAAGGCGCTCAAGTTTCCGCGCATAAGGTGCCGTGTTCAAAAAAGTAACTTTAGTTCCGTCGCCAAGCTTTTGACTATTTTTTCTCAAGTAACTAACTAACTCGCCTCTAGTTCGGGCAATGACTAAATCATTAACCATGACAACATTGCTGTTTTTCATTTCGCCCGTATCGACAATTATTCTCTTTTGTATTAAATCCCAAACCTCAGTTATGGCCTCTATTGACGATACTCTAGCAAAAAACTCAAGACGCCCAAAGGGCAAGACCGTTGCAGGATCTCTGTCAAACTTTCCGTCAATTCTCGTGCGCGGCTTTTTGTCAAAGCCCCCCGATTGTTCCTCTCTTAAAGTGTCCCTAGCTATCCCGATAAGACCTTGCTTAAAGTCGTCTGCGAATTCTTTAAAATTCACTAGACCAACCTTATCCCTAGTAAGGGCCTTAAGAGGCGAAACCGTCTTTCCCTTATTGTCAGTTATAGTTGTCTCGACGCTAAAAGCTGCCATGGTTAATTTGTCCTTAGTCGATAACCTATTATGTTGCCAAGGCCGACCATTTCCCTAACCTCGCTTATAGTAAACCCGCCAAGCTCAGGATCAATAATTTTCCAACCTCGCCTTATTGTTATAGACAATTCTGAGACAACACTTTGAGAAATAACAAATTCGCGGCCCTCAATTGCCATGTCGTCTACGGCCGCAAAATTTCTAAAGTAATTGCTTGGCGCAATCTTTACGTTATAAGTCGTGTCAGTCCTAGAATCATATAGCTCTACGCTACGCGATTGCATTGAAAGGGCCATGTTAAAAGCTGCCTGTAAATTAACTGACATAAACCTCGTCCAAGTTTCCAGTAAGTATTCTCATTGATCTGTAGTAATCTAATACGTTTGAATAATTACCTACGAGCATGCCGAACTTTGCGTTACGCTCATTCGCTTGCAAGCTGTAATCAAAATCTAGGGCAATAGTACCCGCAATAGATATTCTTTGCACGTTGTCGCCAAAGTCCTGAGCAATACCACTGACTTTTTTGTTGTAATCTTTTTCAATCAATCTATAGATAGTGTGCCTAAGCTCTTGAGGCAATTCAACATAGCCTGCGTTGTATTCTATTTCTATTCGACCATTTCCATAAAGATTAGAAAACCACCGCATAGGATAGCCATCATAAAGCTTTAAAACTCGCCCCGTACTACCCGATCTATAATCGGCCGCGTTTAATGTAGCCTCGTTATCTACGCCGTCGATAGTAACTATTTCTTTTATCGAGGTAATTGAGTTTAAGGGAAAATGATAAGTTTCTAGTCTATCGTTCCTTTCCCTATCTCTATAATCTGACCAATAGAAAACTTGAGTATATGCCGCCGCTAAAAACTTCCTATTACAATAATTTTCAATAGCGCTTGAATACAATGCAATTTGTTGGTTAAGAAAATCATCATAGGTAGCCGTTGACTCTCCTAAATAAGTTTTAACCTCTGTAAGTGTTACTAGCATAATGTCACCTGATTTATTTACTATTTATATTATAACGCTATTTATCAATTTTTGGAATTACGTTTTTCTCTATGTTTTCACAATAGTTTTCATATATGTCGCGGTCGTCCATGTTCCAAAAAAGATGGCCAAGCAATATACCAAAGGCCAAAACCAACAAAGGGAAATTCTTTGAGCCTCTAATAACATGGGCACTAATCGACTCTCTCTTTCCTTTCTTCCAGATAATCCAAACATCGAATAAGGCGCAAACTACTACTATCGAGAAAATAAAAATAACTGTTAAGTTCATTATTTAATTACCTTTACGAGTAAGTCCTCATTGTTACGCAAACATGTACGTCAATTGTGCCATGTGATTTATATGTCATTCTAATGATTAACCCATTAAAATTTGTCTCAGTTATCGCTTTATTTTCGGCCGTCACAATACCTACTGTTTTGTCGGCTTTATGGATATCCATAGGTATGTCTTTTAAATAGTAGTGAATAGGCCCGAGTGCAGGGTGGACTATTGCCATAGAAGTAAAATCTCTTTTATCAAAATCATGAGCTATAGCAAAACCTTGTTTAACAAACAATTCTTCTGTTACGGGATAATCAAACGTTGTGGTTTGTCCTGCGATTGCGTCAAACTGAAAACCTCGGTCTGTTACTCGCTCGCCGCCCTTTGGTAAAATTTCTTGATACTGCATAGGCTCCGAAGCCAAACTTTCGCCCGTATGCGCCGCTAATATTAACTCGGCACTGGTCGCCTCTTCTGTGCTTAAGTTTCTTAAATAAGATATATTAAAAAAACTATCTAGCGAATCGTTAACCGATGCGACCGGTAAGCCTGCCAAAATCAATTCACTATATAGGCTACCAGAATCTATAAATCCGTTCGCCGTTTCGGTCTTTTCTATTGTCATTATTGGCATCGTTGAATCTCCAAGATTGATTCGTACATACGGCTAGTCCTGCTATTCGACGAGGGCCTAACAAGCAAGTCCACTACGTGCAGGCCCTGCGATAAGTTTACAAAATACTTGAGAATGTTGTTTTGAAACCTTTGATCTGTGCTGCTATCCTTTGGCTCTATTCTTAGTTCCTTTATATTTGCGCCGCCGTCAATTCTAATTGCAATCCTTATGTCGCTTGATGCACTGTCATGGCCCCACAAAAAATCCGCATTAAAGCGGTAAGAATTATTCCCGTCCTCGCTAACATTAAATGTTAACGAGTCGTATATCTGAAAAGTACCGCCCGAAAAACTTTCAAGCCCGACTCTCTCTTTAAAAGAAAAGTCGGTGCCGTACTTATTGACTTGTTTGTTAACAAAGTTAGATCCGTCAAAAACTAAATAATCATCGACGGCCAAACCTGCGAGGTCTACGTCCCGCAAGGTTTGTGTCGAATAATTTAATAAGTATTTGTTATCTATTTTTGACATTAGTAATCTAACGACTCAAAGGCGATATCAATAATGTCGCCCGTAACTAGAATAGATGAAAGATCACCAATCCACGTAATTCTAGTTTTTGACGATGCGCCACCTTGATAGCTAACAGTAAAGTCGATAACGTCTTTTTGTCTAATGCCAAAACGAGGCTGAAAAATAACCGAACCTGTCGATGCTACTTTTGAAAGATCAACATAGCCGTTTGAAATATCAGTACCACTTAAAGTAAATGACTCTTCATAAGTTCTACGCCCCGCGACCGCGCCACCACTAATTTTAGTCGTGCCCGTTACTAAGTCGTCGTCTACCAAGACCACTAACTGATCGCCAACATTAAAACCAAGACCGTCGCCGTTATCTACCGCAATTGTTTGTCTGGTTTTTGTAAGACCTTGACCGGCTTGAACAACCTCGCCCATTTGAGCAAAAGTAAGCGAATCGGTGCCAAGTACAAGCTCGCCTTTTGGATCGCCGCCGCTTGAGCTAGTTGTTAAAATATAACCAAGACTTGCGTTATCGGCACCCTCTACGGCTTGCGTAAACATTCCTCTAGTAACTGAGGACGCCGACGAACCGTTATTATCTGCGTCTGTCGATCTTGTAAGAACAAAAGGTGTACCTGCGTCACCAAGGTCTGAGACAAGGTAGATACCGTTTTCAATTCCCGATGCCTGATTTTTAACTAGGATTCTGTCGCTAAGTGCCGGTGTAACTCCGTCGATTGCGCCTAATGCGCCGTTAGCGTCGGCCGTCAATGTTGCGCCTACGCCCGCCGTACCGTTATCATAAGTTACCGCCGCAAGTGCTGCGCTAGTGGCAAGCCTTACCGCATCTTTTGGATCTGATAGGCCAGAAACAATTGCCTCAACATAAGACTTTGTAGCAGCGTCTTGTGGTGCCGTTGGATTCGCAAGGTCTGTAATCTTTGCGCCGTTCATACTCATTTGACGCAATACAGTTAGCGCGTCGGTATTAGATATTTTTAATATCTCAAGGTCTGCTGAGTCGGCCGCATTTCTAACTCTAAGTGCGAGGTTATTTCTTAATCTAATTTGTAAGTCTGTAATTGTTGAATCTTGTACAAACTTTCCTAAAATTCTGCTCATTTTACTCTCCTAAATAACGTAGTTAATTCTTATTATATCACCCTCGTCTATTATGGTTTCCATTCCTAAACCATTCCAGTCTAAAGTATTTCCAAAAACTATAAAGTCTGTGCCGTGTACCTGACTTGTGCCGCCGACAATATCTATTATAACTTTCAAGTTATCCGTCGGCGTTTGCTCTAAAATAATTTGTTTGGCCAAATCCTCTGTGGCCGTGACTTGTTTTATTTCCGTAAATGTATTGTCATTTATTGTAGCAACACTTGCCGCAACATTGTCTATTAAAACCTCAACCTTATTTGGATCGCCCGCATAGGTGGCCATAGAATCGACGTTGGTTAACGAGTCCCAATTTACAATCTTTTGCTCTGGCACAACCTGTACGCCCGCACCAATAAAATTAAACTCTGTGGCGCACGTCGTTACAATGTTTCCCTCGTCCAATACTGGTATGCACGTTTGAGTATTTACGTTTAATTTTGTTGGATCAATCGGATCAACCGAAACCTCGGCATTTAAAAAGTCGACCTTTTCAAAACTGCCAAGACTAACTCCGTCACTAAAAAACTCTAGCTCGCCACCACTGCCGCCGCCTGAGCTTGCCATTATACTTTGATTAATTATTGTTGATATTTCTGGCAAGTCTATTTTATTGGTTTCTGTTTCCTCTCCATTATCAAAAATAAAAACAAAAACTATTTTCTTGCCTACTTTCTTAATCTTTACTTGAATAATCTTTGGCGCATCTTTCCCGTCTTGACCATCGCTACCGCGTAAGCCCTGCGGGCCCTTGGCTCCGGTTAATCCCGTAAGGCCGATGGCCCCGCGTAAACCTATACCTTGCTCGCCCTTTTCACCCTGCTTACCTTCCTCGCCCTGCCTACCTTTTTGTCCACGTAAGCCCCGCGAACCACGATCGCCCTTTTCGCCTTTTATCTCTAATTTATCTAACTCGCTTAACTGGTTAAACCGTAATCTTAAGGTGTCTTTTTCTTCTTTTGTAAGGTCGCTAAACTTAAGTTTTAATTCGTCGATATTTTTTGAATAAAGATCTTTTACTTGTGAAAAGACGCTTTCCTCAATGTCGGCCCACTCAATACTGCGCCCCGTCTTACCTCTTTGGCCTCTTGGCCCTCTAAGTTGAGAAATATCCGTTTCTGATAAATCATCAAAGGAAAGTTTTAATTCGCCTTTCTCTTGATCCGTTAAGTTTTCAAACTTTAGAGATATATCTTTTTTTATTAAGTTTATATGGTTTGAAATAAGATCTTTTATTTCTGTTCGGTTTTCTTCAAAGCTAAAAGGCTGGCCGTCCTCGCCCCTAATTCCTCTAAAGCCCCTAGGGCCGCGCGAACCACGGTCGCCTCGAATGTCGTGAATTGCCTTAAATTTTTTCTCAATAAGAGAATTAACTAAAGCAATAACAAGTAACTTATTCATTTAACCTACTGCGTATGTAACGAGTTTAGTTAGTAATTATTTCTTGTATTGCGTCGTCTGCTTTGTTGCTATCTACTTGTTTATTAATTTGCGAGTCGATAATTTCATTTTGCCTAGAAACCGGCGATAAATTATTGCTTGCAATATAATACTCGTCGCCGCCGCTATAAGGCTGCATACCCTCTTCTATTCTAATTTCGTTTGGAGTCATGGCAGCGGATCCCATCATATTTTTATGGAATTCACTTCTCGTTTTCATGTCGCCACGAAAAATTGCACTCATTTTAAAGTTAGAATGATTGCCACCAAATTGCTTATTTAAAAGCTTGATATCAATTTCTTGCTCTATATTTCTGGCCCACGCGTCCAGTGTATCGACCGCTACCCTTAAATTATCATGTTCAATATTATTGTAAGTTGACGTGTCTTGATCGTATAGCTTTGACGGTGGCACTCTTAAAAACCTAGCTATCTCGATAACACTAAACTTTCTACTTTCTAAAAACTGTAGAACATTTGGATCATGTGAAATTGGCTTAAATGTAGCGCCACCTTCCAGTACCGCCGTGCCGCCTGTTTTTCTGCCGCCGTGATTTCGCTGCCAACCTTCTTTTAGCTTTAATGCGGCCTCTTCTGTTAAGGATCCCTCGACCTCAATTACTCCACTTGGTAAGCCGCCATTTGCAAATAAGGCATTGGCAAATTTGTCACCACCACTAGATATACCTAGTGTTTCTCTGGCATAAGCCAATAGGCCTTGGCCCATTATCCCGTCTTTAGTATGGAAGTTTCTAACGTGAAAAATATCCTCGGGATAAAGTATTGCGTCACCTCGACCGTCGTAAGCGCCATCGGAAACTCTGTAATAAAGCTTTCCCTCTGCGTTTCTTAAGACCGAAATTTTTTCGCTTGGCAAAATCCATAGGTTTTTTATTCTACCGTCTAAAGTCTTTTCAATTTCTGCATAACTATTGCCCTTATGTAATGCGACTTGCATCATATAAAGCCAAAACATAAAGGCGCTCATTTCAGGATTTGGAGTCAAGCTTATAGTTTGAAGAATGTTTTTGGGATTAACAGGCTCGTTTTTTAAGTTCTTTATCTCAATTGGTAACTTGGCTATTTGAGTCGATACATAAATAATACCACTATAGTAAGCGCTAACCTCCATGGCCGTTTCATCGGAAATGAAGGTACCGCCGCTATTATAGAAATAAGACCTCGGCGCACTCGGCGCTTGTGGCGTATGTACCCTATTAAAAGATTTAAAGAAACTCACGGCATTACCTCGAAAATTGTTATTCTTTATTTTCTTCTAATTCAGGCTTTTCTACTACCTTATTTTTTGACTTTCTTGAGCGATTTGGTTTTAAAACCTCGCCTACTTCTTTTTCTTCTTTCTTTTCGACCTTAAAACGAGGATCGTGCAAAGCGTCTTTTGGATCGCCCATTTCACAACCTCTTTTTAGCCATCTATCAACGGTGCCCGCTGTCTTTACTAAAAGGTAAGTTTTCCCGCCCTCGTAAGTTATGCCCTCGGCCGTCATAGTCCTAACGAAAAAGATTGCTGCCTTTTCATTTTTGTTATCCATTATCTTTTACCTTGAGTTTATAAAAGGGCCTTTCGGCCCAATTAATTAAAGTGATACGCTATAAGCTGGCTTTTGTCTCATTTCGCAAACTTCATAAATCGCACTGCCTGTTACGGCTCGAGCCGCAATTACAACCGAAATATGAGTAAAGTCTAGGTCACGATCCATGTCCTCGCCTAAAACCTCGACAACCATAAGGCCTGCGGCCCCATTAAAGTCGGCGTCTACAATATTGGCAGCTAGTACCGATTGCTCTTTTCTAGTAAATTCAGTATTTCCGTCAATCTTAACGAAGTAACTTCTTTTTACAAGTAAGTCTTTCGAGGTGCCCGCTGCCGCTGCGTCATGTTGACGAAAAGTTAAGTCAAGATCACTTGCATGCGACGGAACATAAAGAACCATAGAAACTCTATCGCCTTTTCCCATGTCAATTCTAGCCGACTCGCCGCCCGCCGTAAGATCGCCGTTAAAAGCTAACTTGATCCCGTTTTTTTCTGCTAAATAAGCTTCCATTATATACTCCTATTTTTTAGTAAAAGAATTAAGCGCCACCCGTAGGTAGCGCCGATTTATTAAGCGCGGTCGTCAAGTGTAACAAAGGCACTCATTTCATAATTGCCGTATTCAGTAACCACCGGCGACTTAAATGGAATTAAGCCCGCTGCTCTAAAACGAAACTTAAAAACAGAAATGTCATAATCAAAAAGTACGTGTGTTGATACGGCCTCTTCGATCCCTGTAGTTTTGATAGCTGACATATAGTAGTTAAGATCTACTAGAGATAAATCTCCACGATCGCCTAACGACTTAACGCCTCCCATCATGTACATAATTGGATACCCCATTAGGCTGTCAAATTGTGAACTTGCAGCGTTTCCAAATTGCGCACCATTAAGATAGATAAAGTTTCCGTTATCATCTTTCAACTGACGCAATTGCTCTTTTACATTTGGGTGTGCAATCCAAACTGGTTGACGTCCCATAAAACGAGCTTCCATTTTTACAAGGTTTTTGTAAACAATAGTGTCGGCCACTTGTCCCGCTTCCTTTGGTACTGAAATAGTAAAGCTAGAATTTAACCAACCTTGAGGCTTGCCAACACCGTCGCCGCCAATGATTGCATTGTTTAATTTTGCAATAATTGCTTGTGGTGCTTTCTTTCTAACAAAGGCACCAAGCGCAGGCGCGTCCTCTAGTAACTCGTCTGTAGCTTTAACATAAGCTGTTAGCTTATGAAGTTTAAGCTCGGCGTTTCCAAATTGCTCTTTTGACTCTCTAAGTTGACGAGCCTCGCCCTCCCAATAAGCCACTACGCCGGCCGAGTTGTCCCATGGCGCAGTTTCGTTTGTTGGCAAAACAAGTCTATTTGATGAAGTCGTATAAAGGTCAGTTCTGCTTAGAAGTGACTCGTCACCCTGAACTTTCTCTTTAATTTCTGCGCGAAAATCCTCTGGAATTAAAAAACCACCGTCCTCGCCACTAGCTTCAACATGCTCAGCACGTAGTCTAGGATCTACCTGATTTGATCCCCCTGCGGCCTTTCTAACTGTCATATAAAATTCGCCCGATGATTTAAAACCACCTGTAGCATGATTATTTGGCTTACTAACTACAACTTGACCGGCTGGCACTTTGTTTGAAATTGTCGGGGAAACTTTACGAGTGCTTGTTTCAACACTTGCCTTGATCGCCTCAACTTTTTCTGCCGTTTCAACCTTTGCTTTTAATTCTTCAAACTCACCATGTAGACCATTTACTGCCTCAATTTGTTCGTTTGAAAGATTACCCATGTCCAAAACCTCTAGCTCTGCAACAATCTGAGCAATCCTTTCTCTCATTTGTACTGGATTCATTGTATTCTCCTTTTATGTATCCAAAAAAATTATCAAAGATTCGCTACGCGTTTAACGAGCTAAAAAATCTTTTACGTTATTTCTAAATTCGTTAATCTTATTATTGACCATTTCTTGACCGCTTGCCAATTGTGGTTTGTCTTTTATCCAAAAAGCATTATTTAATGATGCTGCCATGTCAACACTCTCGTCGCTTGCCATTTTTCTCTGAGCAAAGCCCATGTCAATTGCTTGATCTGCATCAAACCACGTTGTCTCTGCAATCATTTTTCTTAACTCTGGCCGACTTAGGTTTGTGTTGCGCTCATAAATTCCTAATATTTGTTCTTCGACGTCATTTAAACGATCAATCGTTTCCTCTAAGTCTTTAGAGTCACCCTGCGCCATTGTCCAAGGCTTATGAATCATCATTAAGGCACCCTCGCCCATTACAATTTCATCGCCCGCCAAGGCAATTACGCTTGCAATTGATGCTGCAAGGCCGTCTATATAAACAGTAACCTTAGCTTTATGTTGCTTTAGCCTGTTATAAATAGTCATTCCGTCAAAAACGTCGCCGCCGCCGCTGTTAAGTCTTACGTCAATCTGATTAACCGAACTTGGTAGCCCCGTTAACTCCTGATTAAAACTTTTAGCACTTACCGAGTCGTCCCACATTGAGTCGCCAATTGAGCTATAAATAGCAATCTCGGCACGAGTAGCCGTTTTGCACTCAATAGAAAAAGCCTTTTTGTCTTGTGTTTTTATTAGTGTCATTTTTTACCTCAATCTAATTGTATTAAAATTTTTACAAATTTGGCATTAAATTACAATTAGTCCTCTTGTTTCGTAAGGACTACGCTTTTCCTCTTCCTCAATCCACATAGCTATGGCCATAATAACGGCCACGGCCAAGTCAATTTTAAGCTTATCATTATCCTTTCTAGGAAAGACATTATCGTTTGCGTCGCGCTTTGCTACCACATTACTTAAGCACCACCTTAAAACAGGATTACCATTGTGCCTAATCTTGCCCTGCAACATTAACTCTAATAGCTTTTTCATGGGCTCGCTCAAATTGGCCACTGTCATTCTGAACTCGACCATTTCGACGCCCTTACCACCTAATCTTTGACTAAACTCCCTTGCCGACCATGGATCAAAAGGAACCCCGAGCGCTTTAAACATTTTAATTTTACTAAAAAAATACTCTCCCAAATATTCCATGTTTACAACCTCGCCCGCCGTTGCTGTAAGCCACTTGTCCTCAACCCAACCGGCATAAGAGTCATTTACTCCCTCAATTACTTTTTGTTCCGGTATGAAAGAGTCGCAAAATATATTGTAAATACCGTCGTCGTCTTTAAATATATAACTAAACCCTGTTAAGTCGACCGTGTTGGCAAGATCCACGCCCGAAAAACACTTTTCGCCTAAAAAATCATTTATGTCTAAATCCTTATTCTCGCAAGCGTCCCACTTATCCATGTCAAAATAAGGATTAAGAGCATTGAGCCATTTGTTTAAATGCTTTACTAAAAAGTTAGCAAGTGAGTCGGGCGAGTTTTTTGCTTTTATGGCTTTTGCTTCAAAGTTTTCAGGATCTACCGAAACCCCCCAATTAGGATTTACCTTGGCCCATACTTTAGGATCAAAGGGCTCGTCGTCCTCGTCGGGTGTCGAGACAAAACTAAAAAATGTTTCGTCTGAAACCTCCCCGCTTGCTATCCTCTTGGCGTATGCACTTTGTGCATAACCTATACCGCTTGTGTCAAAGCCTGCCGTCGTTATCACAAACAAAAGTGAATCGGGCCGCTTACTCATAGCCGAATCTATGACGTCAAAAACTTTTCTATTTCTGTGAGCATGCAACTCGTCAATAAGTGCGCAAGCTGGCTGTAAGCCGTCAAGCGTGTTTGAATCGGCACTAAGTGCCTTAAAAAATGAATTACTTTTATCGTGTATAATCTTATTCGCTAAAACTCTCGTGCCCGTTCCGTTTAAAAAACTCTTGTTTGCGTTTGCCATTGCCCTTGCACTATCCAAGACAATACGCGCTTGATCCCTACCCGTCGCGGCGCTATATATCTCATTTCCTTTTGGTTTCTCTAGCGCCAAGTGATAAAGCCCGACTTGCGAGGCCATTGCCGACTTACCATTTCCTCTTGGTATTTCGACGTGTGCCGTTCTAAATCTACGGTGGCCCGTGCCCTTATTAACCCAACCGTAAACATTAAGGAAAATGAAGCATTGCCAAGGCTCAAATTTAATGTGAGGCGTCGCCCATTCCCCTTTAACGTGCTTAAATCTTTGTGTCAGTCTTAAAAATCTTTCTGATCTTTCAAGGTCTAAATAAAAACGCCACCCTCCATTTCTCTCTGACCTAAGATCGTCAAAATATCTCTCGCAAGCGTGATAAACCGAGGTGGCCACTGGTAACTCGTCATTGACAACACTTTGAGCATATTCATGACCAATAAAAGAAAAAGGATATTTGGCGCTATCAATCTTAATCATTTAATCCATTCGTTATCGTCTTGTGGATCCGTTAAGTTAACGTCCTTATTTAAAAGGATACCAAGTAAACGCGAATATTGTCTTATTTCTGCAAGTACCTTAGCCCTTTCTGTTACCTCGGGCACCGTCTTGCGTTGCTCGCCATAGCGCCCACTAGAGAAATAGCTAAATCCGTCCTCTTGAATTATCTGCGTCATACGGTCATACTCTAAATAGAGAGTACATAAGATTTCTAAATTCTTAAGATGATACTCTGCAAAGTTATCTCGATTCGCAACACTTGGTAACAATCTGCGCCAATATACTGTAAATTCGGGATTTTTCTTTATAGGGCATTTATACTTTTTCAACAATTCTTTATCATCTAATTGCATTTGGTGGCGATCCTGACTAAAAGTTATTAATGCTGTCATATTAGGTTTAACTGGTGAACCGAGTCAAACACTATAGTTCATGAAAATTCGGC
>Ga0099847_1000102_pt1 | contig 24832 bp, 48 predicted proteins | sample CB_VirMetaG_2_FD_78178 | JGI IMG/M metagenome (GOLD analysis project Ga0099847, IMG submission 78178) | Freshwater to marine saline gradient viral communities from Chesapeake Bay - CB_1504_2 Viral MetaG | ecosystem: Environmental > Aquatic > Marine > Coastal | place: USA: Chesapeake Bay...
CTTTGGGGTATCTATGGTACATAAAGATAAGATTATAGGCTATGCACCAAAAAGAATGTTTGGCTTATTTGAACAAGGTGGCAATATAGATGATATTGTTGCAGGATAATTATTATATTTGTAAAACAAACCAAAATTAAAATTATGAGTGAATTAAATCCAAGAGAATTACCACACGAATTTCTATTAAGAAAGTATGGCTTATCTATCAATCAATTATCTAATCATACAAAACAATTAAAAACTGATTTGGATAAAACATTACGTTTAATTCTTTCAAAGAGTACAAATGGTAATATAAACATTACTGCTACTACTCAATCAAAGATAGAAACATACGATAGATATATTTGTGATGGTATATTTGAATTTTTAGAAAATAATGAAGTGATTACTCAATCTCAATCCGATAGCGAAGAAAGGCAAATGGATAGCAAAAGAGATGCAGTAGTTGATAGAATGGAAGATGGTGGTAATACAACCTCATCTACACAAACATCTCAAAACAATACTAACACTACATCAACAAGTGGTGCAAAGATTGGTTTTTGGGATTGGAAATAAATTAGGCACTATCCAATTTTGTAATTGGTTTTTTATACATTCTGTAATTAATCCGAAAGGTAGTTGAGTAAATCTCCTACTTTTCGGTTTTTTTTTATGCAAAAAGAAAGTGAAATACATATAGCAATTTGTAAATATCTGCAATTACAATATCCTAAAGTTTTATTTACAAGTGAACAAAGTGGTTTAAGAGTATCTATGTATCAAGCGAAACAACTTAAAAAAACGAGAAGTTGTGCAGGATTACCCGATATAATGATATTTGAGCCTCGAAAAAACTATTATGGATTATTCCTTGAGGTCAAAAGAGATGGAACAAGGATATATAAGAAAGATGGAGATTTAACTGCTGATAAGCATATAAGAGAACAAGAGGAAATTTTACATCAATTAAAATCAAAAGGATATTTTGCTGAATTTGTTGTTGGATTTGAAGAGGCTAAAGCAATTATAGATTATTATTTAGGTTAAATTATTTTCATCAATTTTTTTATTACTTTTGTTGAATATATTTTAGCATAAATTGAAAAACATTAGTATAGAATTAATTGAAGTATTGTTAAAGACAATAGATAGAATGGGTTTACAAAAAACTATTCAAGTTTTACAAGTAAGCCAAAATACTTTTACTCAAGATGAAATTTTAATCAATCTCATATTGTTGAATACTTGTTTAGAATTTAACATCAATGAAAATACTTTAATAAGAGGCAGGAAAAATACACCTCAAAGAACAAACGCTTTAGGAATAGCGTGTGTATTGCTATATAGAATGGCTAAATTAACTCAAAGACAAATTAGTTTATTACTTAAAAAAGACCCATCTCTAATCAACAAGTACATTAAAAAGTATGAAGAATTAGATAAAAACTTTGCTCAAGATTTAGAGTTGATTAATAAGATGGATAGAATAAGAGAAAATACTACTAAGCAATACGAATTAAACAAATTATAGGTTATGGCAGGAAAAAGAGGCAGACCACGAAAAAATGCTAACGCAGAAGAGGAATTAGAAAATGTAAAACAAATTGATGAAGTGATGAATGAGGCACTTAATGAAATAGAAACTCCATCTCAAGAAACAAGTGAAAATCTTGGAACAAATGGAAGTTATAATCCTCTGATGGAAAATGTAATTGAGAGAGATTATTCTACTCCTCAAGTTGCAGTTGGAGATGTTGCAGATATTGATGAGCCATCATTTGTACCTCCATCTTATGACGATATTATTGCAGATAGACAACAAGAGCAATTTCAAAGAGAGCCATCTCCATTTGATAATCCTAACCCTGCTTATAATGAATTAGAGGATAGAGATAAAAAAATTGCTACTGAAAGCCTTGTTGATACTTGTCTTGATGCTTATGAACAATTACATAGATACGCAGAATATGTAATCAAAGTAGATGAAGATGAGTTAATGCAAAAACAAGCAGAGGGTAAGATTGATTTGAATATCGAAATGCCCGTATCTGAAAATGGAGATACCATGACATTAGGAGAGTTCATTGGACAATACAATGAGCAATCATCTACTGCTATTAAATACGATAAAGAGTTTGGCTACAAAGTTCGCCCTGCTATGATTCGTGTATTTATGAAACGTGGTTGGGGTATGAGTGATGAGCAATTTCTACTTTATATGTTCGGAAAAGATATAGCAGTTAAAGTAGGTATTATGTATTCATTAAAGAAAACAATTAATAGCACTTTAGCAACTATGGAGAAAATTCACAAAAGACAAAATCAAACGTCTAATGTAAATGTGAAAGAAACTCAAGTAAGATATGAAGAGCCAAGCAGAACTCAAGCAAAATATGATGATGATATTTCAGATAAGTATGATGAAAATGTTATACAAATAGAAGATGATGAGATAGAAGAGGTTGATGGAGATGATAATTTTTCAATGGGTATGAATATCAATATGCCTCAAAATCCGATAGACCCTATGGCTCAACACCCAAAAGAAATAAAAAGTGAATTGAGAAAAGAGAAAAAGGGTAGAAATGAGTAAAAAAAAATATACATTACCTAAAGTATTAATAGCCATACCAACGTATGATGCTAAGAATTACTGCCTTGATGCTTTTATGAAAAACATTATGGATTTTACATATCCTAAATCTTTAATAGAGATATATGTAGCAGATAATTCAGCAACAAATGAGAACGCATTGTATATTAGAGATAAATACAAAGTAAAGACCTTTTGGAAAGATTATACGGACATGAGTGTTATGGAAAAATTAGCAGATAGTCATAATCAGTTAAGAAGATACTTTTTAGAAAGTGATTGTGATTATATGTTACATTTAGAATCAGACATATTTCCTCCATCAGATTGCATAGAACAACTACTATGGGCAAGAAAGCCTATTGTGTGTGCTTTGTATCAAGTTTTTGATGGTGCATGGAGAAGTCCTTGCATTAGAATTTATGACCAAAAACCACCTAACCATGATGAGTTTGTTTTTCATTATGAGTTATTTAATTTTCATCATTGGTGGGTAGAGGGAAAAGTTCAGCCTACATACGTTGCAGGAATAGGTTGTGCATTAATGAAAAGAAAAGTAATGGAAACATTTGAATTTAGATGGGATAAAGATAATCCATCATCTAATCCACCCGACACCTATTTTGCAGAGGATTTAAGAGCATTAGGAGTTCAAAATTATGTTCATACGGGAGTATTGTGTTTTCATTGGAATAAAGAAGAATGGGGGAGGCACTTTGAATTAATAAAATATCAAAAATCAGAATAAAATGAGTAAACTATCTAAAAAGCAAGAAAAAGAAACAGAGGTATTGGCTAAAAGAATTATGCCTAAAACAGATTTCTTAAAAGTTATTGAACACGATAAACTATATTACAATACAATGAATCAAGCATTGGAATTTAATTTAGTTAAGCAAGATATTTTAGGAAACAAATGCAAACCTATTTTAGCAAGACAAACAAGGGAAGATATTGTAAAGCATATTAACACTTTAACTGAATGGGCAGAAACACAAGTGAAAGTTTTAGATATTCAAGGTAAATTAAGAATCCAACAGAAACTAATTGAAGATAAAGAAATGCACTTTGAGAATGTATTTTTACCTCAATTTAATAAAGAATTAGAAGAGGCAAAAGAAAACTTTGATAATACTTTAAAAAACGCAAGAGAGTTTATTAGTAATAATAGAGAGGGAGTAGAAAGTATTAAGGAAAAGATTAATTATGAATTAACTTGGTGGGATAAATGCTCAAAGGAACAACAAAGTAATGAAGAGTATATAGTTCAGATTTACAAACCTTTGAAAAGATTGTTAAACGCATACGATAATGAAAAGAATAAGTGAAATTAGGGTTAGCATATAATCTATTTGATGGAGAAGAGTTGATGATTTATTCTCTTATGAATTTGTCTGTACAAGCAGATTATGTTTGTATTGTTTATCAAACTACAAGTAATTTTAATCAAAAAAATGAAAGATTAATTGAATTAATAAGAGAGTATGTTTCTATGGGATTAGTAAATGACGTTTACCATTTTACTCCTAAAATGATTTATGATAGTAACAAAGAAATTATTAAATCAAATGGTATCAATAATGAAATCGAAAAAAGAAATATAGGGTTGAAACTTTGTAAATCAAATGGTTGTACTCATTTTTTAAATTTGGATTGTGATGAGTTTTATGATATATCAGATTTTGATAATGCTAAAAAAGAAATATATGATAATGATTATGATACCTCATTTTGTCAAATGAATACTTATTATAAAAGAGCCGATTTGATGGTATATCCACACGAAAGTTATTATGCACCTTTTATTTATAAGATAAAAAAAGATACTCAATTCTCATTTGACTATTGGAATAATCAATATCCTGCAAAGATAGACCCAACAAGAAGAGTAAAGGCAGGGTACTCAAGGATTTTTAACAGAGATGAACTTATCATGTATCATTATGCTTATGTACGCAGAAATATAAATAGTAAAGTTTTTAATACCTCATCTCAAGTTGATTTTGAACAAAAACAAAAAGTAATTGACCATTGGAATAACTTTGAAAATGAAAAAGATGGTGCATTATTTATTGGAGGAGTAAAACATAATTTAGTAAAAACCGAAAACAAATTTAATATAGAGATATGAGAGAGGCTATGTTAGGAGTTGCAGTAGGTAAGAAAGGAATTGGAAAAACCTATACCACGCTACAAATGATAAATCAATATGTTCAAGGAGGTTTAAATGTAAAACCACGAAGAGCATTAATAGTTGATGTTAACGATGAATTTTCTCATGTAAAAGGTATAAGGGTAAAAGATGTTGAGTTATTTTCATACCATCCTAAAATAGAAGTTAGAAGAGTTAGACCATATAATGATGATGGTAGTAAAATGACATTAAATGAAATTGCAGAAGCATTGTGGAACATATTAAGGTCTTATAAAGGTGGATTACTCCTTATAGAAGATGTTAATAGATATGTAGGAGATTATCTTCCTAATGACCTTGTTGGTGCAATATGTACGAATAGACATAGTGATATTGATATTATTTTACATTTTCAATCTATTGGTAGAGTTGGAACAAAGATATGGCAGAATGTTAATTGGTTAAGGTTTCATAAGAATACAGATAGTGTTGATAGGCACAAAAAGAAATTCGAGGACAAATGGGAGGCTTTTAAAATATGCGAGATATTGGTAAATAAACAATACTTTGCAGGAAATGAAAGATTTTATTTACATTTTGATTGCGACCATGAAAAGATTATGGGTAATTATAGCCAAAAGATGATAACAGAGGCTATTGATGAGTATTTAGCATTGAATCATAGAAATAAGATAGCACCATTATTAAAGAAAGTTAATTCAAGTGGTAAAAAAATGTACGATAGTAATACTGCTTATGTTCATGCAAGAAAGGAATTGATGCAGATGTATATTAAATAGTTTTCAAGTATTTTTCATTACTTAAAGTATTGACAAACAAGGGGTTGATTTATTTTCAATCCCTTTTCTTTTTATATTAAAAAATAAATGTTTGAATATGCTAAGTATATTTGCTTATCCCAATCTTTGTGGGTAGGGTAATAAAATTAATTACAAACTTTTAAAAATTAAGCGAATATGAACGCAAATGTAAAAGGAATGTTGTGGACTGCGGGTGCGGTTGTTGTAGGTATTTTGGTAGCCAAAATGGTTGAAAAACAACTTTTGTCTAAAGTTGCAGGAGGCGAAGAGGCATAGTTATTTGTATAATTAAACCTTATTGTTTCAATAAAAAACTATCTCAAAAGATAGTGTACGCTACTTTGTAGCACAAGATTAATTAAATTATTGTTTAACAGAAAAGTAAAAAAAACAAAATGGATTTACGAAACTATTTTGCACAAGCACAAGACGAGGCAAATGAAAACTTCTTTAACTATGATGGTTATGATGATGATTTCAATTTTGTAGATGATGAGTTTGATAACTTTGATGGAGATGATGATGATGCTTTTGATATGGCATCGGGAGGTCGAATGAAAGCACCTACATCACAACCATATATCGTTACAATCACAAACACTAACACTACTACGGCTTTCCCATGTACTATCTTGGGTGCTTACTCTACATTGGCATTTACTTCTCCGAATTATCAAAATTCTGCTGCGATTTCTATTACTATGGGTATTGCAGGAATTACATACGGGGAGTTTTTGTACCAATCTATGAATAAGCCATTTGTAGTTGGTCTTACTTATTTGCAGTCATCTACTGCTAACCAAGTTCTTGAAACACTTACTTTGATTCAGAAAGATGTTAATGGTAACGAAAGTCAAAAAACTTTAGTTCCTACTATTGACCCTTATCAGCAACAATCTACAATTATTGCAGTTAAGTTTACTTACAAGATTGATGGATTTACCTCTGTGGTAGTTTCTCAAATTTTGGCAAGTACAACTGCTAAATTGTATTTCTATCCTGCTGAAACTTCCTCTATTTCTCGTACATTAACGGGTCAAAGAGCAGTTAGCGGTTATGGTAATCCAAACATCATCAAATCTGACAAAGTTGTGCTATCAAACAAGGCTATCGCGGCTTTGAGAGGTAGATAATTAGGCTTGTCGGTATGAAAATATATGTTAGATAAACCTTTTCGGTTTGTCCATCTTTAAAATAAATTTAAAGGTGTCTTTCAAATTAGAAAGGGTTGAGATTGAGTTCTTGACCCTTTTATTTTACTTAAAATAAACAAACAATGTTTGTAGAAGAAGAAAATACATTTGATGCTTTTAATAATGCTTTAAACAATCCACGAAAAGCGCAAAGAATGGTGCGTAATGATGAGGATATGTCTAAAACTAATATGTATATATATATTGCTCAACAAAAACCATTAGATGCTCATTTATTGATTAACCAATATGGCAAATATCGTAGAGCAAGAGGAGTTCGTGAATTAGAAAGTCAAATCAAGCATTTTGTTAGGCAAAACGGGTCTATTGCTTTAAAAGAATTAGCAAAAATCCATCCCGATAGAGATTTAATTTTAGAAGAGGCAAAAGAAACTAATAGTGAACTTATAAATAATAAAAATAATTATTCTAACGTAGATGGACAAACATCAAGTAATCCAACTTCAAATATAAGTAGTTCACAGAAAGAAGATATTGGCTATTCAAAAATGTTAATTTGGGGTAGTTTTGTTCTTTTGGGAATAGCAATAATAATGAAAAAACAATGATATATCAATCTTATAACTTTATAGATTCCTATTCTAATGCAAGTGGCAATAGAAGAGATACTATGGTATTAGGAGAGTTAGGAAAAGTAATTCGTGAAAATCCCGATGCAGTTAAATCTGCTTTAATTGATGCTGATGTTAAATTACCAAGAGAGGTAAATCGAAAAGGATTAGTTCGGGCAATTATGAGCAATAAGAGAAATACAAGAATGATAAAAAATCTTTCTGCTCTTATTGTCGCAAGTGCATCATTTGATGGTGGATATGAATTTTTAGGAAGAAAGAAAAGTGGAGATAATAATGTTGATGCAGAACAAAAGAAAGGTTTATTCAAGGCAATAGGCTCATTTTTTAGAAATAGAAAAGAAAGAAAAGCACAAAGACAACAAGATAAATTAGAGAATGGCACAGAGAAAGAGGGTTTATTTAAAAGAATAGGCTCATTCTTTAATAGAAACAAAGAAGAAATAAGTGAGGTAGGCTCATCTTTATATGATAGTTTACAAAGCAGAAATGCACAACAAACAATGACAAGTAATGTAAATAATCGTTACCAAACTGATAGTTCAAACAATGTAAAACAAGCAGGATTTTTTCAAAAAAATAAAACTGCAATTATTGTTTTAGGAGTTGTTGGGGTTGCGGTAGCAGGGTATTTTATTATGAAAAATAGAGAATGACAAAAAGCGAGTATAAAAAAATTACTGATAATTCACAATTCATTAATGCAGTAGGTAATGGAGAGTTAAATACTAATGTAAAAGAAAGTATGGAAAACAATCTGAAAAGCGCATTAATTGGAGGAGGAGTTGGTGTGTTGATAGCAATAGCAACACGCAGAAATTTAATTTTATATGGAATAGGGGGATTAATAGTAGGAAGATTTTTATTAAACATTAAGTAATGACTGCAAACCAATTATACAAAGAAAGTGGCTCTAATTTATCTTTTAAAGAATGGCTTAAACAAAACCAAACTAAAGGGATATTAGATAATCACGAAAAAATGTTCAACCTAATGGGTATTGATGGAGATATAGAAGAAGAAAAGGATTTAGAATCTTCTCCTAAAAAAGAAATTACGCCCAAAAAGGCAAAAGTCAATATGAGTATGTTGAACGTAGTAGGTATAATTGGAATAGGGATATTATTGTATGGTTTAGCCAACACAAAGGCTGAATAAATAGGTATGAAAAGTAATGGTAAAAACTATACAATTAAATGATAAGCCAACTAAAATAAAGATAGTAATTGAAACATCTTATAGGGAAAAGATTTGGATAAAAGTAAAAGACCCTAATAGAAAAAACACTTACTATACAAAAAGATATGGCTTTGTAGATGGAAAAGATACGTTCTTTGTTTTAATGCCTCAAGCACCAACAGAGGCTCAAGTAATTGTTTATAATGATAACAATGGGTTATTAAGAGTAGATAATTCTTTTAAAGTTTTAGAAGTAACTGCGTTAAAATATAATGTTACTAAACCTAATTTCTCTAAAAAAACTCAATCCTTTGTAAAGTTTGCTCAAGAATTTTGTGATGAATGTGGTTATTTATCCTCTTCATCTAAAGGAGATGTTTATAGGAGTAATAATGGAAAGTTTAGAATAGATTATTATGATTTAATTCGTTCTCATAAAACGGGAGAAAGAATACCTACTCCTGCAAGGATTTCACAATTAAATGGCAGAATAGAAGTTAGTGCAGAGCAATTTAGAAAATTCACAATTCCAATGAGAATGGCAATTCTTTTACACGAATACTCTCATTTTTATTTGAATAAGAATCCATCTAATGAGATTGAGGCAGATATAAATGGATTAAATATCTACTTAAAACTCGGCTACCCGAAAATAGATATTTATAATGTATTTTTAAATGTATTTAAAACTGCACCATCACAAAGAAATAAAGATAGGTATGTTAAATTAGATAATTTTATAAAAAATTTTAAATAATGGATAAAGGAAATTCAGAATCGGTCAAATATGTTATTTATGGAATTGTTGGTATAGCAGTTATTGGAGTTGTTTATTTTGGAGTAATAAAGCCTATTACAGATACATTAGGATTAACAAGAGATAAAGACGAAAGAGAGGCAGACAAAATAAAAGATAAGTTATCAAGAACTCAAGTCCTTTCTCCTAATCTTTACAAAGAAAATAGAGATAAGGTTACGATTACAAGTGGTAGGGCATCATCATTAGCCTATGATATATGGAGTGGTAGAAGTGATGCTTTGGGAAGTTCAATATGTTGTGATGATGAAGATAAAGCCATAGGTGGTATTACAAGCGCAGGAAGTAAAGTTAATATCAGTTATATTTCAGATATATTCCAAAGACAATATGGATTTGACTTGCTATCGTACTTGGATAATGATTATTTAGAAGATGAGCATTGGAAACAAATAGATGATTATATTGATAAAATACAAAAATTTTAATTTATGAATACTACAACTAAAAATATATTAAAAGTAAGTGCTATTCTTTTAGCGGTTGGAGGCGCAGTAATTATAACAAGAAGAGTAATTAAAAGATATAATGAAAGAAAAGATGCTGAAAGAAAAAAGCAATTAGAAATAGAAAATCAAGGAGGGGTAAATCCAAATCAAATAGAAATTGAACAACAACAATCTACATATAATCCATCCAATGACATTAAAACTATTTCTGATAAAATAATAGGTGCTAATATCTTATATTATCCAAAAGAAATAGCAGATATTATGATGAGCAAAAATGATGGAGATTTGAAAATTTTGGCTAATGCTTGGAAAAAGAAATATGGTAGAACATTGTGGAAAGATTTAGACGATGAGTGGGATTCTTGTGGTGCTTGGTACTATCCTTTTGAGAATTGTTATAAAGCACCAATGGATAGATTGAGAAAATTAGGATTAAATTAAATATAAATAAATAAATAAAACAAAGATGAAAAAAAACAAGTGGGTAATTATTGGAGTAGTAGGTGTATTGGCTTATTTGTGGTATAACAAGAAAAGTAAGACAAAATCAAGTTTAGCAACTAAATTACAAAATGCAGAGCAGAATGTAGAAGTAGCAGTTGAAGAGGTAGTTGAGGATATTAATGATGATTTATTAGGATAATTATGAAAAACAATAAAGTTTTAGTAGTAGTTGGCGTTGTAGCATTAGGAGGAATTGCTTTTTTAGGATATAAAATGTGGAAAAATCGTCAAGAAAAAGATGATAATAATTTTTTAAACGCAAGGGGTGGTAAAATTTGTACTTGTGCTGATGGAACATCGGGTTATTGTAGTACGGGAAATTGTGATGGTTGTTGCAGAGGTTTAGGCGGTGCAAAAGTTAGATTAAGATAACAAAAAAAATAAACGAATATGAAACCTGCTATAAAATGGGCATTGATAATTGGAGGAGTAGGAGTAACGGGTGCAGTTGCTTATTTCATTTGGAAAAAAATGAAAAGAAAATCTGATGAAAATAAATCAAATAATAACATTAGTAATTCTGCAAGTTCAAGTTCTGCAAGTTCAAGTTCTGCAATTCAATCTCAAGAAAATTTGCCCAATACCCCTTTTTCTTCCAATACAGAGGGAGATGCGTTTAGATTATGGGTTAACAAAAATTTTCCTGCATACGCTAAAGATATAGATTTATCCTTAAAAGGAAGTTTTAACAACTCATACATTAAAAAAGCATACGATAAATATGGAAAAGCATATTCTTTTTCTCTTGTTCCAATTTATGTAGGTAAAAGTGCTATTTTAAGTGCTGAAAAAAATGTTTATAGAGTTGATTTATCATCAAGAGGAGTTTATGTAGAATTTTTGACTAATGGAACATATCGAATTAAAAAACTCTCTAATAGATTAAATGTTCAAAAAGGTACATATAAACTTGGTGGAAGAATTATGAAATCTGATAAAGGTAAATCGGCATCAAGTAGTAGTGTTTTTAACAATTTATATACTTTACTTTCATAAAAAAAAAAGAAATGAAAATAGATACAACAACATTGATAATAGGTGCAATAGCAGTAGGAGGCTTTTTGTATTATAGAAATTTAAAGAAAAAACAAGCATTAGCACAATCTCAAGGAGATAATGGAGATGATTCTCTTGGTGGTGGTGGTGGCGGTGGCTTTGGTAGTGGCGGTGGCTCTACTACTGCGGATATTGTTCCTGCACCATCTCTTGCGGTTGTTCAGTATGATGCTACAAAAAGACCTATATTTGAAAAAGACCCTATTAGAGAGGCTATTGCAGATGGTAGTTTAACTTTAACTCCAACAACAAGCACAACTCCTATATCAAGTACGAAACCCGTACAAGAGTTGGAGGCTACGAAACAAATAACAAGTAAGTTTTTAACTTTTGATGGAGAGTATTTTACTGATAACAATGTTGTGTTAGATTTTGAGGGCAACATAGATTAAAAAAAAGTTATGGCAAATAGAGAAAAAGCAATTTTAAATAGGTTGGAAGAGGAAGAGATTAGTGCTTTAGCCTATGGATTTCCTCTATTACCCGAAAACTATTATGGGTTTAATGATTTATCATCTACGGGAACAATAGATGATATTAATGGTGCATGGAAACCATTAGAGGTAATGGATAGTTTTGATGGATTTGATTTTGTTGATGATGATTTCGATAATTTCTTGACTAAAAAAGCAAGAGAAAGAAACAAAAGAAGAAGAGAGTTACGCAAAGAGGGTGCATCAAGAAAAGAGGCAAGACAACAAGCAAAAGAGGAAATTCCAAAAGATAAATTAAAAGATATTGCTAAAAAAATTGGTGGTGGTGTTGGAAGAGCAGTAGTTGTAGGTGCAGTAGCAGTTCCAAGAAGTTCTTTTTTATCATTAGTATCAATTAATTATAGAGGTTTAGCATATAGATTAAGTGCAATAATTGAACAAAAATCGGGAAATACTAAATCATCTTTAGAATCATTAAAACGTAAATGGTATAAATTAGGCGGTAAATGGGATAAACTTGTTGATGCTACTAATAAGGGTAAAAATAAAAAACCATCTATTTGTGGTAAAAAATGTAAGGAAAAATTAGCAGAGAAAGGTTTAAAAAGAGGCTTTGTAAACTTTAATCAAGAACTTGATTTTGACGTATATTTTAATTTTGGAACGGGTATTGGCGAAGTAGCAGTAGGAACATGGATTGCTTTAGGAAGTAGTGTTATTACTGCTATGGGAAGTGTAATAGGTGTAGCAGTAGTGAATAAAACTGAGAGAGAGGCTATTCAACAAGCGGATAAACAAGCAGAATTAGAGGCTAAAACAATTTCGGAAAGCGACCAAAAAGCCTATGAGATTGAAATGGCTCGTTTAACAGCATCGGCAGACCCAAAAAATGCAATTTTAAATAGTAGTGAATTAAGTGAAACAGAAAAGCGTGAGGCTTTAAAAACTTTAGATGAGGCTCAAGGAATATCCAATAAGAATAAAATTATCAAATATGCTTTGATAGGTGGATTAGTTTTAGGTGCTTTGTACTTTGGAAGTAAAATAATAAAGGGTAAATAATATAAATAAATAACAAATAAAAATAAAAACCATGTGTAATTGTAGCAATTTTGTAGAGGGAGATGATTTTCTTGTAGGACAAGAAAGTACCTTTGAATTTGATGGCGGTGGGTCTTTAGTGGATTTTGGAGATGAAATGGAATATGATAATTTCCTAACAAAAAAAATGCGTGAAAGACGAAGATTAAAAAAAGAATTAGTAGCAGGGGGATTAGACCCTAAAGAAGCAAAGCAAAAGGCTTTAGAGCAAGTTCCAAGAGCAAAACTAAAAGAACTTTTAGCACGTTTAAAAAAAGGAGAAAACATTGATAATATTGATGGAATTGATTTGTCAACAAATAGTCAAGGGAGATTAGAACAAGTGTCTGATGCTTTAAGAAATAGTACAAATACAACTGATATATCAACAGATATGTTAGACGATGATGTTAAAGAGGCAGGGTTTCTTCAAAAGAATGGAATGTGGATTGGAATTGGTGCAGTAGTTCTTATTGGGGGTTATTTTGCATGGAAAAGATTTGGTAAATAAGATTATTTAAAATGCGTAAAGTATTTATAGGTGCAGGATTGTTAGGCTTGGGTTATGGTATTTATCAATACTACATGACCCAAGCCTCTATTCTTGAAAATTTTGATTATAAAGTTTTAAGAGTAAAAGTAATAAGTGCTAATTTACAAAGAGTAGAAATTCAGTTAGATTTAGAAATAACTAATGATTCTAACATAAGTGTTACTATTACTGATTATTACTTTGATGTTATGTTGAACGGACAAAAAGTAGGAGAAATTAGAAACGCATCTATAAATCAAATTTTAAATAGCAATGGTGGTAAATCATTTTTTCCTCTAAACATTGTTATAAATACATCATCTTTTTTAAAGAGTAATTTAGTGTTAGGCTTAGTAGAAAGTATAAAAGATAGCACGATTAGTTACAAAGGTTATTTTGGTATAAAAAAAGGATTTATAAAGTTTAAAAACATACCATTAAATGAAACCTTAAAATTAAGGGAGTTTATGTAAATATATTTTGTATTTTTACAACATTACAAACCAATTTAAAATGTTATGGATATACAAAAGAGTACAAAAGAGATTATGTTAAAAGCAATTTCAAATTTTAGCAAAGAATTTGAAGTTGATACTACAAAAACGCAATTAATGATATTGGCAAGTGATGATAATTGCTCTCCAAAATATCAAGTTTTGCTTAATAATAAAGTAGTAAGAGATGTAACATTCAACGAAATATTAAATGTTAAGTTGGATTTTTTAGGAAGAGAAATGATTGCATCTCCTTTTATTGCAGGGTCTTTGAGAAAGTTAAGAAATGAGCAAGAGTGCAGTTGGGAGGAAGTAAAAGTTTTGATTTATAAGCAAAAAGAAGAACAAGATAGTCCTAATATGTATTTTTTTAAAGGTAACAAGCCAATTAAACCTATAACTATGGATTTTATATTTGGCGATTTAGATATGTAAAATGGCAGTACAAAATTTACAAATAAAAACGATAACAACCTCTCCGACAACTTTAAGTGGAGTTAAAACAATAGCAATTCTTAATGGAAGTGCATCTAATATTATTACAATTAAAGTGAGTGGAAGTCTTGAAAGTATTACATTAGGAAGTGGACAAACATTAAATTTAAGTGCATCTACGGGATTTGTTTTGCCCGATTTAGAGTTTAGTGGTGTATTACTAAATTGTGAAGTTGTTTACTCATAAAAATTTTAGTTATGGATTTTGATGATAATGGATTTATAGCAAGTTTTGGCTCGGCAGGATTAGGTGGTGGTGGAGGTACTTTACCTACGGGAATTATAGGAATACCCAATGGAAGTGGTTGGTACACGTTTTATGCCTCTTTAAATTTGGCTTTAGCAAGTGCAGTATTCGGAGATACTATTGTATTTTTTGATGATTTTGTTGAAAGTACATCGGGAAGTACATTAGTTAATGGTGTTGATATAAACTTAAATGGAAATTCATATATATTAGATACTGCTGATACACAAAATACATTAAACTATACATCGGGCGCATTTACTTGTAGTATATATAATGGTAATATAGTTAGGAAAAATTCATTGGCTACGGGAACTACTGATGGATTAGTTTTAAATATAAACCCATTACTTGATTCTTCATTATATCTAAATAATGTAGAAATAATACAAGAAAGTGATGCTTGTATAATTAGTTCATCAAAAACATCTATTAATGGAGGTGTTTTTAGAGGTGGTAGTATAACTCAAGGGTCAGCAGGAGTAACAACCTCTTATTTTTTCGATGGTACATGGTATATTTCTCAACCGATTGTTTTTAGTTTTACAAGAGTTTATAATTCGTTTTTTCAAAACGTCAACTCCACTAATGTTGTTGAATTAATAAATAGTTCAGAGTTAATAAATAGCCAAATAGACCACCCTAACGGGGGTCTTTCAACATCTTTAGATGTAGGGGAAAATTGTAGTATATATGGCTGTATAGTTTTTTCTAACTCAATTAAATCTTGTAATGTTAATAATGCAAAAGTAACAAGCAGTACGTTTAGAAATATTTTAGGTTTAGGTCTTGAATTATTAGATTCAACTGCTCACGATTGCTCAATATTTTGTGTTTCGGGAGTAGGTTTAATATTAAATTCAAGCGAGGCTCATAATATCTATTGTGAAGTTAATTTGAATAATAATCCTGTGGAAATAGGTCAAGGTGGCAAATTTTATTCATCAAGTATTGTTCAAAATAAAAACGATATTAGTGCGTGTGGTATTAAAATAACCTCAAATCTTGGGAATATAACAATAAATAAGTGCAGTATAAGTTTGGCAAATAGTAGTGGTTTTGCGATTGATGGAGTAGCATTAAGCACCGCAACAATAAGTGAAATTTCTGCTGATAATAGTAGTGGCTCATTAATTAATACAAGTAATGTAACTAACTTACAGACATTTACTCAAGATAACTTTGGTAATATAATAATAGGATAAAATTATGGCATTTGTTAGTGTTGGAAATAAAGGATATGAATTAAGTGGAGGCTATCAGTATAAAGGAATAACAGATAACTCATTAGATTGGGAATCAGTACCTAACAATTCATATTTTTTTGATAAGGAATTAAAACAAGTATTTTACAAAGATGCTAATGGTGGAATATATGGTGCTTATTATGGGGGTACTTTAAGCACAAATAATTATAGTACAAGTAGTACACAATGGATTACCTCATTAAGATTACCTATAAGTTTGGAAACGGGTAAAATTGCTAATGGATTTACATTTTTCAATAATGAGTTAGATAAATCATTAGAGGGAACAACATCTTATAATGATTTTAATATATCGTTTGGTAGGTCTATTTATTTAAGCGGAAATACAAGTAGTGCTAATATAAATGTAAATGAAGAAGATTATCTTGCTACATTCGATACTGATTTATTCACAACTGCGAGTAATTGGGTAAATGATAATAAAGAAACTTTAAATGCTTTAGGAATACAAGTTTTTGCATTAGGAGAAGGCGAAGATGGTAGAATAAGATTTGGTGCTTTATCTGATGTTATTTTAAATGCTATAACAATTACTCCAACTACGATTATAGAGGGTAATTTGAATGGAGAAATAGCCAATGAGTTTACGGGTAATGAAAACGCTGTGGGCGACCATGTTGTTGTGCCTTATGTTGATACAAAATATATGGGCGCACGAATATTTCATTTTATTAGGGCAAACTTTAATATAGTAACGGGTAGTATTCAATATGCTGAATTAGGTCTTTTCAGATGGGAAAATGATACTTTAATCGGGTCATTATCACAGATAGTAAGAAACGCTGACACGACGGGTAATCAAGTTAATTTTATTACATATACTGCAAATTCAGACGACCCTTTTGTTACGGGAGGTTTTTACATAGCATTACTGAATAATACGGGTCATACTTTAGAATTTACAAGTAATGCAGGAATATTGATAGAAAATATATTTGACAAGGCTTATTCTTTCTAATTACAAGATTATTATGGAATCAAAAGAATATACAGATTTGAAAAAAGAAATAGATAGTTTAAAATTTGAAGTTCACAAACAATCAGAAACTCTTACGAAAATTCATCAAGCAATAGTTGGAGATAAAGAATTTGGTCAAGATGGATTAGTTAATTTAGTGCGTAAGCATGATAAATGGATTGAAAGTCAAAAATATATGTGGGCAAAAATATATGGAGGTATAGCAGTAGGAAGTGCTATGGTTAGTTTTGCTCTTAAATACTTATTATAGTTGAAAAAAAAAAGTAACATACAAATTGATAATTCCTTTACCCTAAAGTTTAGGAATACTACTAATTCTGTAAAAAGAGTTACTTTATTTAAAGAGGGATTAGATAGCAACCATAATGTTACAATAGTACAAAAAAGTGAAAGTTCAGTTGCTAACGGATTTCAAAATCCTATTCTCTTATCTCCTATTGTATGGAGTTTTGCAACATCTCAACCTTTTTATTATTTAGGTGGGTTTAATATTACTGCGCCATATAGTGATAGTAATTGGCAAGTTCAAACTACAACTACTTTTGACATTAATACTACGGGAACATCAATTACGGGAATTGCAGTTACTCTCGGACAATCTTTAGCAGAATTTAATGATGCAATAAATAATGCTATTGTTAATAATGCTACTTTAACAGATTTAAAAAGTCCAAGTGGGCAAGTGCCTATTGTAAACATATTTTTTGATTCAGTAGGTTTTTTAAGAGATTTTGGCTCATCTTTACCACAACCTTTAATTTCCATATATAATTATTGGGGAGTAAGCATTCAATATCCAACTGATTTAACAAACAGAATAACCGAAATTACAGATGTATTATCTGTGTTACCTCAATTTAGTCATATAAATAATACTCCAACAACATTAGTACAAAGTGCTAATGGAGTAATAATTGCTCAAGGAAATAATATTTCTTATAATGAAATATTGGAAAGTCAAAATGGTAGTGCTTTACAAATAGAAAGTTTATCAGTAAATATCGGCTTAACACCAACAATTTTAGAAAAACAATCTCAACTACTACAACCATATACATTTACTAAAAGAGATGTTAATGGTAATGAAATTGAAATTTTTAAAAATCAATTAATAGACCCGTATCAAGACCAATACTCTTATGATAAAGTAGATTTAGTACAAGAGGAAAATGGAGAAGAATATATTTTAGATGGTAATACGGGATTTACATATAAAATAGAGCCTTTAACTAATGTATTTATAACTTATAATTATAAAAAAGTATCAAACTCTACATTTCAAAAAAGAGAGGGTGCAGAAGAATTAAAAAAAAATAAAAAAAACATTGAAATACTATCAAAAGAAACAGATTATGCCAATGTTTATGAATTAGATAATATTCCGATTAGTAAAAAAAAAAAAGTTTATAAAACTAATTGGAACAAAATTTTACTTTTTATTGGAGGGGTATATGCTCTTTATTTATTAACTAAAACAAATCAAAAATGATTAGATTTTTATTTTATTTTGCAGTATTAACTATTCTTGTTGTATTTCTTTCTTTTTTATCCAAACAAATTATAAAAAAATATTTTTTAGAAAATAGTAAATTAGAAGATGAGAAAATAATAGAAGATTATAATAAGGAATACAAAAAACATGACAGATATATAAAAGTTTTACCAATAGATGCTCATAAAATTCAAAATTTGGATAAGAAGTATTCTCCTAATGTTTATCGTGGTATTGATGGAAAGTTTAAGAGTTTTAAAAAATGAGTAGAGCCAATTTAACAAAAGACGAAAGGTTTTTAATGAGTGTGTTTTTTAGCGCAGTCTTATTAATGTTTGCGTTAGATTTTTACGAAAAATATAAAGAAAAAAATGCAACAACAACCAATGAATAATACGCAAATGCAACAACCTCAACAGACTATGCAAAATAACATGGGTAATGGAGGTAATATGCAAATGCAACAACCTCAAACAATGGAGGATAATCCAATGAATAATATGCCTCAAGAAGAGAATAATTCTATGGATAATGCACCTCAAATGGAAGAGGGTGGAGAGGTAGTAAATGAGCCTCAAGATGATGGTAGGTTAATTTTAAATTGGGGTTTAGTATTTACATTTTTTAAATGAAAAAGAGTACAAAATATATTTTAATAGGTTTAGGTATATTAGTTATAACTATGCCTATATTTTTATTAAGAAAGGGAAAGGCTAAAAGTAGCATAGAAAAAGTATAAATAATGGCTTGTAATAGTAAAAAATTAAATGTAGTTGCTATTCGCAATCTTATAAAGATGATGCGAAATAGGAATTATATTGTATATAATGAGCCTTATAAATTGAATATAGTAGGTATAAGAAACGCAAAAAGTGAGCCTACAAAATTTGATGATACTATTAATGTTTTCTTTAAAAATGATAGTGGAAATTGGGAGGGATATAGTTATAATGCAACAACAGACCCATCAACAAAATACTTAACAACGGGAGGAATTGGAAGTTATGAGGGTAAAAAGGCTACTGCTATATTGCCGAATGGACAATATATTGATAGTTGGAAACTTGGTTTACACAAAGGTCAATACCCTGCTTTAACGCAAAGTAAAGAGTTGTGTGTATATCGTGATTATGATAGAAATGATGTTTTAACCTTTAATGTTGATGATAAGAATTGTGGATTATTTGGAATAAACATTCATAGAGCAAAACAAGGAGGCGCAGATGATGGAGAGGGAAATACAGAATTAATAGGTAGTTATAGTGCAGGTTGTCAAGTTTTTGCTAACTATTATTGCTTTCAAGAATTTATAGAAATGTGTAGTAGGCATGAAAAGATGTATGGCAATAAATTTACTTATACACTATTTGATAAATCTTTACAAAACAAGTTTTTATTTAAAAGAGTTTTGTTAGGTGTATCATTATTAGGTGCTTTAGGATTTTTAGGATATGGGCTATATTTGTATAACAAGGATAAATAAAAAGTTATGGTAACAATAAAAGGTAGAGTATTTGATGATTCCAAAGGTAGAGATAATGGATTGGTAGATGCTATTGTTTATGTTTCTGACATTAATGGAAAATTAATATCAGAGAATATGCGTACAAAAACAGATATTAATGGAAATTACACTATAAAAACAGATAATATTAATGCTCAATACTTAACTGCAAAAGCACCATCTTATGAAAATTATGATATAGATATTAGTACAAAAAAAATTCCATCTAATAATATATTAAATTTTGATTTTAAGGAGTTTGGCAAAGTGATAGAAAAAGATGAGGTTACTATCATTGGTTTAACTCCTAAAACTAAATGCGAAAGAAGTGGAGGTATTTATGATTCAAAGAACAAAAAATGTAAAAAACCACCATTAGAGAATTGGAAAAAAGGATTAATAGGTATAGGTATATTACTAATAGTAGTTGGTGGAATATATGTTTATAAAAATAAATAAATAAATAAATAGTTATGGCAACAAAAAAAACAACAACAAAGAAAAAAGGAGGCTCAAAATCTTGTGAGAAAGTTACAAAGCATAAAAGAGCAGGAAAAACAATCGCATCTTATGGTAGAAAAAGAGCAAGACCTAAAAAATAAAAATTATGGCAAACGCATATATGAATAAAGTAAATAAGGCACGAAAAAGTGGTGCTAAAAGTTTTGAACACAATGGAAATACCTATGTACGTTCTACAACTAAAACGGGAATGGTAATTTTTAAAAAGAAATAAAAATGGCAAAGAAAGAAACTACAAAAAAGGCTACTACAAAAAAGGAAGAGCCAACTTATGAATACATTAAGGTAGATGTAAATAGTAAAAGTCCTCTTTCAAGAGTTATGATTACTCAAAGTGAATTACAAAAAAATTCAGATAAGTATTTTTTGAATTGTGAACACGCTAAACAACACGCTAAAAACGAGTTGATTATGATTAAAGATAAGTTTGCTTGGAATGATTATAATGAACGTATGTGGCTAATAAACCATTATGTATAAAATTATATTAGTAATAGGTATTTTATCAATAACATTAGGTTGCGCAACTAAAAAGGCTCAATGTGATGCTTATACTTTTTTAGATAAAGATGGCTCAAGAGAAACTACCATATAAGATAGGAACTATTAAACTAACATGGATTAACCCAAAGAATTATAAAATTCTTGAAAGTAAGATGTTTAATTCAGTTAGTGAGGCATTAGCCAATATCCCTGCATCTAAAGGTAATAATTGGCTTTTATTCAAATTAGTAGAAAGTGATGGTATGCAATTCAAATGGGAATTGTTGCCTTATGGAAAACATAAAGGATATGTAAATGGAATGAAGTTGAGAGATAATCCAATTTTAAAATATGGATTTATTGCTCTTGCCTTATTTGGTGCATATTCAGTTTATAAAGGAATGTTAGTTGAATAATAAAACTCAAGAGGTGGTATATAAAGAACTCAATAAAATCATAAGTTAAATTATGAATGAAACAAATGAAAACGGATATTTGAGCAATCCCTATGTACTTATTGGGGGTGCTTTGTTGATTTATTGGTTTATACAAAGACGAAATTTAATTAGAGCAAATGAAAATTCTCTCAAATCTTTAGCCTTATTAGATAATGAAAATAGCAGTTCTTTTAATGCCTTTGTAAAAAGTGAGGCAAGAAAATATCAAGTACCTACACAATTAGTCAAAGATGCTAAAAAGATGAGTAAAAAAGAATGTGCAAAGGCTATATTAGATAATCAAAAAATGATTAATAAAACTAAAATGTCGCAAGATGAAAGGCAAGGAGTTTTAAATATGGTTGATTATTTAGAGATTCAATTAGACAAAAAATAGGCATGGAACTCATTAAAAAAGGTAGTAAAGGTATTGTAGTAGGAACTTGGCAAGAGTTTTTAAAGAATCTTGATTTGTATAAGTATTCAATAGATAATGATTTTGGAAATCTAACGCATAATGCTACTATCAAATTTCAAACTATCAATGGATTAATTGCAGATGGTATAGTGGGTAAAAATACATGGAATAAAGCCTATGAATTAGGTATTATTACTACTGATGAGATGGAAGAGCCTATTGTACCCGAAGATTTTAATTTAAGCATAAAAAAAGCAATCATGCCTAAAGATGAGTATTATACAACTATCGAAAAAAAAGATTGGTTGTTTTTACATCATACGGCAGGATGGAATAATCCATTTAAAACAATAAGTAATTGGTCAAATGATAAGAGAGGTAGAGTGGCTACTGAATTTGTTTTAGGAGGTCAAAAAATAACTGATGGTAATACTGAATTTGATGGTGTTATTGCTCAAGCGTTTGAAAGTAATGGATATGGTTGGCATTTAGGCATTGGAAATAACATTATGCACAGAGCATCTATTGGAATTGAGGTTTGTAATTTTGGCTATTTATATTTAGGTGGTTATTATAAAAAGGTTAATGGTGTTCGTACATGGATTAAGGGTAAGATTAATAAATTTTATACATACGTTGGAACAGAAGCAGAAGATACTCAAGTCATAGAATTAAAAAAAGAATTTAGAGGTCATAAGTATTGGCACAAATACTCTGATAAACAATTAAAAGAATTAAAATCTTTGATACAATTTATTGGAGAAAGAAATGATATAGATGTAAGAAAGGGTTTACCTCAACTTATTAGAGAAAAGGGTGCAGATGCTTTTGATATTTGTGATGTAGAGATGTGTCAAAATACTAAAGGTTTGTGGTCGCATACCAACGTAAGAACAACAAAGGTAGATATGTTTCCTCAAGAAGAATTAATAGATATGTTATTATCCTTATAAATAAATAGATATGAAAACAGAAAATATAGTATTTTTAGTAGGTGGTGCAGTATTAGGTTGGTATTTAGCAACTAACAAAAGAAAGCAAACGGAACAAGCATTAGCGTTAGCAAAACAAGAGATAGCACAATTAGGTAGCAATTTAGAAACTATGATTGCAGAAAACGATAGATTATCTTCTTTAAGTGTTACGGAAGATGTTAATAGAAATGTAGATTTAGGAATATAATTATGCTCAAAAGTAACGGAAATAAAAAGTGGCAAGATAAGACCACGAAAGAAAAATTAGATTTAGTATTTGTTGTAGTGGCTATTGTTGGATTTACATTAGGTGCTATTGTTAATTATCGTTTATTGACAAAAAAATAACAATGGAGAATAAAGATTCAATAGAACGAAAAAAAAGAAATTTTATAATTGTAGTAGTTAGTGTTGCGATTTTACTATCATCACTTAAATTATATTCCAATTATAGATTAAATAAATTATAATTATGAAAAATAGATTATTTTCAAATTGGGTAACAACTTTATTAGGCGTACTCATTATTTTAGTATGTATGTATTTAATGATTGTAAAAAGTCATAGTACAGAGGAGTTAAGTGGTTGGTTAGCAACTGCTTTATTATTTTTAAGGTCAAAAGATAGTTTAATTGCATTACCTCCTAAAGATTGATAAATAAAAAAACTATATCAAGATTGTTGTTAGTTCTCTCTTTAATTGTAATTATTTTATTGGTTTGGGATAGTTGCAGTATTAGGAGAGAACTTTCGGCATATAAAGAAAATATAGCAAAACTAAATTACGCAGAACAATACTTTAATGAAACAATTAATGAGCAAGGAAATATAATTGCAGAGCAAGAGCAAATAATCTTATCTCAAAAAGATGCAATACAAAATAATATGCTTGTTATAAAAGATTTAAAAGATGTTCAGAGCCAAGTTAAAGTTAGGTCTGTAATTAGAATTGATAGCGTTTTAGTTCCATATACAGATACAATAATGATACATGATACAATACCTTTTATAGAACGTAATTTTAATTTAAAAAATGAATTTTATGCTTTTAGTGGTATTACAAAACGTAGTGGAGTGTTATTAGATTCTGTAAGTTTTAATAGTGGATTAAATGTAACAATAGGTAGAAAAAAGATGGGTTTATTCAAAAGTCCAAAGCCAATAGTTGAGGTTGAATATACTAATCCTTATATTAATACATTAAGTTTGAATAATGTAATTATTAAAGATGAGCCAAAGTGGTATGAAAAAAAATCATTTTGGTTGGGAGTTGGATTAATTAGTGGAGTAACAAGTGGAATTTTAATAGCGAAATAATGCCCGTAAAGTTCAATATAAATCAAGCCATGAAGTTATGGAAAGAGAATGGTGGAGAAACCAAGTTTGAAGATTCTTTGCGTGATGTATTGAAATTCATGCAGAATGATAAAAATGTTTCTAATATAGATGAGGCAAGTTATCTTTTAGCAACCGCAAAAGCAGAAAGTGATTACTCTTTACAAAGATGGGAAGCCGATTATTTATGTGGAAAACAAGGTGTACCATATAAAGATATACCATGTCAAAGAGCAATAGACTATTATCGTTCAAGTGATGGTAAAAAAAACTATTTTGATTTAGGAGTAGATAAAAATGGAATGGCTTATTTTGGTAGAGGTCTTATTCAATTAACGGGAAAGGCTAATTATCAGAAATACGGGGATTTAATTGGTGTTGATTTAGTTGCAGATGGAGATAAGGCATTAGAGCCAAAAAACTCATATAAAATTGCATCTGAATACCTAAAAGCAAGAACATGGAAACATATTGCTAATGGAGATTTAACAATGGCAAGAAAATCGGTCAATGGTGGTACAAAGGGTGTAGATAGAACAAATAAAGAGTTTTATCGTTGGGTAAAGGTTTTTGAAAATCCAAAAGTAAATTTTAAAGGAACTAAATTAAGGAGAAGAGCAAGGAGAATAATTTTAATCTCTTCAATAGGTATAGCATTAGCAGGAATAGTAGTATTAACAACTTTATTCAATAAAAAATGAGTGAAAGCAATAAGATATTTTTAATAACATTCGGTGTATTTATGACAGAGGCAATAGTACATTATAATTTTGGCTCTCACAAACACACAAAAGAAAAAGAATATAAA
>Ga0099847_1000103_pt1 | contig 24807 bp, 46 predicted proteins | sample CB_VirMetaG_2_FD_78178 | JGI IMG/M metagenome (GOLD analysis project Ga0099847, IMG submission 78178) | Freshwater to marine saline gradient viral communities from Chesapeake Bay - CB_1504_2 Viral MetaG | ecosystem: Environmental > Aquatic > Marine > Coastal | place: USA: Chesapeake Bay...
GTTGGATAAGATGATACCATTTCGGATAGTTGCAGCTTAACAGAGCGTGATGGGGTTTTCAATGCCACGATAATACCTATCAATAAAAGAATTTGAGCGTATTGTGTCTGGTAATTAGCGATTTGTCAACAAATGGGTGTATGGCTCATGTTTATACAGTCCCAAATGTTTTCTGATAAAAATATATAAATGGGGGTATAAGGGGTCGATGAATTTGGAAGGGTACCGGGGGGGTCACATGCCCGGATTAATTCAAAGTTAAATGTAGGTACTGCACCTACTGGGCGGATATGAGGCCCCTATGGGTACGGGGTCTTTGGGTCCCTTATGGTTAACAAAGAGTTAACCATCAACATTGTTGATGGTTAACAGTTGGTTAACGCATTGACTACAATATAAGCAATACAATGCAACATATTATTAACACTGATATGTTGTCGATATATCTACCTCTCTGTTTGGTTAACGTTAAGTGAATTGAACCCATGAACTGTTGCCCCATTATGCCACTTGATGCAAGCTTCTTTTTCGGACTTGGTTAACAGAACCTTAGCGACTCTGTCGGCGCTAATTGTAGCAGGCGCTAATTTTGTAAATAGTTTAAACATTTCGTTAATCCTTTGTTAGGGGTTGCCCTTGCGCTATTAGCGCAAGGTGTATGTTGAACCGTTAGACAAGATGAACATACGTTTCATATTGTCCACTATTTGAGCGCTATGCTCTGCACGTATGGCCTCGAATTTCTTGCGCTCATCACGTGCTTTATAGCAACGGAATAGAACCTCTTCTTTATGGCCTTTAGCGATCTGGATATTGATTGACATTTTGAAAGTCTCCTTAGTTGGTTGATATAAACAACATATCACGAATCCATTTATTGTCAATCGTCTTTTTGTATTTTTGCATGCCACCTTTTGCTATGGTTAACAAATGGTAAATTCGTGTTACCTGACTCATATAATTGCCTTTTGCTTTTCTGTACGCGTGCAATGTGTCTTTGTTTTTTTATTGCCTTATCCATTATCGAATCCTTGCTTATGTTGATTGTAATAGGCGCCCCAGTAGCGCGGCGCCTATGTTGCGTGTTATCCTATCACGAAGCCGCTATCGTCCTTCTTGGCGCTTCCTTTTGCCTTCAAAGCGATAATTGAGCCAGCTTTGTCAGTAAAGCGCAAATCTGTTTTATCTCCATCAATTATTGGCATGTTGGCAATTTTAGCGCTTTGGATATTTGATCGATAAACTACCGCGACGCTCAAATTATGCTTTTTAGCGACTCGCAATATATCGCTTGCATATTTTGAATTTGATTCGCTGTAAGATAAAGTAATATGATAGTTTGACGGTAAAGCTTCAAATTTGCGCGTATGGGTTTTGGTATAATCATAAAATTGCACATTAGGAAAGGCTTCAAAAATGTTAGCAAATCCGTTTACCGGAATCCGTTCCCATAAAATATCTGATGTACCATTAAGCCGAATCGCCGCTAGTACCTTTTCACGCTCACATTTTGCGACAAATTTCACGATATCATTATACAAATCTTGCATGAATTTTTCGGTATTATCGCGGAATCGTTTGGACTTGTTAGCGCGTGCAACTTGCACATTGGAATAGATACCCATGCCAGCAAGGTTTAGACAACCTTTTTTGCATCCAGCGATATCGGCAAAGGCGCAAAGTGTTTTCTTTACCGCTAGGTCTGCCGGAGCCATATATAGAATCGCCGTGATATACTTGCCAAGCTTGTCACCTTTTACAGTTTTGGCATTGCCACCAGCGCGAATTAATGAACCATTAAATTTAAACATTGTCAAAATCTCCTTTTTTATTGACAAGCTAAATATGCCAGATCGGGCGACCGATGCAAGCGCCTATTGCATACATGGTTAACAAATCGTTAACGCCAGCCTTTGCATAATCTTACCAATAAGTCAATCGCTTTTTTAGCTAATATCATTTATGGTTAACAAATCGTTAACGACCAGCGCAGCGTATGGTTATTTATTAAGGTTAACGGCACCTTAACAAACATGGTTAACGGCACCTTAACAAACATGGTTAACGGCGCCTTAACAAATATGGTTAACGGCGGGTTAACGCCGGCGCCGCCCATGCCGCGCGTGTTAACGTTAATTATTAAGGTTAACGCCGGCTTAATTTTGTTGTTCACGTTTTGTTCTTTTTTGGGATAAAAGAAAAGAGGCCGGAGCCTCTTAACTTTTGGTTAACTTTTACAGATACCGGATTTCTTTGCGACCGCATGCAATGCGCAATACCGTGTCCATATTGATCGAACGAAACTTCGTCGAACCGTCGGAATTGTTATGCTCCCAAACTGCTAGCAGATGCGGATTGTTTGCCTTGCGAGTTTCAACAGCTTGCGCAGTTGATGCACTCTTGTATTCATCGACAAGGTGATTTTTCGCCGCACGCGGATTAAAATTGATGGAACGCTTTTCGCCGTTCTTTTTAACGAATTCAATTGTCATAAATTTTGAGCCATTGGACTCAATGAAATGGGCAATTTCGTTATAGCGTTTTGTCATTGTAGTCATTTTGAAAGTCTCCTTATTGTCGGAATTGACCATTTCACAATAGCAGAAAAGAAAAGCTTGTAAAGCGTTTATCGGTTTTATGGTTAACAAAGGGTTAACGCCGGCAGTATAGCCACGAATTTGTTAACCCTAATAATTAACGTTAACGCCGGCTTAACGGTATAAGAAAAAGGGCCGAAGCCCTTTACCCTTAGTAAGGCAATTTTTCCATTGGGAAAATGCCAAGGAAAACACCAGTTTCAACTGCTAGGCGCAGGATGTTTCCTGAATCAGGAAACATGGTGAAAGCGAGGCCTGATTTATAATCCGGCCCATCATCGCCAAAGCGTGCAATGATTGTTTCAAAGCTTGCGCAAGTATAGCAATCATAAACGCGAGTCTTGCCACCAACCACTTGCGTGATGGTTGCAATGTAGATGCATGAATTGCAATCATGCTGGAAGCGAGGGGAAAGAGTATCGAGGGAAAAGCGAGCCATTGGAAATCTCCTTTTAGGCGTTGATATTGATTGCACAATAGCACGTGAATCAAATCTGTAAAGCGCTGATCGGTTCTATGGTTAACAGTTCGTTAACGCCCAAAGGCTCTGGATTACCCTATCTATGAGAACAAAACAAGAAATAGGTCATAGATCGATTTTAAGCGCTTTGGAGCGCGATTCGCCTTTTTCGGGCACTAGGAGTCATAAAAAGTTTTGTTCCGATTCGATCACGGTTTGTTCTCCTGATGTTCCTGTCAAGCGCTTATTTTGCCAATGGTGTTTATGGTTAACAAAGTCCTAACGATTTTGGCTAGCATGCGAGCGCCGGCATGTCAACCACTTATTTCGTCGATCGTGTTTATGGTTAACAAACTGCTAACAAATATGGTTAACGGCGCCTTAACAAATATGGTTAACAGGTTCCTAACAAACATGGTTAACAGATCGTTAACGCCGGCGCGGTGCGTTAAGCTTGCGTTAACGTTAATAATTAAGGTTAACGTCCGCTAACTATTTGTTCACGTTTTGTTCTTTTTGGGGTAAAAGAAAAGAGGCCGGAGCCTCTTAACTATTTGTTAACCTTGTGCGTAAATGCGCTTGATCGCAAAGTCCGGCTTTGTGCGAGACCATGACACGGACCCGATATCGTTTGAGCGCTGACCTGCCCATCGTCCTGTAGGTCCTTCGTCTCCTGCTGTAACCCATTGCCCAACCTGCAGCTTGTCGCGTTGTGCAAAATCAAGATTCCAGATATTCACTTTTTTAGCATATTTCATGTCAATCTCCTTTGTTTGTTGACAAGTCAACCATAACACATTACCAGCCGATTGCAAGCGCGAAAAGTGTTAATCCGGCGTTAACGTTAATTATTAAGGTTAACGCCGTGTTACCGGAAAAAGAAGAGGGGCACGCGTATCAACCCACGTGCCCCTACTAGGGAATAAAGGAGCTTAAACTCCCTAGCGATTGAATACCGCGTTGATTGAAACCATTGGGGCGTTGAATATTTCGCTTGCCATGTCGGCTGCAACGGTAGCAGCAGCAACACCTAGAACAAGCACGATCACGCTTTGGATTGCCATGGCGGCAAAAGTTTGATTTGTGAAGTTTTCCATTTTATAGTCTCCTTTGTTTCGTTGATAAATTACAATACCACGTTTCCCAAATAAGTAAAGCCCCAAATTTTACTTTGGGGCTTTATAGTTAACAGACGGTTAACGTCTCGGTCTTGATGTGCTCGCCGCTAAATACACCTTCACACACTGGAAAGCGCTGCAGTGCCCCTAGATCACAAGTCAAGTCAACCACTTCAGCGCCTGTCACGCTGACAGGTGTAGGGCGCAGTGTGAACGTCTCTGCAGTGCGCGGGTTATATGAAAAATAGGATTTCACCCGATTCTTCAAATAATATGCTCGCTTCAACATGCCTTCTGCCCGTGCCTCATCCTTCGCAGTGCCAAATGGATATTCTGATGAACAAAACCCACCTGCAGCGAGTGTTGACTGACCTTGAAAATATCTAAGATCGCCACGGATGAAAGCGTGCACATTTTTCTGACCTGACGTCAAAACTTTTTGACGGCCTTTTTCGCTCACTGACAAGCTCACAGTTTCCAACACGATGCGATTGCAGTGCGCAACCACAAGGCCTTTATTCGGTCCTGACATTGCACGCATGCTGAAAAGCGATTTGTGCAGGTTCCAATATACTTCTACTCTCATGTCAATATCTCCTTTTTGGTTTGACAAGTCCAAGATAGCGCATTTTGAAAAGGATGCAAGCAGTGATCGATTCTATGGTTAACAAAGGGTTAACGCCGGCAGCGCTCGACAACGGGGCGTTAACCTTAATAATTAAGGTTAACGAAAGCCTAACGTCAAAGAAAAAAGGGGCGTGCCCCTCATTTCAATAGTCCATCTGGAATGCATGCTGCATCAACCGATGGGATAGGTTCCTTTTCAGTGAAGGCAATGATTGGGTATTCTGTTGCCCAAACATTGCGCTGCATCGGGTCGCACTCACTAATCTGAATCGGGTGCGAGCGTGCCAATTCAATTTGCTCGCCCGATTCTAGATTTGCCCATATTACGAAAATATAGAGTAGTTCCATTATTCATAATCCTCTTCCAATGTTCCAGCAGCGAATTGCAACAATGCCATACCCAATTCAGCAGCTTCAACGCGGGTCATTGACACATAGCGAAACATATCATGATTTGAGCCATAGTTCTCGCGAGCGGCTTTTTCTGTTACTTGCATTTTGCGTTCGCCGCCGCCTGAAAATGTTGTCAAGTGGAACGCTGACGTTGATTTCATCTCTGTTGACATTTTGAAAGTCTCCTTTGTTTCGTTTACAAATCAACAATAACATAAGCGCCAGACTATGCAAGCGCTTATCTATTCTATGGTTAACAAAGGGTTAACTTTTACGTTCCCTCGATTTTATGGAATACACCACCTAGGGGCAAGCGTACCAACTCTTGATCGATATCCATTACGGAATATCTGGTTGCGCAATCATCAAATTCTGTCCAGCCATCATCTTGATTCCAAAAATCGCCTTCATCATCTTTTATGATATAATGGGTTGTTTTTTTGCTGTTGAAAGCAAGCCAATGATTGTAAGCTGCGCGGGTTATGAAATCGTGGCGGTTCTTTCGTGAGATTTTACCAGCACTCAGTTCCTGCGCGGTATACTCTGCCAAGTCCATTGGATAGAAATCGCCTTTGAAGCTATAATAAGCGCGCGAGCGCTCGATAAGCGAGCCTAATCCGGCAATGAGATCAATGAGATCATTTTGCGTTAAGGTATCCATGAAACCTGAATCATGGTCAACGTTAAGCGCAATTGCAATGCGATAGCGCTCTGCGTTTTCTCTGTTGTATTGATAGCTCATATCAATTGCCTCCTGATTTGATTGTGAACACTTGCGTAATGTCTTGGAACATATACACGGCTGTGGCAAGCGCTGATTCTACATCTGTGGACTCAATCCAAGTTGAGGTTTTTGTGCCATTTTTTAGCGTTAGAATGATTTCAAAGAATTTCATGGTAGTCTCCTTTTGAGTTGATGCCCTATCTTATCAAAATCTGTCAACCTGTCAATCCACTTTTTTCACACATCTATTTTATGGTTAACAAATGATTAATTGCCGGCACGCGAGGGCCAGCGGCGTTAACCTTAATAATTAACGTTAACGAAAGCCTAACGATATAAGAAAAGGGGCGCAAGCCCCTATCCTTTACATTGTCTCCATCCATCGGGTTATTGTTGAGCGGGATACGCCCAGCGATGCCGCAAGTTTCGCGGTTTCCTCATTGTGAACCCGCTTAGCTTCTTTTTCAGCGGATTCGTTGTTCGCGCATACTTGCGCGAGGTTCGCAAGATAATTGTCGCAATCATCTTTCGAGAAGAATTCACCAATAAGGTGACGAGGGCGCGAGCCATAAGCTTCCTTATAGCGATCAGAAACATTGCTATCTGCTAGGTATTCAATTCCGTTAAAAGTGTTCATGGTAGTCTCCTTTTGAGTTGATGCCCTATCTTATCAAAATCTGTCAACCTGTCAATCCACTTTTTTCATCTATCGTTTCTATAGTTAACAAATGATTAATTGCCGGCACGCGTTAAGCTGTCGTTAACGTTAATTATTAAGGTTAACGCTCGACTAACAGGCAAGGGAAAAGGGGCGCAAGCCCCTAGTCCTTAATCAGTGAAGCAAAGATCAAAACCGTAATAAGGCTCAGTGTAACCCCATGAACCTGATATTACCATGCTCAATGGTATTGCCCATTGATACGGACCTGATTCCCATCCAACGCGCCAGTTGCGTCCGTACCCATTGGCCTCGCATTCTTGCGGCGAATGAATGAACATTTCGATTTCAGGGTTCAATCCTTCCGCTTTGCAAATCTTTGCAAGCGCTTTGTAAAGCCCCTTAGCAGCTCCCGACTTTGTTGAATAGTTGCGCGGGTCATAATCCAATGTACGCTTCGAGTGGCCTTCACAATCTTGAATAATAAGCATGTCAATCTCCTTTGTTTGTTTGACAAGATCACAATAACATAAGCGCCAGACGATGCAAGCGCTTATCTATTTTATGGTTAACAAAGGGTTAATCCTCTTCTCTGATATGGTATGGAACGGCTTTATCGCCTTGATCATCGTAACAAGTATATTGCACGCTATCCCATGTTGGCGAATACGTGCAAGCGTAGCGCGTGCTCTCACCTTTTTCCCATTCATGTTGCTCAATAGCCAACAATTCAGCCTCTTTCGGCGTGTCAGCTTCCACATAGCAATGTGCCCGATCAACATGACATTTAATGCCATCATGTGTGCGTGTTTCGCGTTCTACTAAAATTTCCATGCTAGTCTCCTTTTCATTGAAGCCCAATCATACCAGATTGAAAAAGTGAGTCAATCGCCTTTGTGATTTATGGTTAACAAATGGTTAACGCCGCGCGCGCATTAGGCTTGCGTTAACGTTAATTATTAAGGTTAACGTCGGCGGTGGTTTCGTTAACCATGATCGCTCATGGTTAACGTTTCCTTATTGTTGCAGTTCAGTGTCGATTTCGTTCTGGATAGTTTGCCAGTTGATGCCATCGTTTTCATCATGGTTGTCTAGCGCAGCCCATAGTACGTTGACAGCTTGTTCATCCGTTAGGGCGCCTTCCCCTGCCTGAGTGTGAACATCTTCAACGTTCCAAATCACGGCGATTGATTCGCTGTAGGCAAGGTCGCGTATTGCTTGGCAAGATAGCGCTTTTTGCTCTTCTTCTGTTTGAGCTGTTGCACGGCGTGCCATGGTTAACAGTGTTCTAAGTTCTTTTGAATAGTGCACGTCAATCTCCTTTGTTTGTTGACAGTTTCAAAATAGCATACTTGAAAAAGATTGCAAGCGATTGACTGTTTTATGGTTAACAAAGGGTTAACGCTGCGCACGCTCGCCCGGCGGCGTTAACCTTAATAATTAACGTTAACGCCTTTGGGTGTTTCGTTAACCATGAATGAACATGGTTAACGCGGTCTTAAGAAACGTGAACGATTTGCAAGTGATCATCCATAAACTTTATGGACTCATACCGCAGGCGTGCTGCAGCTTTGAGCATGCAATTCAGTGTTGCCATTGATCTGTTCTCACTTCGATCATCCAGAGTCTTACGTGATACCCTCATGAAAACTTGCGCCCTATCCCATTTTTCCAATGGCAAGGTGTTCAAATAAATATCGCCGGATTCCAGCGCTTCTTTGACTTCCTCTATGCTGAACGGAATCGAGAAAGCTTTGAACCCACCATTGGCGTTGACCAATTCTTCAAAATAAGTCTGATGGGCTAAGAGTCCATATTCCTTTGGTACCCTCATAAGTTGCTTGCGAGTGAACATGATTATTCGTTCCCTTCTAAAAGATGTTTGATGAATGCTGCAGCAACATCACGCTGTAAAGCATCATGACTTTTCAATGCCGCGATTAGGCTTCTGGCTTGCTCTTCAGTCAATTTGATTTCCATGTCAATCTCCTTTGTTTGTTGACAGGTTCAAAAATAGCATACCTGAAAAAGATTGCAAGCGATTGTCTGTTTTATGGTTAACAAAGGGTTAACAGGCGCCGCGCAAGGGCCAGCGGCGTTAACGTTAATTATTAAGGTTAACGCCGCTGGGTGTTTCGTTAACCATGAATGAACATGGTTAACAAATCCTTACCACATATCGCCGCCACATCGGGCATAGTTGCGAACATCACTAAACCATTGCACATATTTCGCAGCGTGCTCGGCTTCAATGATTTTAACCTCGACAGAATTACAATACTTGTTGCGATTGTCGAATTCTTTGAAATAGATTTCAAAGCACTTTTCAAAAGTATCGGCCTCGATAACATCGAATTTGAATGTTGGGGCTTTATCCCACCAATTCTTTGATCTTGTTCTGACGTTGATTTTAGGCATGCTAGTCTCCTTGGTTGATGCCTCATCTTATCAGATTGAAAAAGTGAGTCAACCGGCTTTGTGATTTATGGTTAACAGAGCGTTAAGAAAACATTAGCGGCGGTTAACCTTAATTATTAACGTTAACGCTTTATGAGGGGTAAAAATTTTGGGTATGGTTAACAGAAGGTTAATGGGGGATTTCTCCCCCATCCCTTTATGAAGTGAAGTTTTCCATGATATCGTCATGGGCTTGCATATGCTGACCGCGCTTGTAAGCTTTGCCAGTGATAGAACCCGCAGCTTTCAACATCTTGGTTGCGGTGTATGCGCGATTTGGAACCATGCCAGTTTTTGCGTAAAGCTTGCAACCCTTGGCAATTACGATGGCCTGATATGCGCTGATTTGTTCTGGTGTATTGAATGAACTCATTTTGATAGTCTCCTTTTTCGGTTTACTCAATCACTATATATCCCCCAGCCGATTAGTCAATACGTTTTTTTCATCTATCGGATTTATGGTTAACAAAGGGTTAACGCAATTTTTTGGGGTTACCGGCGTTAACCTTAATTATTAACCTTAACGCGCCATTAACGCATAGCAGAAAAGGGGGCTGACCCCCTTAACCAAGTATTAATAATATGATGCAACATATTATGAGAATTGATAAATGATCTATAGCATACCCTTCAATTCTGCCTTAACATTGCGTGCAGTCTCACCACGCCATGAACCAGCATTCGCGAGGAAATATGCAACTACTGAGCGACCGGAATCAAAGTAGTAATCTTCGTTTATGGAATTGAGCGTTTGCATAGCGTCAAGGTATGGTACCGCCGCATAGTTTACTTTTTTCCAATCGTTGCGGATTTCGCGTGCAATTTGTGAAAGTGTTCTCATTTTGGTAGTCTCCTTATTTTGTCTGAATTGACCTTTTAAACATACACCAGCAAACACCTGATGCAAGCGCTTTTTTGCCCCATCGTTTGCTATGGTTAACAAAGGGTTAATTTTGTGGGTCTGGAACAAAAGGAGAACAAAAGGGGAACAAAACGTGAACAGAACAAAAGGGGAACAAAAGGTGAACAAAAGGGGAACAAAACGTGAACAGAACAAAAGGGGAACAAAAGGTGAACAAAACGGGAACGCGTTAAGCCGGCGTTAACCTTAATTATTAACCTTAACAGGCGATTAACGTTAACCCCGCGTTAACCTTAACGGTTAACCTTAATTATTAACCTTAACGATCGTTAACCATATTTGTTAACCTTAATTTTTAAGGTTATTTTTCGCGTGGAAAAATTCGCGTGCAAAAATGAGCGTTAATAATGATGTTCAAAAATGAGCACCAATAATGACGCGTGCAAAAATGAGCACCAATAATGATTTACAAAAATGAGCGTGAATAATGGTTGACAACTTTTCGCCCGGATGCTACTGTTCATTCATCCGGGCGCTTTAGTTGTATTGAGTGCCCGGTCTATGTTGTTACTACTCATAATAAACTCAAAACCCCCTTGGAAGATGATTCCTTGGGGGTTCTTTTTTACCGGGTGCAAAAATGAGCATCAATAATGAAGCATTTTCGACCGGGCTGAAGGTTATTCGACCACCGGGGCACCATCTAGTCCATTCTTGTACGTACAGACTTTAGTATAATGCTTGTTTACGGCTCGGTTAACCTTAACTCTTATGGTTAATATCTGATATAGCGCATAAACCGGGGTTATACGATCTAGCGCATATTACCGGGGCGCCGGACAGAGTATGGCACCGGGTAAGGTGCCATAACTGACACGTTAAGAGCTGTTGTGCCCGGTAAGGTGCCATAAGCTGCATGTTACGCCCGGCGGTGCGCGTCGCCCGGTAGCCTCAACCCCCTTCCGGGGGACAAACCACTTGACATATCGACATAATGACACGTCGTGCAGTATGTGCCGGGTGTCTGTTGTGACCTACTTGAACGCTAGGCATGTTGGCTGCAGACCCATTTTCAAAAACGCAAAACAAAATATGACCCCCACCCATTTCCCAGAACGTGTAGGGTCCCTACCCCCTTGTGAAAATCGATAGGGTCCCCCTGTTGAAAAAAGATAGGGTCCCCTTTGCTAATTTGACAAGGTACCATTGCCTTTTCTATGCGCTCTACGAATAACCTCGTAGGTGTTCCTCATACCATATTGTGCGCCCTGACGTAACCCTTGGGCAAACTCGTATAATTCATCACCTTCTAAATTGGATTGAGCTAGGCATTTCATAGCCAAACGATACCCCTCCCCATACTTGGATTTATTATTTCTGAGCCGGGCGATTACGGTGTGTTGTAAATTCTCTACAGCAGACAACCATTCCAAATTATCGGAGTGGTTGTTTGTACGATCAGCGTCAATATGGTTGACAGTTTGCTGCTCATAAGTAGGTCGTCCGTGAAAAGTCATGCATACCAGTTTGTGCAGACTGTAGACTTTCGCGAAACCATTAATATTCAGTCCAACTCTCACATAACCATCTTTGGATGGTCGAGTTGGTCTCAACTTTCCGTCTGGATTTTTAATCCTGCCAAAGTTTGAGACTTGGTACGCCTTATAGAAATCCTCAGGGACCCCCTCTCGTCCATAACTCACTACATTCTTCCATACTTCTTCTGACATAATTGATTCCTTTCGTTTTTAGGGAAAGTAACATTTAAACATTTAAGAGTCAAGTACGAAAAGACGCAAAATCATAAATTGATAGGTCGAAGCTGGAAAGTTGAATGATTTCAAGTGGTTGTAGCCCCCGGAGGGGGAGCGTCATAATCTTAAATAGGTTGAAATGACGTTTTCTTAAGCATTTTCGACCCATACCCCTTGATGAAAGTCAAATGGTACCTTCCGTTAACCTTACTTATTAAGGTTAATGGCAGCTTCTCGCTGTTCTCGAATTTGCCGGGTGATGGGGTCACTCGCTGCACGTTCTTCGATCAACTTAACCTGCGCTCCAATGCTGGCGATCACCTTCTTCTTGCGTTGGTTGTGTTTCCCGGTGCGCTCTGCAAAACCTGACAGGCGTGCAGTTGAACCACCAACACGTGCCCGACTGTATTCAAGGTACTGTGACGTCATATCCACTTGGTCGTCATACTTACCGGTTGGGAAGCTTTGCAATTCGTCTTCGTATGCTGCCAGCCAATCGGCGCGGTGCGGTAGGTGTACCAATCCGCCTTCGATCATCGGTGTGACACCATCCATGCGGAACTGTTTTGAAGAGTTGTTCGGGCTTACACCAATAACCGGGGTGGAACCGGGTACCTGCCCCTCTGTTTGAATGAACTGGGTCCCTGACCCCTTGTCCTCGATAATGATTATGTCAGCGTTCCATGCTGCGGATAAGTTGTGCACCTTTTTCTTCAGGTCATTGAACTCTAATCGCTCGCGTGTGACGTGTGCAAGGTAGTGTTTTCCCTCATTACTCTCAACCCACACACCAATTGCGGTGAAATCGGAGCGCTGTGTGTCCTTGATTGCACTATCTACAGATACAACCGTGCGTTTACGAAGAGTTGATGCTGGTAAAACGCTGTAACGCTCGAACCAAGCGACGTCAACCACTGAACCTTCGGCATCCATGGGCTTTCCACGGTACAAACTGTTCCAATCTCGCGCAGGAAGTGTAGCTCGCAGGTTTTCGAGCATGGTTTTGGTGTAGAAATCAGGCCACAATGGTTCGCCCATCGGGCGCTGTAAGGGGTCATTCTCATCTTCGCATAACGCAGACATATTTATGACTTCCCATGGTAATCCCTTACCTTCCTTATTCATGACCTCAACTCTGCCAATCAAATCGTCACTGTGCCAGCGTGTCGCAACCACAAACATCGGTGCGTTCGGTAAAAGGCGTGTCGTAAAATCTGCTGAAAACCAGTCAAATACCTTGTCTCTGATGGTTTGGCTCTCTGCATCCTCTCTTGAAGCGAATGGGTCGTCGATCGCTGCGCATGATGCGCGGAAGCCTGAAATACCCACTCCAACGCCCTTTGTATAGTATTTTCCTGCACCCAATCCAGCTAATGCCCACGTGCCAGCAGCCTTAGTTTCAGTGGAAATTGATACATCGGGGAATATCTCCCTGAACCTTTCACTGTCAACAATTGCTTTGGTAGGCTTACCAAATTCATTCTCGCAGAATGTTTGAGTATGCCCCCCTTGCAAATATTTGTGTTTGGTATTTCTGCCAAGGTACCACGCAGGAAAATACCGGGAGCATGTGTTCGAATTATGGGTCGGAATTAATCCATCACCAATAAGGAAAAGACTATCATAACTGTCAACAGAAATACACTGTGTTGGTCTTGATTGAACCTCTTTAATGGTACGAATGTATCGTCCATATTTGTTTTTGTATTTAGCCGCACGATCTTTCTTTCTAGTTAATAGAAATGCATCATGTGAATAGAACTGTACCTTCCATGTTGGTCCATGGTCCACACCGTTTAGAATAGCACGTGATTCTGACACGGTATTTTTTATTCCAAGTGTGAGTAGAAGTCTTACAACTCCATCAATTAAAATTCTATTCGTATTACAAAAGAAACATTGACCTTTTGGTGAAACTGTCCCGTCACTATCCATCAAGCCTTGAAGTAGTTTGTATCGATTATCTATGGTTGCCGTGAAATAATCTTCTGGAATGTGTTTGTTACCCAAAAGATTATAATGTTTGAAGTTGTCTGTTTGATCAAGAATACCAAAACCACAGTCACTATTCTGTTTGGATATTGCAATTCCTCTATCAGTAAAGCGCTTCACAGTTTCTTCTGCATCTTGCTTGCCTATTGTCAACTGTCGTGAGTTTGTTGTTCCGTCACCCAACCAATATCCAAGCAGGTATGGGTCTAGTACAACTGGTGTATCATCTAAAAGAAGTGGTAATTGATCAGGTAGAAGAGGTGATCTATTGTCCTTATTTTTAGACTGACGTTCATACAGTTGCAGCGTTGTGTAATTTTTAAATAACTTATGTTTACGACACAAGCGTACATTCCAAATGTGATCAGCATCCGCTAACACTGTTGCACCATCATCTGTCGTCACTTCAAAAACTCTGTTGCCTTCGAAGACTTCTGATTTGTCCCACACAATGGTGGGTATACCCCTTGGTGAAAATACACTATCACCAATTTGAACAGTCTCTATCGTCTTCCATCCAGAGGTGGTTAACAGTGGTGTATCCAGTGCAAACGCTTTGGCGTGACCGGGCGGGAGAGACAGGAGCATGCGCATAATCTCCCGGCGCTCGATACGCTCAAGGTGATCACACAACCATATGATATGTTTTGGTGGAGGTTCGTCGGGGTTGATAAACTCAATGAATGCAGTCAGGTCGTCACGTGCAATTGCCTTCAGTTGTTTGAAATAAGAGCTTTCGATCTGGTCATGAGTTTTGACCAACGCATTCATTATCGCTTGCGGGTCTTTGGTATTAAAAGTTTCTTGAAGAGAGTCAAGTATAGCCTGATCAGAAACACGACCAAACTGTAGATCAGCCTCAAGACTATCACGGCGAGTAGCAAGCGTTCTAATCGTGTCCCTAAATTGGGCACGTTTTTCATGTGGTAAGGCTGTCGAATTCATTCAGAAAATGACGCTTCGTCGTCTTCCAATTCTTTCTTTGCAGCGCGGTTGCGAGAATTAACTTCACCTTTTGCCTCACGTGGTCCTTGAGCAAGCTTCTCACCAATGGCAAGCAGTGCAGCTAAATTGTCATTGGTTTGATCGATACCGGCGGCAGATGCATCCGCATCGGGTCCCCCGTAGATGTCACCTTTGTTGATCACCTTCAAAAGCAATTCGATCGCTTTGTTTGCAGCAGCATATTGCCCGGCATCTTGTGCTTGGACAATGTTGTGACGCAGGTGTGACAACAGATATGCTTGGGTAATACCCAAACGTTGAGCAATTGGTATGCTCTCATCGCCTTCGTCAAAAGCAGCAACCACTTCGATGGCAGCTTTGTTGGCGACTTCTCTTGAGCCTTCAGAAATCTCAACACGGATTTCATGAACTCGGTCTTTTATTTCTTGTTTCGACGCAAGGATAGAACCTGCGCTTCCGTTTCGGGCGTAACCGGCTTTCTCATACGCATCGATACGACTCGTACCAATTGCAACTTCTTGAGCAAATCGTTCCCACCGTGGGTTGTCTAGTATTGGCATGGTAACTCCGTTTCCATGTTTTGAGCGACTTAAGAAACCTTTTCCAAAGCTCGCGTCAGTTGGTATTTTCTATGAAAGACACCGTAAAGCGCGATCATTGCGGACTCTGCCCGACCATCGTCTTTTCGGCGTGTGAACAGATCAACGTGATTAGGAAACAAACGCTTTGCTCTTTCGATACTCGCACCTTTGTCTGCTGGTGCATTCATCTTGAGTTTCCAGACCGCCGGTCTAACTCTTAGCAAATCAATTCGTAACGTGTGCATCACGCCTTTTGTGGTACCATATTTGTCTCCAAAGTTGAAAGCTCCAACATGCCCATCGTGGGGCAGGGACCAAACATCTTCGATGTAACAAACTTCTGCGTCATATCGTTCCACGAAATCAGCAATAGCGGCACCGTCAACTTCTGTTCTCTTCTTTGAGCTTCCAACTGGTACAATCGGCATGTCCATGATTTCAAGCGTGTGAAGCTTTGTATCAATAATGCTGATGGCGCCTGTAGCGCCGGGGTCGATACCAATTATCTGCGGCATAGAAAAGTTCACTCATTTGTCGGGTAGGAGCATTATGCCTCACATAGGCTCAAGAAGTCAAAATAAAATGCAGTGGCTCAAAACATGCGTCTGGAGAATGCAAGGTGCGCCCAAAAGAAAAATCTAACACGCGCAGCGCAGCGCAAGTCACATTCCCCCCTTCGGGGGATAAACCATTTGTTCACTTCTCACTTCTCACTAACATCCCTGTTCCATTTGGCCCCTGTCTCACTAACATCACGACCATTTGCTAACCACTATCGTGTTAATTAGGTGTAACTTTTGTTAACTCATTGATTTTTCACACATTTCATGCGGTGAAAGAAAGCTCCGCCCCTTAAAGTTACACTAAATCAATACAATTACACTTGATTACACCTATTTTTTCAGCTAACTGTAACCTAATTTCCCTTTATTTTTCATCAACTTATAACCTTTTTATTTTATTAATTACACTATTACACTTATTATTTAAAGTTGATATATAAAACAATAAAAAATATCATAATCCCACCGTTCTTCTATACCAGTATCATATTAATATTTTTTTATATTCCTATAGAGAGTTGACAACATTTCAGTGAGACTCCGTAACTCATAATTTTAATCTCGATTTATCGTTTAAAATCAACAACATAACATGGAAACGGTTAATGGTCACGGACAAACCGGTTACGGTAAATTGTCCGTAACCAGCAAAAATACCACTTTTTTGGTTGTAAATTTTTCTGCGCACAACCTCTCAAAATGGTCAATCGTGTCATAAAACTGCTAATAACTTTAAGTTGCAACACCGCAAAGCACACGCAAAATCTTATCGTTTTAGTCGAAATAAGGTGAAATTGATCGCTTGACAAGATGTTCTCGATGTGATTTATGGTGCGCAGTTATGAAAAAATTGAAAGGAAGTTTTACCTCATGCAGATACATACGTCGTTTCTTGTTCACTTCATTAAGTGGTACATCTTTGCGTTTTTGGCGTCTTTTCTTTTTGGTCTCATTGTTATAGGCATCACCATGTGGGTGATCGGTATGACTGCGACTGACGTAGCTGTCTTTGTTCAACAATTTGTGGAGATATAGAATGAACCTTTTGAAATTCACCGGACTGTTTGATATTTATTGGCTGCGCATCTGCGTCGCGATCGCAATGGCGGTACAATTTGTCACTCTTGCCTACATTTATAATGACCTGTCTGCTGGTGGTGGCTCGCCTTATATGAATATGGGACCGTTTGATACATTTATTGTAACCGTCTCAATTGCCACCATCGCGCTGCTCGCCCTTATCTGGTTGTGGAACATTCGAGACATGCAAGCGATCGAAAGCGCATGGACAACAATTTGCTCTTGGGAACTCCAAGCGCATGAATGTGCTGAAGCTGTCGGACAAAACGTCCCGTTCATTGTGACCGAACAACCAATGCCGCATCAACCCGGATTAATGATGATGGTTATCATCGATGATGAAACGATGGCTGACTTGGTTCAGATGGGTGCTGTGATTAAAGAAGTAGGTACCGACGATGAATAGTATTGAAATTGGTGCTGTCTATTACCACAAAAAGTCTCAAGGCTATTACACCGTCATTGGTGAGCTACGTGATCAGGTGCTTTATGTCTCTCACTCCACACGTTATGGATGGTATCGTCCTAAAAGCGAATTTATGGACGGACGCTTCGCTTTCAAGCCAGATGCCATTCCATTATATGTGGAAGAAATACATGAGCTGTTCAATCGCGGGTGATGCACGCAACGCATCAACCATAAACCAACATACCCCTTGCACAAAAATGTAATTCGTGTATTTTGGTTTCAGACTTAACCGATCACAATGAAAGGATTTTCAAATGATTAAAGAACTTGAATATGAATTTGCTGTCACCAACGGTGCAGGTACTCTGCTTGACTATGGTAAATGGACTGATGGCGATCAAGATGAAGACTTCGAGCACTCTGCAGGTAGCATACTGCTTATCCGTACCATTCCTGATCGTGAAGAATGCGTGACCGGCGAATGAGTTGGTTACCACTCGACACCGTACCTGATCAACTCGACGAGATAATCGGGTGGGTTATGAATGAATACGATCAATGGGGATGGCTCATGCTTTATAGGCGCGGGGGCAACTGGGTTGATTTGGAATATACCATTCACCATCCCGCATTGTGGTACATTCCGCCACAACCAACTGAAGCTGAACTGACACGCATTGTTACCTCTTGACAAAAGCCCTGACTTAGTGCAGGGTACCCTCACTTGAATTTGTAGACTTAAGAAAGGAACCCCATGTCACATTTATCAGCCGTTGATAAAGCATTAGTCCTCGATCGAATGATGTATGCGTACAGAAGCTTATCAACAGCATCACACCATCATGCCATCAACATATCCATGCGCACTAAAAGCGGTGTAGATGGAATATTGTTGATTGTCTCTGCTTACGGTGGAACAAAAGGAATTGCCCGGCGCCTATTTACTATAGAAGAGGTTGCTCTGGCTAATATCAATCCAATCGTACAAATCGGTCATGAGCTGATCGAAGAGCTGTCAGGCAACCCACTAGACGATCGTCAAAGAAATCTTTTTGAGGCGATATGAGAGCACCACCATGGCGCATGCGGTCAGATAAACATGGGTTCCCCTGCTTAAGGGGCACACCTGAATGTCGCGGTGTTATTCTACGCCAACCAGCGCGGTGCCTATGTGGTAAACACCCCAACACCGGATGCCAGTGCATCAACGCTCCACTCAAATGTTCAAAATGCGGTTGGAGTGAAAGAAAGGAAGAACGAAATGTCCCACTATGATTGTAAAGATTGCGGAGAACATCTTGGTGTCTCTGCCGCCTATTGCTCGAGCTGCCAAGGACGTCTGTCCGAAAAGCTATCTAAACGTACTGGAATTAAGCCTGAAGGGTGTAAGGAAGCATTACTGGAGCACAATGGGGATTATGATGAAGCGCTTGCATTTTTGCGCAAAGCATTCCCTACAGCAGATGTGTTACTAACACCTGAAGAACTTTACGAAGATTGGCGTGAAGACAAGCAGCATTTCTTTGACAGCCTTGGAGCGTCTTTATTAGCCGCCGGGTTCAATATTGATAAATATAACCAAAGCATCAAGAAGGCTTTTCTTGCAGGGGCTGAATATGGAAGGATAAATCATAATGACTAAAGCATTTTTGGTATTCTACTTCGTCTTAATGTCAGGCGAGAAAATCCCGTCATGGGAATATGACCCACCCTATAACGTTCAGGTGGTTGACGATTTTTACACGTGTGAAGTACGTGCCCGGAGTTTCAACAACGCGGTGGAACGTGACACCATCGAGTTTCCTAAAGACGTCAGACATGCTTTTGCAAAGTGTGCGATCATCAATCCACAAGAATATTTCAACCCCTCACATTAAGGAACCAAACAAATGACAAAAGTTTTAATGATCGTATATTTCATGATAAACGGAAGTGAAATTCCGGCATGGGATTATGATTCGACGTTTACACCTATACCAATGCCGAACGCTGAAGAGTGTTGGGTTGAAGCAAACATCTTTAACATTCTCGCTGCGGCTGATGCATTCGAATATCCTGAAGACGTTGAAGGCATGCGTGCAGATTGTGTTGTGGAATGACAACCATATCTCTAATCGCCGGGATAAGCAGTCTATTAGTCGGGCTTATGTTTTTGAACGCTGCTCGCGTCTTTGATAACACACGTGAACAATTCCCATTTTTCTGTGGTCACTTGTGTATCGGAACTGTAATGGTCATTGCAGGTATCATACATTTCTTTTAAAAAAACAATAGCGCCAGACTTAAAATCTGGCGCTATCATCATACGTATATTCATTTATGCAATTGTGTGTTAAGCACTTATTTGCAGATGATCGTACCAAAAGCGTTCTCTTTGCACACGGTACCCTCTGATGAAACCAGATTCCCGAATGCGTTACGCTTCCAAGTTACAACCCGGTTGCTTTCATTACGCTTGTCAGTCTCGCATACCAACGTTCCAAACGCGTTTTTCTTACACGTCGTGTCAGTAAAGGCTACAGAAAAACCAGCCGCGAAATAAATGATAATCGCCAACAGTACAATACTAATAAATGTGTTTTTCATTCTAATCTCCTGTGTTGTTAATAAGGTAATTCAACGTCTTCACCAGCCAAACGTCTCCCATTACACGCCCCAGTTCAAGGCGCATATTGGACCAATGCCAGCTTCCACTGACTTAGGGTCTGTTAGCTGACGTCCACAGCAGCAGCATTCTCCGGTCTTACGACCATACATGCGTGTCTCCTTTTCAGGATTAGCAGCGAGCTGTGCCAGTGTTTCAGGCAACCAAGCAGGTGAGCCAAACTTCGCTTTGAAGCGACCATTAGCATCGATACCGCCAGCAAACTCACCATCTACCGTCACCCATAAGTCACGACGTGGAGCACGCGCAGGTGTTAGCTTAAGAGCTGCCACCAAAGTGTCACCATCGAACTTTGCGAATTTCAATGCCCGGCGATTTTTACCAGCCGCCAATGCATCATCAAACATCTTGACGATGCGCGACACATTTCCAACATTATGTGTGTTAGCTTGTAAGCGCTCTTCTTGCTTAGCTTGAGTTTTTGCCACCATACGCTGTGCAGACTCTAACTGCTTTTCAGATAGCTTACCACGCATGTTGAATTGCTCAACCAAAGACGCAGCAAAAGAGTTCCAGCTCACCATACCGCGCAGCGCAGTGATAAGATCACCATGTGAATCGGTTAGCTCTGCCTGACGATCTGCAAGGTTGCAAGCCATCGTAGCTTCACGCTTAGCTTTGGTAGCCTGACGATCTGCCCATGATCTTTTGTGCCAACCTTTGCCACCGCAAGAGAAGCATTCAGAAGCTGGTTGGTTGACACGGAAGCCACTGTACTTACCAGTACCGCTGCAGCGCACGCATGGGAACCGCTCTTCGGCTGATGGTGTAGCTTCTACGCGCACAGGCTCATTATCAAGACCATCAAGGTCTTCGAAGCTGATTTCTGTATTTTTACAATTGTCGCACATAATAAAAAGTCCTTCCGTGTTGTGTATGCCAAAGCAATACCACGAAAGAATTTAAGTCGTCAACAGCAAATATTTGATATGGTTAATAAAGGGTTAACTGATTACTTCGTCCAGAAGGTCAGTCAGTATATCGCGCATGTCTTTGACTGTCCCACAATGACTGATACGAAGTTTGAACTGCATATAGGAATACCCGTCAGTTGCTTCACTCAAAGTACAGCCGGTCTTATTACGCAGCTCTTCGACAACATCAAAATAGGATAAGCTGCCCGGTCGCGGTGTTAACAATAGGTAACCAACATAACGTTTCACACGATTACTGATCACCATGGGGGTTTTCCCTTTGAATTCGTTTGAGTTGTTTACGAAGACGCTTCACCTTTGCTTTATCGATTGATTCCTTGTCGTCATGCGGGGGTGGTACGTATTCAGTCTCCTGTCGCCAAGGTGGCTTTAACTCACCAGTGGCTTGCATCATTATAAGAGACGTGGCGTCACCTATATAATCTTTCGTCATATTTTGTAACCCCTCTTTTTCCAATCCTCTTGCATGAATTTTGGAATACCATCCAAGTGTTCGTCGGAAATGAATACCGGTTCAACATTGTAGTGCTGTTTAATAACTTCCGGCTGTATTATTTCTTCTTCAGAGCATAGGTAATTGAAAAACGACGAAAGCTCTGTGCGATCAGTGATAACGATTTTGTTCACATTATCTATCGATGGGAGGTTCAGCTCTTTTCGATGGGCATCAGCTTCCAATTTCTTGTCAAAGAATTTTCGTCCTACATTGTAAACGATCATTTTTACAAACTCCTTTATTGTTCATAGAACAAACAATCGTAGAACATCATTTCAATGTTGTAAAGTCCTCATTTCAATTAAGGTAAATAATTAAGGTTAATTTTTCACGAGCTTGGGTCATGGTTCTACGTCCATCATGTTACACAATTCCTCATAATAACGCATGCGGCGCCGGGCACGCACTCTTCGTCTCTTTGCGGTAAAAGCAGACCATACCCCGGAAAACAAAAACATAGTTAGCATAATCACGACCATGCTTTTGATGAAATAAAAACCAATTATCTCACCAGAATAGTAAAAAGAGCAAAACCGTGAGCCAGCAGTTGCCACAAGCAATCCTATAAACCCTGAAGCAAGTAACCCTAGAATGTCTTGACGTTCATTAAAAGCTCTACTCGCTTCAGCCCATGCCAGTTCACGCTTGTAATCTTTATATGCTTTCGTATCATCAAACTGATTACTTATCATCGATATACCCATCCAAAATACATTCATATTCAATTGCAAGTATCTTGTTGCCCGGCACAGGCATAAAGCTATGCTGCCGAGCATAAAGTTCACATTCAATAATAGAGTCCATCGGAACTATTTTATAGGTTGGCTCACCAATAAGAAAAAAGGTTGTGATAATAACAAATACACTCATGCTTTCATCCTAAAGAGTTTACCGTCTTCTATTTTCACCTCGATTTCATAATCGACAAGTGATGCAACATAGTCCTCGAATGCCTCCAAGATCGTAGCTGCATTGATATCCGAATGAATAACCTGACCGCCTGTGATAACTGGAAACACCTCTTCGACGGTCTTTATTAAGCTACGGTATTCAGATAGCTGAACAAGTATTTTCTTCTCATTGTCAGTCAGGCGATTGTCTGAAAAGATACCACGCCAGAACGAACCCGATTCATGCAGAAGGCGCAGAGCTTCGACTTCCTCTTCAAGAGAAATGACGTATTGTTGAACTGTCTCCGGGGACTCATGCAGATCAGCATCAGATGGCTCAATATCAGGTATGAATATATCTGGATTTTTCAACTTATTTGTCACTGATCAATCCTTATATTTTAGGTTCAATTTTTTGAATATATAGCGGTGTAGTCTTTCGTCATTTCCAAGAGGGATATGATCAACATCGTATGTGAATTCTTCCCCCTTGTTTAGAGGAACACCAACACATGATAATTTTGAGCACAGAAAATTTGTAACATCGCGAACGTTGGAACCAATTTCTCTTGGGACCGGAGCATCTACCACCACCATGTAGTCCACCACTACACCTTCTTTGCCGAGAATGTAGGCTATGTCAGTCACAGCATTACCACCAAGCGAGTGTCCTACTAGAACAAGCGGATGCTTCAAAGTTCCATCCCGGTGAGCTGTGAGTAACTCCATAGCAATACGCCCGGACACATAATGCGGACGTGCACGCTTTTCGCCTGTCACCTTTTCCAGCAGGTTGTTCATTCCGTAACCAATGAAAGGTAGATCACCAAAAAGACCATTTACTGCCACAAATGTGCCATCGAATTTATTAGACAATTCAGGTTCCTTTGGTGTGTTGGGCTTATCTGACACATTTTTACAAGATACCATAAAAGTCACAGACAAAATGACAACCACCGAAAGAACAATCTTAGCGTATTTCATTTGGTACCCTCAGTTTTAATTTGACGATCGCATTTCATTCAGCTTTTCACGCATAGTGTGCATCGCTTCAAAAGTGGTATCAACCGACATTGGAGCGTACATCGAAAGATCGAGACGCGTAACCCATTCAGCCCGGACACCGGATGAATCCTGTATGATACAGAAATATGCATCTTGCCAAGGGTCGTATTCGCTCATAAAGAACTCCGCTGCCTGACCCATTGGGTCGCGCCCTTTTGCGTGTACGACAGGCTTATGATCAGGTATGCGCTGCTTATTACGTGTCGCTTCCATACTCAAATCATTATTCTTTCGAAGAATAGATGCGGTTTCGTCAGGTAGTCTCATTTGTTTCTCCTAGAGGTGTCATTGACACTATTTGACACTATTTTTTACCTTTTGTCAATTTCTTTCTATTCAAACGGTCCATTTCGAGACGAACATCAATCCACTCGCTAAGGCGTTTTGAACTGATTGCCCCGGCGCCGCCAGCCACAAGCTCACCACCTTTGAGCAGAACAAAGCTTGGAACCGCCCGACAATCATAGTCAGCCGCCAGCTCCGGTGAGTCCTTAAGATCACAATACAGGAACAGAATATCGTTACCACGCTTGCGCTCTAACTTGTCGAGCGCTTCATCAAACAGGTTACATGGTCCTGCCCAGTTTGCCACGAACGTCAACAATATCAAACCGTCTGACTTCTCATGTGCGAGAAGTTCATCAAATTCTTTCTTGGTGGTCATGGTTAGCTGATCGGGTTCAGCAAAGCTCATGTGGTTATCCTTTCTCTTGCGCGACCACGGCGTGTTAGTGGTTCGACATAGGTTTCCTCATCGTCTCCCTCTAATAACACATCGTCAGCACTCATGACACCTCTTTCTACAAGAAGTGCACATAATTCTTCGTGTGGTGGTAAAAACAGATGCTTTTTTGCTTTACCATTAACTTTGTATGATCTACTAATACTGCGTTCAGCCCCAATAAGTTTGTTAACAGTCTTCACCATCTCACTTTTAGTATTTTTATATCTGTTGGTGCACCATACTTTCCAATGAGCGTGTATATCATCTGTATCCACCAAGACATAAGTATCATCGTTCACGGTAGTTTTTTCTGTAAAATCAATGAACGGTAGACCTCTGCGATCATCCTCTTTGATGTAACCTTCAGCCAAGGCTTCAACCAGTGATCTGTGTTCGGGGGAAGTGTTTTCACGCACCTGTTCTTGTAGACCTTCAGTTTTAGGAACATCGAATAGAAAGCGCACCCAACCAATTTTAGGTTCAGGCCATTGAAGCATAATATTCATGAATGCCTCATATCCACCATTTTCAAGTTGTTCTGCAATTGCACCAAAATAGTCAGTATCTTGGCGTCGAGTATCCGCCATCTTAAGTACGAAAAAACGACGCTCGTCTTGTGTTGCAGGTGTGTGAAAATCTTCATTTGTAATACTGATCAGGCGTAGGAAGTTTTTCTTGGTGCTTGTATTTCTGAACTTGATGCGCTCTGTGCGATCGCTAGACGTGATAATATCTTTCAACTGTCCTTCGTGCTTCTTATCGCCACCCCACGTAGCCTCTTCCAGCACGCA
>Ga0099847_1000107_pt1 | contig 24388 bp, 39 predicted proteins | sample CB_VirMetaG_2_FD_78178 | JGI IMG/M metagenome (GOLD analysis project Ga0099847, IMG submission 78178) | Freshwater to marine saline gradient viral communities from Chesapeake Bay - CB_1504_2 Viral MetaG | ecosystem: Environmental > Aquatic > Marine > Coastal | place: USA: Chesapeake Bay...
CAAACTTTAAAACCTGCCATTAATAAATCTCCTTTTTACTAAGCATAAACAAATCTTGTACCTTCTCCAAGTTTAGCCTGACCTAATATCCAAGCCGAGCTTCCCGCAGGGCTTAATGTTGCCGTCCAAGACCAACTTTGGTTGGAAGCATTAACATTGTGAGTTATAGATTCTATCCACAACTCATCTGTAAAGCTACTGCCGTCTACATTGACTATCTTAACAGATATTCTGTCTCCGAACTCTCTACCTAGAACTTGTTCCCAAAGAGATGTGTTCTCTCTAGGATTACAACTTAGTTCATCAATCCTAAGTATAGGTAAAGATGTCTCTGCTATCTTCTGTTCAATTATAGACAAAACATCTCCGTCTGAAATATTTATTGTAGTTTTATTAGATTCTTTAGCTCTATATCTAAGTACAGAATCAGCGTCAGCTTTATATTGTATTGTCCCACCACTTCTCTGCCACTCATAAACATTAACTATTTCATTATCATCAAAGGAAGTAGAGACATTTGTGTAAGGTAAATTGCTACCGTCATTACTAAATATACCTTGTACATTAACTGCTTTGGTGTTTGAGAGTTTATAATCTCTATTTCTAAATGTTGCTTTTCCGTCTTTTGCTATAAAAAACTGTCCATTTTCAGCAGTTTCACATTCTCTTAGACCTGTAAGAACATTAGTTGTTATTGGTTGTGATATAACCTGCTTAGTTCCTGTTAATATATCTCGTCTGTTAGAAGGGAATTGTATTGTATCTAATATTCTTGATATTCTTACAGAGCTTAATTCTTGTACATCTTCATAACCGAGTGAAGTAGATTGTCCTAGTTCAGAGAATCCTGCAAAACCTAATCTCCAACCTACACCGTCTAATTGAAAAGATTGAAATATTTTAAATGCGTCAGCACAAGTAAAAGTAACAATAGAGTCTGCACCTTCTGATATAAATTTTACAGGAATAGATTGTAAGAAACCTTCATAAATTCTGTAAGTAGTTGAATCATAAGTAGCAGACATTCTAACTCTTTTAAGTGGTTGTATCTTTGTTCTTGCATTAGCTGAGTCATAATAAGGACTTGAAGTATTATTAGGATTAAATCTATTGTCAGCGTTAGAAACAGAAAAGCTCATTGTACCTGCAACAAACTCTCCAAGTTCATTAGCTCTACCACGCCTTGTTGTAAATGCTCTAAGGTAAGAAGTTATATCTGTAAAAGATTGTGTTTCATCAAAAGGCTCTGAATCAAAAGCTACTTCAAGTGTTAGTGATACATTGGAATCAAAGTTTGCACTCATTATAAACCCACATTAATACCTTTACGCTGAGCTTGTTTTATAGCTTCAGCTACGGCTAACTGCACAGTTTCTTCAGTTCCTAAAAGATTACCTGTATTAACTGTAATAATAGTTCCACCTGCACCTGTACCTACTCTTCCTTCTGTTCTACCTGCAAAGTCAGATACTAATTGTTGTTCAGCTTCTCCAAGTATTCCAAACTTACGACCTTTACCTTTTTCAGTAGGTGGTTGTGATTCATCTGCAATAGATTCTAAATCATCAAGTATTCTATTTTCTGTTGGTGGTAAAGTACCTGTTCCTATTTCTCTACCTGCAAGATTAAATAATGCTTGGAATTGATTAGTAAGAGTGTCTAAGTCTCCACCAATAAGCCTTACCATTTCGTTTATACCGTCTGCAAATTTCTCTGTACCTTTTAATTCTTCTAAAGCAGAATCTAACTCTGCCTTTGCTAATGCCATTTCTAATAAGTTGTCTGTTGAATCAGCAGTAGCTTCAGCTAAATCTTCTTGTGCTTTTTGATAGTTTTGTTGAGCTTCTTGTAATCTCTCTGTCTGTGTAACAACATCTGCTTCGGCTTGTTCAATACTTCTAAGTGCTTGTTCTTCTTCTCTTGATATTGCAATAGATTGTTCTTCAAGTTCTATTAATCTCTCTCTTGCTACTGCTAGTTGAAGTTTCTGTATCTCTGATTTATCTTCTGCTTCTTCAAGTTTTCTTATTTCTTCTCTTTGTCTTGCAATAGCTAAGGCTTCTTCGTTAGTTACTTTTGCACCAAGACCTGATACTTTTTCAAAGTCTTCTTTAGCTTTATTAACTTTTGTATTAGCTTCTTCTAATTTTTCATTTGCTTTATTAAGTTTTGTAAGTGCCTTAGCTTCTTTATCGACTAGGTCTAATCTATCTTGTTCTATATCTCTAAGGTTTTGATAAGCGTCATTAAGACTTCTCAATGCGTCTAATCCTGCCGTTGCTCTATCTCTAGCTAATTTCTTTTCAGCTTCTATTTCTTCTTCTGTAATTTCAATAGATTCTTCTTTAGTTCTATTTAAACTTCCTGTATCTCTATCTAATTCGTGTGTATTTCTAGCTAAATCTTTATGAGCAATAATTAAATCTTGGAAGAATTTGTGAGACCTTGACATATTACTTGCTTGTTCAAGTTGTTGTCTTTTTAACTTATCATTTTCAACAAGCATATTTGCAGTTGAAAAATTAACACCTGTCATTATAAGACCCATTCTTGTTAGTTCATCAGACCTATCTTTTTCTGCACTCGTTAATTCATCTGTTTCTTTTGTAAGTATTATTATGTCATCTAACAATCCACTCATACCTTTTATTGCAGTATCTAGAGCAGGTTGTAGTTCGTCAAGAATTATAAATCCAAGTTCTGAGAACTTAGAGTTCATCATTTCTAATTGTCCTGCTAAAGATTTAACTTGGTTGTCTGCAACATTTTGAGTAACTCCACCTGCGTCCTCAAGAGCTTTTTGGTATTCTCGTATTTGGTTTCCTGCACCTGATAAGATTTTTACTGCGTCTGCAACACCACGATTAAGTCCTAATTGGTCTAATAAAACTGCTTTTTGTTGGTCTGATAAACCCTTCATACCACCGTCAAGTGCGTCAATTACATCAGCTAAATTCTTTAAGTTGCCTTCGCTATCAACAATGTCTATATTGTATTGCTTGAAAACTTCTGAGTTCTTACCTACTGCTCTTGTTGTATCTCTAAGTAACTGATTGAGTTTCTCTCCTGCTTCTGCACCTTTAACACCCCTATCTGCAAAAGCTGATAAAACTGCAACACCTTCTTCTATTTGTTTATTAGCTACTTTTAAAGCCGAGCCTGACTTTGTTGTAAGTGCTTCTGCAAACTGTTGTACAGAAGCGTTTGCTAATGTGTTAGCTTTTACCAAGACATCAGTAACTCTTGTAAGGTTTGTTAAGTTTTGTTCTGCGTCTTTAACTGTAAGACCTAATGCAGATTGAGAGTCAGTAGCCAAGTCAGTAGCAAGTGCCATATCGAACATACCTGCTTGAGCAAACTTGGTAACTTGTGGAAGTGCAGATATAGATTGTTCAGCGTCTAAACCTGCTGACGCTAGGAAGAAAAATGCTTCTGCTGATTCACTTGCAGATACACGAGATTCTATTGCAACTTGACGAGAAGCCCTTGCCATAGCCAACTGTTGTTCTTCAGTTGTCTGCATAATTGCAAGAGATTGGTTAAGTTTATCTTCAAAGTCTATGAATTGTCTTGTAGCTTCTGATAATGCTTTTACAAGAACTGTACCAACTGCAACTGCACCAATCTTGGCAACAGCACCAAACTTACTTAACTTGCCACCTGATTCATCAGTTTTCTTACCCAAATTATTCATTTGGGCTTTAGCTTTGTTAAAACCTTCTAATACAAGTTTGATGAGAATATTAGAACTACCCATTATCTCATCTTCTTCTTCTTAGCTTCTGCTTCTGCCATAGCTCGTTGTTTATCCTTCTCTTGTTGTTCTACATAATAAAATGTAGCCCATTGTGAATACTCTAATGATGACATTTTAGTTCGCAGTTCGCCAACTGTCATTCTTAATTCACGAGCTAATCTGAATTGAAAAACTAAATCAGGATTCGCTTTTGAAATCTTCAGCTAACGCTGATTCAATCTCGCTTCCTACTCCGTTAAGAGTATTAAGTTCTGCAAATATTAAATCAATAACAGTTGCGTCTTTTTCATACAACTCATCTATTGATTCATCTGATAGTTCAGGCTCAACAACACTTGCTTTTAACAATGCTTTTTGATAATCAAAAGCGTCTGTTGTTTCTCCATTAATTAATCTACCAAGTTCTATTTGCATTTTTTTAGATATGCCTTTGACTTTTATAGAGACATTCCATTGTGGAATATCAATAGTCTTAGTCGGCACATCAGGTAATGACTTGATGTCATCTAAGTTTAAAATTTTAGTCATACGCCTGACTCTCCTATCTTACTTAGTGTGTACCACGAGTAACTGCACCTGAAACTTGAAGGTCTGCTGAGTAGCCAACTGCGTCTCCGACAGGACTAGAAATAGCATAAGAAGTTAATATCGCTTCTCCTGTATATTTAATCTTGCCACTTGCAGTTCCTTCAGGGCTATATTCATAAGATAAAGTTGCTGATTGTCCAACAACTGCACCAAATATAGCGTCAGCAGTAGCGTCCCAAAGACCTGCCAATGAAATGGTAGCGTCCTTTAGACCTGCTATATAAGTTTTATTATCTGCACCTAGTGTTGTAGTTTCAGATACATCTGCTGATTCAGGGAAGTCCACATTATTTACATAAGTTGAAATATCAGTTAATGAGCCTGAAGCGTTATCAAGTTTAAAAACTGAATCCTTACCGTGTGTAAATGCCATAAATTTCTCCTTTAATTATTTCTTCCAAATCCAACTATAACATTGAAACTTGGGTTTGTTCCACTAACAGTATAAACAACTTTTAAGTATCGATTTACTGTTGTTCCACTCGCAACTTCTTTAACTTCTGCACCTGCTGAAGTCAAAGCAGTAAAAGAAACCAAGTCTGCATAACTTACATTGTCTGCTGAGTGTGTAATCTTAGCAGTTAATGTAGGTGTACTTGTTCCTGATACTGATGTTGCAACTATAAAAGCACCACCACCATTGGCAGTAGAGCTTCCGTTATCTCTAGCAGTTCCGTTACCTGAAGCCGTTACTGTTGCGTTTTCAAGAACACTACCACTAAAGAAACCACTTGCTTGTAAGTCAAAGGTTACTGCAACTGTATCTCCCACAGGACTTGAAATCCCATAGTTAGTTGTTACACCTTTGCCAAACATACAATCATCTGTTGCGTCAATACCGTCAAAACCAATAACTGCAACTTTGTCATTAGTTCCGATTAAACCTTGAATAATATTATCTGATGTTGCGTCAAAGAATCCACCAAAAGATACTGTGGCGTCCTTTTCTCCTGCAATATAAGTTTTGTTAGAGCTACCAAAAGTTGTAGTCTCTCCTACATCAGCAGTTCTTGAAGGCTCTGCACTATTAAGATAAGCACTCAAATCTGTTGAGTCTATAATTACTTTGGTGTCTTTACCGTGAATAAATGCCATTATCTACCACCTGTGCAACAACCGTTACCACAACAATCCATTATTTTTTACCTCTATTATTTCTTCTTCTTCTTCTTCTTGTTCCTGATGACCTAGAGCCACCATAACCATATCCTTTTGGCATATCACTCCTTATAATACACTTATCTTTTCATTTTCCAAGCCAAAGAGATTTCTGCTGAAACCCTGCGAGTGATTTTGCGTCTTGCTTTTCTCGTGTTTTTTTCGGCTAATAGTAAGAATGGAACTAATGGAGTTCCACGCTCATTGATTGAGTTTACCACACCAAAGGTATTCAAGTCTCTTTTAGTTGCCCATTCTTGTATTGGTTGGATTGGTGGATAATGTGGTCTAGTTCTCCAATTAGCATTACCCCAATTCTTCCTTCTCTTAGGTGGTGGTGGTTTATATCCACTAGGTAATCTTCTAAATTTTCCGTGTACAAACTCTGAGTGTGGTGCAGTAGCTTCAACCTGAATCTTCTTAGGTAATCTACCAACCATAGCAACTTGTTTAAAGTCAATAGAGTTTGCTAAAGCACCTGTATCTTTTGGTGCAACCTTCTTAGCTTCTTTTGTAATTACTTCTGCGTGTTCATTCATAAGATGACGCAAAGGAATTAAAGTAAAACCTGCATTGGTAAGTTTTCTTTTTATCTGAGTCATTCCTTCAAATTGGAAGTTTCTATTAGTTGCCATAAAGACATACTAACAAAGATTGTTTATTTTACTTAATACCTGTAACTGATACCCAACCAAAAGAATTGTTATCAGTTGAAGTTGTAAAACCAATGTTGTTTAAACCAACTTCAAGCATTTTTTTTCGAGTCCAACCTTTTGGAAATCTAAAAGTAATAAAGCAATCAGTTCTTGGTGCAAATAAATCTTCATCATTCCATTTACCTGAAATAGTAATTTTAAATGTAGCTTTACCACCAATAAAATCTTCTACTGATGTTTTATGACCTGTAACATTATTAAAATTGTCTTGAAAATCTTTGCAAGATGAAAGTTCATCAACAAATACTTTTTTAAACCAACCTGTTTTTTTTCTTGTTTCATTCATACTTAAATTATACATAATCTTTGATTAAAACAAAGTATTTAATAAGAAATATATAGAAAAAAGGTCAATGTTTATAGGGTTTTAAAAAAAATTTAAAAAAATTATAGAATTGTGCCACTTAAAGTGAGCTTTTTGTGTGCTTTAAGTAGTGTTTTAACATCAGGGTCTAGCTTTGAAAATAACTCGCTAACTCCTGTATTGACATCTCCATAAGTATTGAATGGAGTATCTTTTCTTTTGAAATATCTTAGGGCTTGAATCAATGTTGCAGTTTTAATATCTTCAGGAACTATTGAGTAACCCCACTTAGCAGTTATCTGAACATTGTTTTTTAGTGTTGGGTCGAATCTCTCTGAGCTTCTAGTGTCAAGAATTGTAATCTTGTTGTAAGGCTCATAGTAAGTTGTGCCACCTGTAATCTTTAATACTCTAGGATTGCTTGGCTCAACTATAAAATCTGTGTTGATTGTTAAAGTAGTTTCATAAGTACCGTCATCATTGTCATCTAACTTAACAATGAGACCTGTGGTTGTACTTATATCAGGCACATCAAGATAAACACTTGACTTTGGTGTAAATACTTTTGCATTGGCAGAACTATCTTGGTTAAATCTTCTACCTGTAATAGCGTCAATTAATCTACAAGCAGAATCAATAGCAGTATCAATGTTGTCATCTTGAGCTGACCCTGATAAACCAATGTATGCTTTAAAATCTGTTTTATCAACATACTGTGCCATTTAAAGACCTACTTTGATTTGTTTTCTTTAGGTGCTTTTGCTTTTGCTTCTACAAATTTAAGAGCTTTGTATTCTGCGTCAGGCATTTCCCAACCTGCTCTTGCAACAAGTTTTCCTTTACGCCAACCTTTTGGCATACCTTCAGCAGACTCTTTACAAAGTCCTTCGTCATTCATATAAATATCTTTTTTTATTTTCATAATTTCCTTTTTGCTAGATGTCCCACTCTCATAAGACGAATGGGACATCAAAGCCATTATTAACTATTAAAAGTTAGTAATAGTACAGAAAGCAGTTGGTCGATAGACAGGGAATCCTAATCTAACGGTTGCTTTCATAACCATAATATCTTTTACGAAGTTTTCATCGTGGGAATCAGACATAGCGACTTCCATACCTTGTCTTGCGACAATATGACACGCTTGTCCACCACCGAATACTCCAACAATACAAGTTCCCGCAGGTCTTGTTGTATCTAATACTACAGGTAATCCCCATAGTGTTTGTCCAACTTGACCACCGAACTGTCCTGCACCAACAAATAATGGATTCAAGCTACCACTTGTAGTAACTGCATTAACTTCAGTAACAACTTGATACCAATCTGAAGGGTGCATAATTATTGCGTCAGGACTTAAGAAGCTATCTTTTTGAATTTCTGTGATTGCTTCATAAACTTGTCCAACTCTCTTTAGGTTTCCTGAGAATGATGAGAAATCAAAAGTATTGATTCCTGATACATTCAAGAGACCTGTTAAGTTAGCACCTGAGCCTGACCCTGCAAGTAGTTGGTCTCCAACTGCAAGATTAACCATTGTTCGTAATCTTGAGTCAAGATAACCACTTACTGCTGAGACATCAGCTAACAACTCATCAGTTACAGGTAAGAATGAGCCAATCTTACGAATGTTCTCTGTCTTTTCTGTAAATGCAAGTGCGTTCTCGCCTAGAGCTGACCCTTCAGCAGTAGCACTTGAGTTGTTTGTGAAGGTGGATTCTTCTAGATACTTATATTGATAAGTGTCTGTTGTAATAGTATCAATCAAATCGATTACTGTTTGAGGGTTTCTCAAAGCAGTAGGTACGATTAAATCGCTTCTAGTTACGGCAGGTGGATAACCTGATTCTGTCAAAGTAGTTTTTAATTCTACTTTTGGATTCCACTTGAGTTCTGAATTAATGTTCTTTTGCCCATTATCCATAAAACTTTTGTAAGCATTAGAGTCAATGAGTTGGTCTCCAAGAGTTTTTCTCTCTACGGCTTCCTTCTCGTTGTGAATAGGCATTGATTTTACTTCTTTACCTTTTTCTAATGCTTCTTCAAGTCTTGCTTCTTGAGTTTCTAGAGCATTTAATTCATTAACTTTTTCATTAAGTTTTTCAATATCGGCATTTCTATCTTCGATAGCTTGTTTTTTCTCAACAGAGATTTCAGACCCTTCTTCAAAAGTGTCCTTCATTTCTTTGATTGCACCGAATTGCTTTTCTCTTAATGCGTGGAGTTCCTGTGTGAGTTCTGTTAATTTACTCAACTTTATCTCCTTCATTAATTATGCCTTGACTTCTTGCCAAGACTTCTTGTGTGTTTAGCCAAAGTGAGTCAATATTATCTTTAGGTTGCTCTGCTTCTTCTTTTCCTAGTCCAAGAATGTTGTCTAAATCGTTATAGACTTCTTGGATTCGGTCTTGAATCTGCATAAGGGATTCTTGAGCAGACTTTGACAATGTTTTGCCTTTATCTAAGCGTAAAGAAGTAAGTTCTTTTGCTCTATCAATGAAACTGTTAATTGTGATAAGCACATTATCAGCTTCATCTGTGAATCTAAGACCTGATTCAACATCTTTAACATCTTTTTCTTTTTGTTCTTTTACTGCAACAGTATAAGTTGATTGGTTTGCACCAACAAGAACAGGAGAGACTTCAAATACAGTAGCAGATTTTATATACCTGACTTCTTCTGATTGTCCGTCTTTTTGGAATTGTCCTTGTTCTGCGTCATCAACTTGGAATCCAAAAGACCATTGTTGCAAGTCTCCCATAGCTTTGACAATTTCATAGGCTTCTTTGCCACTCTCAGACGACATAATAAACTCGCCTTTGAATGTTGCCTTGTCATCATCTTGTACTATGCGTCCTTTACCAATAGGATTCTCCCATTTGTGAGACCATACCATTGGTACTTCGCCTTCTAAACCTTTAAATGATTTTAGTGAGTTTGGTAAAACTACATCTCCGTCAGAATCTACATTATTAAATACAGAGAAAACTGCTTCTACTTTGCCTTCAGTTTCATTATCTAATGCAAAGTCTATTGATTTAAACTCTTTGTCCATTATTCTTCTTCCTTTTCTACCCAAGCTTCGTTTTCTTCTGTGTTAGGGTCGTCTGCAATATAATGACCTTTGTCATTCCTTGCCCTTACTTTAGTAGCTTCTTGTAATTTTTTTTCTTTTTCGGCTTTAGTAATTTTAACAAGCGTACCTTGTTCAACTAACCATTTAATACTTTTCTGTGGAATAGATTTGCCGTCAATAAATTCGCCTTGAGCAAAGTATTTATCTTTAACAGTTATTCCATTTATCACTTCATACATTATGTAATTATCTCCACGCTAAATTCTACGCCTAAGTAATCAATACTATTTACAGTATAAACACCATAATTAGACGCTTCAACAACTCTAGCAGAACTTACCACTCCACCTAAAGTTGTATCTCCTTCAATAGCTGATTTTACACTTGTACTTCCACTTCCGTCTAAATAAGAATCTAAAGAATCCTGCGAGAGTTCTGCGTCCACTCTTGAAACATACATATAGATTGGAATGTTGTAAGTATCTGAGCCACGAGCCATTGTAGAATCATATTCAAGTGAACTCATTACACCAACAACTGCCGTAGGTGGCTCAATAGAATCAGGTACAAAAGAATATATACTTAATCCTGAGATTGTTGCTAATCGAGTTTTTAATCCTTCTCTTATGCTAGATAAACTTGCCATAGGTATTACTATAACAAAAAAGCCACCAATGTAGGTGGCTTAATTGCTTTTGTTAATTTACTACTTGTTTTCTATAAAAAAATATTTATCAGCTAATGATAAAAGATGACTATAAGATTCTACTTTAAAAGGCTCTCCTTCTTGTTGTTCATCTGACAACCAATCTTTTTTGTTAGCTTCTAAAAACCTAACTATTTGTTTTAATTCACTATTTTTGTATATCATATTTATTACCCTTCCAACTTTGTAATCAATGTTTTTATATCTTCTGATATTTCCCATTTTTCATAGTTAGTTTGCTGAGCAGGGTTTATTTCTTTCCATAAAGAATTATCAATTTTTCTTTGAATGTACTTCAAAGATAAAACAACTAATTCATTATCTATTTTATTATCCATTTTATTCTCCTTGTTTATTTCATTCATAATCAAAGATTAACAGAAATAAAAAGTAATGCAAGTATTAATAGTGAAAAAGACCAAAAATAGCAGATAGCTGACCCTTCGGAGTTGATTGCTGAATGAATGAAACAAAGGGTCAGCTTCTTATCTGCGTGTTCAATGATACAGGGAATTGAATTATCGAACTCTTTTATCTTAGCATTATTCTTCTTCTACTAAAGTATCAAAACATTTAGGGTGTGAGCCTGAGATTATTTGTTCTCTCATTGAAGCGTCAAGGTAAGGGAAGTATTCCTGCACAGTTTTTCTTGGCATATCCCACATATACTCGTGCCAATCTTTTCTAATGACATCTACTGTGCCTTCTTCTCCACACATAAAACATCTATTGGTTGGAACTGTAACAATATCATCAAGTACATTTCTGTTCATATATTTATAATTACTAAACAAGAGCTTTGCATTCTGTATTGTTATGTGTCCTGCACAATGTTTTTCTTGTGGGCAGTTGCAATCAATTATCATTTCTCCCTCTCAATTAATCCTATTTCTAATTTTCTTTTTAGTAACAATCTCTCAGCTAACTCAATTTGTTCTTTGGTTTCTAAGTGATTGTAAATCTGTTCTAAGTTTTCAAAGATTGTCATTACAAACTCACTTTAGAATTACCCCTGTAAAGTAATTCTTTTTCTTTCATTTCTATAACATCTTTTATTTTTATACCGTGTATAGTTTTTGGATTAGGGTTTCTTTTATCATTTAATCTGCTTTCTAAAGTATGTCTAATTTTTGTTCTTGGTGTTTCTATATTATTTAATCTTCTTTTTTCAGAATTTATTTTATTTCGTATCTTATTTTCTTCTTTAGTTCTACTTCTTTTAGCATTTTTAATTTTTTGCTTTGCCCTAGATTTATCATTAGTCCAATAAGTTACTGTTGCAGATGATATATTATAACTGTCTGCTATCTGTTGAAGTGTGAAACCAAGAGACCTAAACTCTCGCATATCTAAAATATCTTGCTCAGTAACTTTATATCTGTTATCTGTCATTCCATTAAGTTTCATTCTTTTACTCCTTTTTAATCAACTTAGTTGGATTGTAATTTACGATTAATCTTTTGTCAATCTTTAATTATGAATCCTAATTAATTTTTTCGTATGGCTCTAACAGTTCTTCATATTGGTCGCTAGTCATAGACTTCACATCTAATATTTTTGAATCGTTTGTTAATGAGTCATACACCATTCTTACATTTGGATAATCTACTTTTAAAATAAAATATTTTTCCATAATCTATTTCTCCTTTTTAAATTTATTCACAATCTGAGATTAGCAGACAATAGACAATATTAAATCCTAAATTATAAAAATATTCTGTTGTACTAAAATCTTCGATTTGACAAATAAAACATCTTCGATTATAATTCAGAATGAATGAAAAATAAAATTGGAGTTGAAATGAAAAAAGAGCGTAAGCCTTTAGCCAAATGTATTAAATGCAACAGAGCATATAAACAACTTTATAAAAAGAAAAGATATTGCTATGTTCATTTAAACGAGAGACTTGGAATCAAAACTGAATTTGTTGGTAAAAGGTCAAATGATTTTAAAGAAGAATATATTTATTACCCAAGATTTATGTGGGAAGAAAAAATGAGATACACCCACAAATTTACTAAAGATACTATTGCAGAAATGAAGGGAGAGTAAATGATTAAATTTACTTATCAAGTCTTGAAATCTTTTAAACAAGATTATACAGACTTACAAAACTTCCAAGACGCTGAGCTAGTTTTGGAAGATACTATAACTCTCGATTGCTCAGGCTATCACAATCCACTAGAAGTGTTTTGGGCTTGGAGAATCAGAGAAGCTCGTATCTATAACAAAAAATTGTCAGACCAAGAGAAAAAAGATTTCTCTTATATTGTCAGGCAAAAAGATTCTTTGAAGGGAGAAGAAGAATGAGTGAATATATAGAAATCGATAGAGATGATTTGATTAAAAATCAGTTGCTCTATAACAATAAAGATAATGACCATTTTATTCTAGGAGATAAACTAGATACAATTTGGTGGAAGCAGATAAATCACGAACAACTATCCACAGGAGAAGTTGGTAGTGGTTATCAAATTGACTTTGCTGACGGAACACAATTAAAGTTATCAACTTTACAACTGTTCAGCATTATCAATGATTGGGAACTTACAAGTATTGAAACAAAGCGTTGGACATTACACGAGATTGATAAAGATACTTGGAAGGGAACAATCAGAGAAAAAGTAGTATTTGATTCATTTGATTCTAAAGTCTATGCAAAGGCAGAAGAAGAATGAAGGGAGAGAGAGTAATGCAAGACAGAATTGCTAGTCATATTGTCTCAATTACAAAAGAAGTATTTGGTATGAATGCCCAAGATACTTTTTTACAAGTTGGTCAAATGTCTAAATTCATCAAAGAGCTTGATAAAGAATTTGCTATCGAATATAAAGAAGATTAGTTCACACTTAATCGGAACTCGGAAGCCCACCGTTCATTCGGTGGGTTTTCGTTTGTCGTTTAAAAAATTTTTTTGCTTACCGTCAAATAGAAGGAGTAATGATTTCGTCAGGTCTTGGCTCACGGTAGATTACATTACATCTACAGTTCACAGTTTCTTTGGCAGATAGATTTGGTGCTTTAGGATATTGTGCAAACTCGCCACCAACTCTAAAGTTATCGTTCTGCCCTACGACTTGTCCGTCAGCAGTAATGTGCGTATCTCTTGAATTGTTAAATTGTGTTTGCCATTCCTTGACAGTAATGAGACCTGAACTCTCAACTGCGTCATACTGACCGTACTGAGCCAAAGCCCCACCTTCAGTTCTAGCAATAGTAGAAGCTCTACTTAGTAACTTCTTCGGTAAGACATTCTCTACTTGTCCTGTAATGTGGTCATACATTAAATCCCCACTAAGTCCAAGCTCAACTGCTTCGTCAATACTTTTCCTAATTGTTCTGTTCAAATTAGCTTTAGTAGTTTTAGCTAAGTCAGGCATAACAGAATCTAACCTGTCATTCACAAACGCTACGGCTTTTCTATTGTATCTAGTTCTAGGTACAGGAGAAGTACTACTTGGAATCACATCTCCACCCTGCAATCGTATCGGATAGAATCCTTCATTGATTACTTGATTACGAGTTTTCCTTCTATTCTTATAAGTATATAAATCCGTATCTTCCAACTCAGAATATCCTTTAAGAGATTCAGGTAAGAGAATACCAAATTGAAACAAGTTAAAGTCATAGACTTCTGATAAGTAGATATCATACAAGTCAAGTTTCCATTCATTCGTAGTGTCATCTATTATCTTATTTAAAATCGGAGATTCTCCATTCAAAACAAAATTTTTGTACGCAGGGTTGTCTTTCCCACGCACCATACTTCTCGTGATTTTCTGAAGCTGACTACGAAGCAGACCGACATAGTAGTCGGTGTACCACAGTTCCCAATTCCGTAGCATAGCGTCATAGTTCCGATACACTCCTTGCTTTACTTCCGTAGATGTAAGACGACTTGTTCTGTATTCTGTATCTGCTTGTTCTCTTAGCTTATGCCTACGCACTAGTTCTGACGCTGACTTCTCTACTTCGTCTCTCTTGTTCATAGCTCGTACTAACTTACTACTCCACCTTTGTCCTGCGTTGCCACCCCATAGCTTCCAAGCAATAACTCCATTAGTAGCTCTATCAGTTCTTCCTGCGAGGAAGTCTCTTGAGTCTTGTGTCTGTAAATCTACTTCGTGTCTAGGGAAGTACTTAGCTATGTGTCGTACCTTCTCAGGCGAGGCTTTTGTATTGGCAACGAGATACCTTGCAGTACCCATTCCAACACTTGTACCACCTCGACCAAACTCAGAACGAAGTCGTAGTCCTTGCTCGGCTTGTGCCTTAACTCCTTTTGGTATCGAGAAATCCAAGTCATCGTATTTTCCTTTTTTATAGTTTCCACTTACGCCTGTGTCCATATTCTGACCAACACCAAGAGTATCTAAATCTATCTCCGTATTAAAGACAAACTGTCTTATATCCGAAACACTACTAGAACTATTACTATCCTTATTACTCTCTATATGACTATCTACCGTATTAGCAGTAGGGGAAGAATTTATTGCGAGGTTTTTATCCTTCTGAGTCATAGGATTCATTGTTGTCCATTAGACCTTCATACACTTCGTGTGTTGCACAAGGCATATATATTGTATTACCATTCATATCCATACTATGACTTCCTTCACAACCTAACTCTTTAGCTCTTGCTTCAGCTTCTTCTTGCGTTGTAAATTGGTCAGTAGCAATAACATCTTTAGTTGTATCTTTATATCTCTCTATCTGTCTAAGTCTTATATCAGCAAGTTCTTTACTTGGATAGCAACCCATATTCCTGCCTGTCTCTGTTATTACGCAGTACTCTCCGTCTATCTCTTGCACAACTTTAAACTCAGCTTCATCAAACCCTGCTTCTGAGATAGCTTCAGGTACTTCATCTGATTGTTCTTCCTGTTGTATTGTTGCAGGTTGATAGTCTCTAAGCATATTGGCAGGTACAGATACCTTCTCAGCAGGAAGTAAATAGACATCTTGTTCTGTTGTAGTAGGTAAACCAACGCTTTGTCTTGCTTCTGCTACTGTTACCCAACCACCTTGTACTGCTAAGTTCATTCTCTCGTAAATCTCATTAGTATCTGTTTGCAAGGCTCTTACATCTGTATAATCATATCTTGCTTCTAAGTTATTTGAATCAGGGTAATCTACTTTTAGTATCTGATGTGTTATCTCTTGTGCGACCATATCCCATAAAGGAATGAGCTTTTGTTCTGTAAAGAACTCTCGCAAAGTTTTAGCATTAGAGTAAGTAGCGTACTTAAGTCCAACTTCCATACCTGCAAGAATAGAAGGTACACCAATTACGGCAGATACTCTAGCTTCAAAGGATTCTCTTAAGTCTCCTATCTCTAAGTCTTTAGGACTAAAGGCAAGTCTCTCAACATTAACGCCACCTGATAGTACTAAAGGCTTACCACGATTCTGTCCACCTGTTCTTCTTTGGAATGCTTTAGAGATTGATTCCCCTTCTTCTTCTGTTAAACCATATTCATCTTTAGGTGTAATCATAAAGCTAGGCACACCCATATTGGCTAAGATTGATGTAGCCATTTGTCCTGCACTCTCATCTCCATAAATCTCTCTTAGTAATGTTTTAACAGGCGAAAAACCTTGTCTATGGTTTTCAGGGTCAAGACCAAGCCTAAAGTGAGCAACCATATCTCTACTTAAGTTAATCTTTTGATTCTTAACCTGATACTCATAGTATTCAATTAAAGTCTCATCACTACCTTTTGGAGTTACATTCTCAGGCATTAAAGGGTATAAAGCAACTAATTGTCCTGCTTCATTCTTTTGTTTAAGCAAATAAGCGTCTCCTGATATGTGCATTGATTGTACTAAATAGTTTTGTACGACATCTCCTGACATATAAGGATTAGGTCTTTTAAATAGCATTGAGAGTTGATGATTAGGTACAACATCATATTCTCCTACTTCATTCAGCTGATAAACTTTTAATTCTGCTTCAGCAAAAGATGTTCCTAGCACTTGTAAACAAGATACTACTGCTGAGTTTGACGCACCATTACCTAAGCCTTGAACATTAAATTGCCCTGCTGATGATTGATAACCTTGTATGAAGTTTGTGTTGTTACTATCAACACCTTGTCTAAAAAAGTTATAACCTGTACTTCGTTTTTGTTCTGAGTTACCAAAGACTACTTCTCTGAAACTTCTTCTCTCTGCCATTATTCTCCTTGTAGAGCTTTGTGAAGTAATGGACGCAACCCTTATCGGCACTACTCCACTCTGCTCTAATCTTACATTATATTAGAAAACTTTTATACTTTTACGCACTTTTGATTCTATCACGCTATATGCGAGACTATCAACAATGTCATCGTGTTCTGCTTCAGGGAATCTAAGCAGTTCTGTTTGTACATCTCCAAACCAAGCTGAGTTCTTAGGGAAGAAGATATCTCCTGCTTCCATTCTTGCTATAAGTGGATAAGCTCTTGATACTTTATCTCTATCTGCTTTTAATGATTTAACTATTAATCCTTCTCTCTTAGCCATTTGAATAAACGCCAACTGATAACCTGCTCTCTCAATTCCGACATAAGCAAGGTCATACTGTTCCACTTTTCTTTGTAGTAATGGCAATAAATCAGGTGCTTCCAATCTTCGTCTGTCAATGTCCAATACGAGAATCTTGCCTTCAGGTGTGATTGCCACTGATGTGATAACCGTGAAGTCAGCACTCTCCTTAGTTGATGTTGCCAAATCGACAGTTGCGTATCTACGGCAATCTTCCAACTTACACTCTTTGTCTTTATATTTATAATAAACTTCCAAATATTCATCTTTTGTCTCCTTATCTATAGATATTCGTTCTTCTATGGAGTAATGCTCAAACCAATCTGCTTTAAATAAGCCACCTGTGGCTTCGATAAACTGAGCTTCGTATTCTTGAGCAAACAAGAAACTACCTATCTCTTGCTTTGCTGATTCTAATTCTTTATGGTCAATGATTGGATTTGTGTGTGTTGGGTAAGTAAATCTGACCCAATCTTCTAATAAGTTAGCTTCTGAGTAGAGTTTTTCAAAAAAGTTATATCCTTTTGGTGTGCTGATAAATAATGCACTACCTTTTTTTTCTGTTAATGCAGGTCTAATTACTTCTGCCCAAGTCTGTGGTTTCATAAAGGCACACTCGTCTAAAACAACAAAGTCTAAACCTGCACCCCTTAACTTCATAGGGTCATCTGCTGACCTAACTTGAACTGAGCCACCTGTTGTTGTAATAATAGTTCTCTCAGCTTCTTTTACTTTTACTCCGTATTCAATGCCAATGCTTCTTAAATCTGCCCACGCTTCGTTAGTCATAGAGTAAGAAGGTGCAATCCACCAAGCTCTTTTACCTTCCCAAGCGTATTTAAGGCAAAGCCAAACACCTAGTTTGGTCTTACCCCAACGCCTTCCTGCACTAAGAACAGTAAACCTTTTCATATTATTAACTACTTCTTTTTGTGCTTTGTGTAAAGGTGGTAACTCAATGTCTAAGCCTGAGCTTACATTTGCGTCTAGTGATGATTGCATTTTACTCCTGTGAGTTAAACCAAATTAAAAATGACTCAATCGCTTTTGTTGATATTGGCATAGAACTGTAAAACATTCCATAATCTGTAAATACAGGCATAAAAACTATTGTTGGTACATCTTCAAAGTCGATTACTATTTCTTCTTCTAATATTTGTTCTTCGACATCTCTCATATCAAGATGTTGGATTATATCTGCAAACTTATCATTTAGTTCTTGTTCATTCATAATTTACAAGCGTCTCCACAATCGTCATTAAATTCTTGTGATGTATCTACAAAAGTAGGATTATCAACAAACAAATCATCAGGTAATTTAAAATCTTCATTCTTCATTTTCAACCACTTCTCCTTCTAAATATTCTTGTTGCCCTTCGAGTAAGTTGCCGTCTGCCCAACGCAATCTTACTTTTGGATTATCTTGATTCTCAATGGCAACTGTATCTCTCTTACCAAACAGATGTGGGTATCTTCTCTCTAAGTACCAAGCGTCTGCCTGCCAAGAGCCATTCTCTCCTGCGTTCTCAATTCTTTTAATTCTTCGTTCAATAGCTTTGGCTTCTGCAATTTGTATTCTTTGCCAAACTTTATCGTAAGGGTGTATGCCTTGTTGTCCTTTTTTCTTCCATTCAGATAAAGCTGAAGTGCTAATTCCTACTGATTGACACGCAAGATTAACATACATTCCTGTTGCAATAGAATCACAAAGTGCTTCTACTAATTGTTCATTATGAGCTAAAGTTTGCTTTGGCATTATCCACCCATAATAGCAAAGTCGGTCTCAAAAGAAACCGACCTGCAAGATTTGTTAAATTTAGAAGTGGCTAAGTTCTTCTATTTGCTTGTCTAAACCTGTAAAAGAACTTTTTTCCCAACCTTCCATATCTTTAGAATATTCAACACGGTATGTTTTAACTTTTAAGAAGTCAAGATTCATTTTTTCAGTTTGAGATACAATATTAGCCATTTGAAAAACGCCAACTTCATCAGCTTTTAGTTTGCTTAACAAAGTTTTTGAAACTAATGATGTATCAATTCTTACTTCTCTACCTTCATTGTCTGCAAAGATAAAAGTTGCTTCATAACCTTTTGGTGTCCAAGTCATTAGTTCTGTGTCGTCTGTATCTATTATTGTTACACCACTATCAACATCATCAAACATTTTAAAATCTCCTGCATATTTAATTGTGTAACCTGCATTCTCAATAGTCTTGATATTGTTAGCTAGTGCTTTAGATTTGCTAATAAGTATTTCTAGTGCGTTCATTGTTTCTCCGTTTCTATTTTTTGTTTCATTCATATTAAATACCGTAATCTCTTTTGTAACCGTCTTTACATTCTGTTGAACAGAAAACTAAACCTTGTAATTTTCTTGCTTCTTTTACAGGAAAAATGTGGTCTTGTGTATGGTTGCAGATTGCAATTTGGTCTAATGTGTATTTTTTGTCGTTCATTTTGTTTCCTTTGTTTGTTTCATTCATACTTATATTTAACTATAATCTACGATTATATACAAATTTAGTTAGTAATTCTGCACCTAAAAACCCCAATGTTTATAGGCTTTTATAAATTTTTTTATTTTTTTTGTAAAAAAAGTGTAATTTTAGAGTCAAAAATACCCTTAAACTTTGGTTTTAGATTTTATATTAGAACAGATGTTCGATTACTTTTTTTGCTCTTTTTTGCACCTAACACAGTACATAAAGTAGTCGTAGTCTATGAAGTTACAACCTTGTTCTTCGCAGATAAGAGCAGGATTCTCTAGCATTTTTTGTTTGCGTACTTCGTCCTGACCTAGAGCTTCAAACTTACCAAACCATTTATTGATTGCGTAAGGTGTTACATCAATCTTATTCCAATGCTTCTTATAGGCTTGTATTGAGCCTTTAAGCATATCAGATGTTACTCCTGCTTCAGTTAGTTCCTTGCAAACTTTAAACCAACCTGACTTCTCTCCTTGAGTTCTAGGTGTATATCCAAGCTCATCACAAAAGACTTTGTATAATTCTTTTCTTTGTCGTAGGACTTGTTCATCAATCTTCTTTGGTTGTGGCTTGTCCACATCTATTGGTTTTAGTTCATTGGTTATAGTTCTATGTACTGTCTCCGATACTACCCTTGTATCGTCTGCAATACTACCCCTAGTATCGTCAGCAGTACTACTAGATGTAGTGGTATCAGATTTAAGATATGGGTTACTTGTTTTTAAGAAATATAGATTTGTCTGCTTGGCATTATCTTTATATCTATTCTTCTTTTCTATTGCACCAATATCAAGCAGTTCATTTATTAACTTGTGTGTATTAGCTCGACTTACACCTACTCTCTTTGCCAAAGTTGTAACACTTGGATAGCAAGAGCCGTCTTTTCTATCAGCATAAGTCCATAAGATACAATAAAGATTCTTTGCTCTTGGGCTAATGTCTGCGTCTAATATCCATTCAGGTATTATTGCAAAGTAATTATCAGCTTCTATTTTCATAATGTCCTAACTATGCTTAAGTGAGTACCTTGCGTCAGATACTCACTCAGCACCGTACTATACCAATTAGAAGGGAGCTTCGTTTTCGGTAATCTCGTCTAATGATTTAGGTTGTACCAAATCAGCAGGTACAAAGTTGGGCATAATCTCAGCAGGTGGCTCGTCAGACCAACTTGCCCAAGCGTAAGTCTGTCCGTTCTTGCCTGTGCTACCACCTTGACATTGTTGTCCTGCACCACATTTAAAGTTAGGACTATTCTCTCCTTTTTTATCTAATCTGTTGTCATACACCTTTGACTTTGAAGGACAAGGACAAACATAGTTGCCTTGACCCACAGGGCTTTGTGATTCATTATGAATTTGTGGGCTTGGTTTCTTCTCCGTCATTGGTGTATTAACAACAGGACTCTTAGCTTGTTTAGAAAACGGACTAAGAATCCAATTCTGTATTATCTCAGCAGTTGCTAAAACTTCATCTATAGTGTCAGTATCTTTTGCTAATTCAACTGCACCTTTTAAAGCTACTTGTCTTGATATGAGTTTATCTTTGTTATCCATTGACTAACTCCTTTGAGCTATTAACTCTATTCTCTACCCAAGTGTTAGCTTCTCTCCACTCAAGTAATGTATCTTGTTTCCAAACAGGTGTTGCTTTTAATTGGTAATCAGGATTTGGTAGTTTCCCTTGAAACTTCCATTGTGCCACTTCTTGTCGAGTAACTCCTAGCCAAGCACCAATCTCAGCAGTTCCCATAATTTCTTGCGTCATTTTTTCTCCTTAATGTATTCTGCAATATTGATTTCTTTTCCCTTTTGTAATTCTAAATATAGCAAGTCCAATTCCTTAGATAGTTCATCTTCTCGCCAATATTTATGTGGGAATAGTTTTAAAGCTAATGTCTCAATAATCATTAGGGCAATACAGATAACTGCAAAGCCACCAAACATATAAGTCATTAACAAAACAAAGTCATATTCATTCATTCTTCTTCTCCTTCTATTTCTTCAAACTCAGTATCAAAGTCGTGTATTGTAAGAAGCTCGTCATCTTCATTAAACACAGGCACGGCTCTCATACTTAATTGAAACTTAAACTGTGGGAACTTGTCCCTGTTTAAATCAGCTACCTTCTTTAATATCTCAGCAGGTCTTTGATAAGAGAATACAGGTTGCAGGTTTATCCAACCTGTTGCTTTGTATTCCTTACTATAAGTTTGCTCAACGACAATATCTACTCGTCCTTGAACAAATCCTGTAAGTGTTATTCCTTCTTCCATATCAACTCCTTTTTGATATCTACTTATATTAATCTCTGATTTGTTTTATGCAAATCTTAAATTAAGAGATTAAAGATACAAGCAATTAATATTGGTTACAGGTATTTCATTTAGTAAGAATGAATTTTACAATCTGCCGATAAACCCTCACGACCTTAAAGCCCTTACTGACTTATATTAACTCAGGCTTATATACCTTTCAGTATATGGCTCGTGCATTACGCTACGACCACCTGAGACAAAGCTACCCACTATTGTAGTTTTCTTTGCTACTTGTATCTTTAATCTCTCAAATCAACTAAGTCCTTACGGATATGAGCGTTTATGTTTGCTTACATAAATTACTTATCTAACATTTTTCGACATGCCGTATTTCAGGATTGGTTACTAAATGGTTTATAAGTTTTAAGTAGTTCATATTGCTTCGAATCAATATATGTTTTATAGTGCCGTCCAATAGTGCAACCGTTGAAAACGACTATACCAAACAACTACTCATATCCATAAGAACTCAGTTACAAAGAACTTACGGATATGAGCGTATCTGTTTGCTACTTCAAATAGAAATTTAAGTTTCCTTACCCAACATCTTCCTCGAATCCTACTAAAGAGTGGGAATATTTCTTACTTATGCTCTATTACAACGGAACTTCCGTGAGTCTTACATACTCGCCATAAGTTTTTCAAAGTAGTTCATATTGTCTTAAGATTTTAACCATTCAATATATGTCATATAATCTAAAAATTGAACATAACCTTCGGAATTAACCACATCAGCGTATTGTATTTAGAAAAACCAAACAACTACTCATATCAGTAAGCTCTCTGTTACAAAGAACTTTGTAGAACATACTACTATTTTTTCGCTAGTTAAGTTTTTAATTACATCTGTATTGCATTCTCAATTCGTACAGGTAGTAATAAGCGTGTGTTACTTTGGTTTCATTCTTTACTTCTTAACAAGTGATATAGTGCTATACCAATTACTTCCGTTTCAGACCATAATAAAATATGTTCAACAAAGCTCTCTGCTTTTGAGTCAGTATTCTTGCCCTTCGTTTTTTATTGTGGTGGCTCTCCACTTACTCGCTTGTTTTGTGTTACCTGAGTAGAAGTAACTTATATACATAACAATACAATCTTAGATTACATTTGCAATTTTAATTTTAAACTTTTTTAAAAAACATTACACATAATCTCAGATTATGGTATAGGGCAACTACAAGATTTTTAGATTATCCCAACCGTCTTTAGTAACTGTCATTGTTACTACACCCATTGATGTTGAGTAACCTGTTCTAGTTTGAAAATCAGTTGAAGGACTCATAGCAGGAACTCCCATTATTGTTCTGCCACCTTGTTGCACGGCAGTAAAGTGATGATAGTGTCCGTGTACAATCATTCTTGCCAAGCCAACAGGATTGTCTCCTGCTTCATTTAATCCAAACATCTGACCCTTCCACCAATTCTCTATCTTCTTTGCAGGAGTTCCACCACCTGCCGTAAGATGTCCGTGAGTGAAACCCATAAGGTAACCTTTTACTTCTAATAAGAGATGTGGAGATTCAGGAACAATGACTTTTATATTTTTATATTTAGATTCATATACTAAGTCTCCAACCTGTTCTAGTATCTGCAAGTCAAGGTTGTCTAGTTCTTCTGTCGCCAAGCTCTGCTTACCACTTCTGTTCTGACCGTGATTAGAAGTAACACCTGAGAGAACTACCTTGTAGTTTTGGTCTGCAAAGTTTTTAACAATCTTCCAAAGCAATCTTCTTGCAACTGTTATTTGGTCTCGCAGGTGCAGGTCAACATTCCAAATTTGTGATGAGTACCAACCTGCTAGGTCGCAGTTTTCACAAATATCCCCAAGTCCTAAGACATACACTTCATCAATCGTATGACCTGCCTTCTTTAATTCTTTTAGTCTTGCATTGGCAGATTCAAGAGAAGCTAATACCTTAGTAACAATTTCTTCGCTACCTTTTCCATCGCGTTTTCCCATTTGCCAATCTGCAACATAGTACATAAAAGCAGTATTACCTTTTTTGATTGGTTGTGTTTTTGGTTTATAAGATTTTATTTCTTTTAATAGCTTTGCAAAGTCTGTATCAAAGTCAGGAACTTTTTTTCTAATGTCAGCTTTGTAATACCAAGCCTGTTGGACATTACCATTACCCATATTCATATCCCAAGTTCTGACTTGTAGGTTGCCTACTATCTCATATTCCTTTGGGTCAAATCCCCATTCAGTAAGTAGAGTTGCAAACTCAGGCTCTTGTTCTTTTGTGCCACGAGAAACTAAAGTACCTTTGTTAGTCTTTGGGTCGTATTCAGCGTGTGGTTGCCACCCTGTTGGGTACTTCTCTTTAGCTAGAGCTTCATTATGTTTCTTATCGTCATAGCGAGTAAGAAACTGATTAAGATTTTTGGATTCGTTTTTTTTGCTCATTGATTCTATTTGTTATAGATTTCGGAGTTACTCCGTCCCAACCACATTCATCAACCAACCAATTGACTAATGCAGTTGTATCTTTGTAACCTTCTTCGAGAGCTTTTAAAACTTGTTCCCACTCAGCTTCACGCTTCTCTGTACCATAGAAATAACCACGCTTCATTTGTGGTGGTTTATAGTTCTCAAGATATTCTTTAAGTGCCATTTGCGTCCTGTCTTTTGCTTGTTGTAATTATAGATTGTATGTGCGACTTTAAGGGTATTTCTAGGGAATTTTTCAAAGTTTTTTTTTGGGAATAGCTTAAAGCCTATAAACATTGACTATTTTATTTAAGAAATC
>Ga0099847_1000108_pt1 | contig 24362 bp, 30 predicted proteins | sample CB_VirMetaG_2_FD_78178 | JGI IMG/M metagenome (GOLD analysis project Ga0099847, IMG submission 78178) | Freshwater to marine saline gradient viral communities from Chesapeake Bay - CB_1504_2 Viral MetaG | ecosystem: Environmental > Aquatic > Marine > Coastal | place: USA: Chesapeake Bay...
AGGTTTTCCCTTAAGTGATAAAGAAAAACTAAAAATGATTGATAAAGCTGAAAAAGCTTATGGTCAATTTTTAGATGCTTTAAAATGTGATTGGAGAAATGATCCAAACTCAATGGAAACACCTCGTCGTGTAGCAAAGTCTTATGTTAATGATTTGTGGGCTGGTAGATATACTGCTATGTCTCCAATTACCTCATTCCCGAGTGATGGTTATGATGGTATTATTATTGAACGTAATATACCTTTAACTTCAATGTGTTCACATCATCATCAAACAATTGGAGGTGTAGTTCATATTGGTTATATTGCAGGAGAAGGAGGTCAAGTAATTGGTTTATCTAAATTAAATCGTATTGTAGAATTATTTGGTCGTAGAGGAGCAATTCAAGAACAATTAACATCAGCAATTCATAATGCTGTAAATAAAATTACAGAAGGTAATTTAGGTGTAATTGTTACCATAGTTGGAACTCATAATTGTGTGTCATGTAGGGGTGTTAAACATCAAGGTGCTTCAATGGTTACTACAAAAGCATCAGGTGCTTTTAGAGATGATACCAACCAAGCTCGCAAAGAGTTTTTTGATAGTTTAAAAATTAATAATGGTGGCCATAATATCTAAACTATGCTGAAGGTAGAAAATAAAATATATTTAAGTTGGGATGATGTTGATAAATTAGTTGATATACTCTGTGAAAAAATAATTACAGAATTACCTAATATTGATTCAGTATTTGGTTTAAAACGTGGAGGTTTAATCCCTGCAGTTATGGTATCCCATAAATTAGGTTTACCTTGGTCAGATGTAATGTTACCTAATACTTTAGTAATAGATGATATTTGTGACAGTGGATTCACGTTAAAAAACACGGTAGGTTGTTATACCGCCGTACTCCATCACAAACCTCATACTGCGTGTTATACACCAAGTATATACGCAGTAACGCATGATGATGACGTATGGATAAATTACCCTTGGGAAAATAAAAACTCAGATCAAACACAAGACTATTTAAAAAAATAATTATGATTACAAAACCATCAGTTCCCTTCTTAGATGAAGTAGAAGAATTTAACGCCGTAATGGGCAAACCTAATAACTATGAGCCAATTATTCCTGAAAGAAAAGAATGGGAATTTGTATACAATTTCATCCTTGAAGAATTGGAAGAATATAGAGCAGCTTGCGAGGCAGGAGACATTGTTGAGATTCTGGATGCTTTGTGTGATATTACTTATGTTGCCGTTGGGAACGGTGCTATGTTACATGGTCTTAAGGATAAGATATGGCCCGCGTATCAAGAAGTTCAAGCATCAAATTTATCAAAAGCTTGTAAAACAGAAGAAGAAGCTCAAGCAACAGTCGATAAAAGAAGCATCGAACAAGGTGAGGCATGTCATTACGAAAAAGTTGGAAACTATTACATCGTATATAGAACACGAGACAAAAAAGTAATGAAAAATATAAATTACTTTAGACCTGATTTATCTCAATTCTTTACAAAACATCAATTAAGTAAGTTTAATAGAATGAAATAATTAAAATTATGAAAGAAACAAAATCAAAAATCCTCCCCTTCATTATAGCTATATCAGCTTTATCTGTTAGTGCCTCTGCAGCATTCTACTCTGTAAGCGGACTCAGTAAACTATTTGCCGGTGCATCTGTTGAAGTAATGGTGATGGCAAGTTCTCTAGAGGTAGCTAAGCTGGTTGTAGCATCTCTACTTTACCGATACTGGGATGACTTGAATAAGTTACTACGTACATACTTAGTTGTAGCAGTAACAGTATTAATACTTATTACAAGTATGGGTATTTACGGCTTCTTAAGCGCGGCTTACCAAGAAACTTATAACAAAGTATCAGTAAGGGAAGCACAAAAAGATTACATACAACAGGAAATAGATTTTTATCAGCAGGATGTTAACCGTCATGAAAGAGAACTTGAAATAATAGCTAATAACATAGCTACCCTCAGTAGTACAAGATCCTCTTCCATACAGGTTAAGGATACAGCAGTAAGGGGAGGGTATAGAACTACTATATCAACCTCGGAAGTAAGGCTTGCCCAAAAACGAATAGTTACCGAAGAAGAGAATAGAAAAACTATACAGGCAAAAAGAGATAAACAAGTAGATAGTTTACAAAAATATCAGTTAGAGATACTAGAGTTAAATAACAGTACAGATCTAGCAGGAGAGTTAGGTCCACTACAGTATCTTTCTAACCTAACAGGGACTCCTATGGATAGTATAATTAATATACTTCTTTTAATTATAGTATTTGTATTTGATCCTTTAGCCATAGCTTTAGTTATAGCAGCAAACTTTGCCTTTAAACAAGCTAAACTCAATACTTTAAACAAAATTAAAGAGGAATCCAACTCATCTCCTCAGGATGGTTTAGGATTTGATCCTTGGGAGGAAGTTAAGGAAGAATTTGAACCTATAAATGAAAATGAATTTGATTCAACTTTATATGATGGTTTGGAATATGAACCTTGGAATGAATTTAAAGAAGAAGATGAACTTTCAATTCAAAAAGAATTGGCTCCCCAACAAGAGTTTAATAAATTAGACACAAATAAAGATGGTATAATAGATGAAAATGAAAAACAGATTGCTAAAAATAGAATTAATGAAATTGAAAATACTTTAAATGCTCAATCCATATCTAGTTGGAAAGCCAGTAAATTAAGAAGAGAGGTTGAAAATTTAAAATCAACAATACCTAAAGATGATAATATTATAGATTATAATTAATAAAAGGTTTTAAATGGGTTATAAAAACATTACTACTCAAACGTTGGGTAAAAATAAACATGCTATTACTTTATGGACTGATGATGGAGTAGAACAATATGAATTCCAAAATTATGCTTATGAAAAATGTTATCCTGATAAATCAACTCACATTGGTTTAAAAGGAGAACCATTACGTAAAGTAACATATTGGGAACGAACAAATCCTTTTATTCATTACCATGATATGCCTATTCATCAAAAATTTCTAATAGATAAATATGGAATAGATGATGATCCTTCTACTACTCACCAAGAAATATTTTTTGATATTGAGATTGAGATGGGTGGTGCTTTAACCCCAGAATATATTAGAAGAGCACCAAAACCAGTTACATCAATTGCTTGGTGGCATCGCCAACATGATAAATGGTATATTTTAATTTTAGATAAACAAGGTAAAATAGAAAAAACTACTAATGGTAATAGACAAATTATACCTTGTGTTAATGAAAGAGAATTATTAACTAAATGGTTAAATTATTTAGGTAAAACCCAACCTGATATATTAATTGGTTATAACAGTGATTATTTTGATATACCTTATTTATACTACCGAATTTTAAATCAATTAGGTGAACGTAGAGCAAAAGATTTATCTCCTATAGGTAAAGTTAAAATCCAAAAATTTACTAATAGAGAAACAGGGGTTGATATCTACAATGAAGACCAACCAATCAGAATTGAAGGGATGTATTCTCTTGATTATATCAGATTACATAGGAAATATTCAATGTCTGATGAACCCTCTTATAAATTGGATGCTTTAGGTGAAAAATATTGTAAATTAGGTAAAATTGAATATAATGGTAGTTTAGATAGATTATTTATTGATGATATTAATAAATTTATTGAGTACAACTTTCGAGATGTTGAAATTTTAAAAGCATTAGATAGTAAGTTTAATTATATTGGGTTAACAAAAAACTTAGCACATAAAGGTAAAATACATTATGATGATGTTTACCAGTCATCAAAAATCCATGATGGTGCTATTTCAGCTTACTTATTATCCCAAGATATAGTTCCCCCATCAAGGGATAGAAATCCAATTAAAAAAGCTAATTACGCTGGTGGTTATTTATTCTGCCCCAAAGCAGGTTTATATAGATATATGTTTGATGAGGATTTAACATCATTATACCCTTCAATTATTATGTCCCTTAATATTGGTAAGGAAACCTTAATAGGTAGAATTATAGACCATAATGATCGAAATAATAGACTTGGGTTAAATGATTTATTAAATGATTTCGAAGATAAACCAAGAGTTACAGAATGGTTTGTTAATCAACAAAAATTCAATAAAATAGAATGGACTAGTTCTAAAATAGCTAAATTGCTTCAACAATATAATTTGGCTATATCAGCAAATGGTGTTATATTCCGGAATGATGAGCCATCAGTATTATCAACAATATTATCAAAATGGTTTGATGAAAGGGTATTGTATAAAAATAAAATGAAAGAAGCTTATAAAGCTGGTGATAAAGTGGCAGGTGAAAAATATCATTTGATGCAATATACAATGAAAATTTTATTAAATAGTTTATATGGTGCCACAGCATTACCATCATTTAGATATGGAAATGTTATATTATCAGAAGCCATTACTCTATCAGGTCAAAGGATCATTCAAGAATCAGCACTTTGCGCTAATAGACACATGAATAAGATTATTAAAAACGAAATTAAATTAGATATATAATGGCATTAAAAGGACAATCAATTAGAAATGGAGTTACTATTACTCAGAATGGTAAACCAGTTGATAAAAAAGTAATTATTGAGGTAAGTGAAAGTTGGACTGAACAACAAGAATCATTCTTTAAGAAAATGCTTAAACAAGGTGGTAAATGTAAAGTAGGTGGAGAGTTATATAATATTACTCTTAAAGAAAGAAATGACTTGGACTCAAGAGGAAACAGACCAGTTAATTTACCTCCAGCACCAGGAGAAAGAACATTTTAATATGAAACATTTAGAAGATACTCCATGGTGGATTTGTGATGAAGGTGATTTTAACTTTTGTGCCTATGTGGATACTGACTCTAATTATTTTAATGCTGAACCTTTATTAAAACATTTATATCCTAACTTTGATGATTTTGATGATTTAGAGAAAGATGATATCTTAGAGAAAGTTGCTTTAAAATATGAAGGTATTATTACTGAATATTATGATGAGTTAGCAAGAGATTGTTTTAATGTGCCTACACATAGACTGGAAATGAAAACAGAATGTGTTATTCGTTCAGCTTATTTTAGAGCCACTAGACGATATGCTCAATGGATCACAAAACAAGAAGGTAGAGCAAATGAAATTTTAGATATTAAAGGTTTAGAATTTAAAAAAGCTAATTTCCCTAAATATTTTGGTAAATTTTACCAGGAAATATTAGAGTTAATTATTAAAGGTACTCCACAAAATATAATTGATAAAAAAATACAAGATTTTAGAAATGAATCAACAGGTAAAGATATAGACTTTACTTTAATTGGTAATCCAACATCTGTTAAAGTATTAAATGATTATGTTGAAGCTGTTCCTAAACCAGGTAAAATTTTATCTACACTTAAAAAGGGAGCTGGTGCTAATGTTAAAGCTGCTACCTGTTATAATGATTTATTAAGATTTTGGCAATTAGATAAAGATTATAGCCAGATTGTTCAAGGTGATAAAATCAAATGGGTTTATTTAAAATCTAATCCATATCAAATGGGAGCCATAGCTTTTCTAGAATTTGATATGCCTGATAAAATTAAAGATTTTATCAATAATTATATTGATAGAGAAAAGAGTTTTGAAACCATATTACAAAATAAATTACAGGGGTTTTATAGTGATCTAGAGTGGGTATTACCCCCAAATAACCCATTAATAAATAAATTCTTTACATTCAATTAAAATGGATAAAAAATTATTAGTACAATTAATCGAAAGTTTTTACCTTAATGGTTTAGCTACTCAAGTCAAATTTAAAGTTAAAAATAATGAAGCTCATATTAAATTTGCAACTGACAATAAAGATTGTATAGGTGAAATAAAAGCACAGGTACAATTAGAAGATTGTGAAATAGGAATTTTCAATACAGCTCAATTATTAAAATTACTTAATATAACAAATGAGTACGTAGAATTAAAATTAGAAAAACAAGGTAACCATTTCTTAAAACTCCATATTAGTGATAATCAATTTGATTTATCATATAACCTAAGTGATCTAGGTTTAATTCAGGACCCAGGTGTAGTACCTAATTTACCCCCACATGATTTAGAATTTGATATTAATTTTGATTTTACTCAAAAATATATTAAAGCCCATAATGCTTTAGATAAACCACCTAGATTTGAAATTAGTATAACTAAAGATTTTCAAGGTGAAAAAGTAGTTAATTTTATGGTAGGTGAAAAATCAACATACTCAAATAAAGTAACATTTACTGAAGCTGGGGTTATTATAAATCAAATTAAACCCATATCATTCAGTGCCATTAATTTCAGAGAAATAATTTCTGTAGCTAAAAATTCTAATGGTAAAGCTTATTTATTTAAAGATGGTTTATTAAAAATCAATTTAGAGGAAGAAGGAGTAATATCTGAATATTTTTTGGTAGCCTTCCATGAATAGTAATATTTATAATAAATAACAAATAACAAATGGACAATTTTGATTTAAGAAAACATTTATCAGAAGGTAAGTTACTCAAAGAAAACCTAACACCTAATGATCTACCAGTAGACCAACAATATAATGAATATGGTGATATTGAAAATGGATTAAGTAGTTTAGTAGGAGAAGTATTCCCACCTGAATCTTATGATAAAAATGGTGATCCTAAATCTCCATATTTTTGGACTAAGACAGAACAAATAACTCAAGAAGATTTAGAAGGAACAGAACTTAGTCTTAATAATTTACCACGAAAATGGAAAAAAGTTAACCAATATGTGGAAATAGTCTATCCTAATGATGATGCTGACATTGAAAATGAAGGAGAATATGAAGTAGAGATTATGGAATTTGCTAAATTTGTCCCACCCAATAAAATTGAAATAGCTGTGATACAAAATACCCCATCATAAAATCTCAAGTAAGTAATATTTATAATAAATCGACTCTAGGGCGAGACCAAAACAGTTATATTAAAAATTATTAACGCGATCTTAAGACGCGTAAAACGTAAATCATTATGAGTACAAAATTTTCAGAATTTGACATTCTATTTCACAATTTTTTCTTTCCGTCAAGCGGATTTGGCTCAGCAGCCACAACTAAACAACCACACCCCCTTAATATTTTTTATGATGAAACTGGTCTTCACTTTGAAGTGGCGTGTACTGGTTTAACTAAAGATGATGTTAAGTTAGATATCGAAGATGATATTTTAAAAATTAGTTATAATAAACCTGAAGAAGATGTACCTCCTGGTACAATCCATAGAAGTTTATCTAAAAAATCCTTCAATTTAGGTTATAAAATCTCAAGTAAATACGATTTAAGTAAATCTGATGGTAAACTAGAAAATGGTTTATTAGAAATTTTCATCCCTATCTCAGAAAAATCAAAACCAAAAACCATTAAAATTAAATAAAAACTCTCGCCCAAGAGTTTGGTTATCGGTTTATTTTCTCGTATATTATATTAAATAAGATAAATAAGTTATATGGCAAATCCAAATTTTAAAGGTAGACAAAAAGGATCTATCAAAAAAACATCAACTATTTCTGATCCACTTTTAGGTGATTATAAAATAGTATTTGATGAGAATAGTTATAATGTAATTTTAACAGATTCTATAACTCAAAAAGAAAAAGTAATTGGATATTACTCTCAATTACCTTTTGCTTTAAAACGTATAGCAAAAGATCAAGTTATGGGAAAAAAAGAAAATTTCACTTTAAAAGAGTATATCACAGAATTAGAATCAACAGTAAAACAATTAATAAATATAATGAACCATGACTAAATTAATACCAAGAGATGGCAACATCATCTTAAAACAAATTGAAACTAGTGAAACTACAGTGGGTAACATCATTATTCCTGATATGGGAGATGATAGATCCCTTATAGCTGAAGTTATAGCAGTATCAGATGTTTACAACTTCCATAGAGGAGAATACATCCCATCAGATTTAAAAGTAGGTATGAAAGTTACAATCCCACCAATGGGAGCACAAAAAATTAAAATTGATAATATAGAATATCTTATTATCGCTCAAAACAATATTCCATCAATTATAGAAGATTAATTATGACAGAAACATTATTCGGAACAGACTTAAAAAGTAAATTATTAAAAGGTGTTGAGAAGTTAAACAATAGTGTAGCCTCAACATTAGGACCAGCTGGTAGAACAGTTTTGATTAAGGACAACCAAGGTCAATTAACCATTACTAAAGATGGTGTATCAGTTGCTAAATCATTTGGTGATTTAGAAGATCAAATAGAATCAATTGGAGCACAAGCTGTAAAGCAAGTATCAATCAAAACTGGTAATTTAGTTGGTGATGGTACAACCACTTCAACTGTTTTAGCTCATGCTATTCTAGAAGAAGGATTAAAACATGTATCTGCAGGTCAAAATCCAGTTGAAATTAAAAAAGGAATTGATGCAGCTGTAGGAGAAATTAAACTAGCTTTAGATAATTTAACAGAAGATATCTCAGATAATCAACAGATAAAAGAAGTCGCCACTATATCTGGTAACAATGATGAGGAAGTGGGTAATTTAATTGCTACTGCTTTAGAAAAAGTGGGTAGAGATGGGATTGTAGCTATTGAACAATCAAAAACTGGAGAAACATCTTTGGAGATTGTTGAGGGTATGCAATTTGATAGAGGTTACAAATCACCTTATTTTGTAACTGATAATAATACCATGAACTCATTATTAGATAATCCTTATATCCTAATTTACAATGGTAGAATTGGTAATGTAAATGAATTAGTGAATGTATTAACATTAGCTAACTCAGAAACAAGAGCATTATTAATTGTAGCTGAAGATATTGATGGTGAAGCTTTAGCTTTAACAATTGTTAATAAAGCAAGAGGGGTTGTAAAAGTAGCAGCTGTTAAAGCTCCTGAATTTGGAGATAGAAGAACAATGGCATTAGAAGACTTAGCTGTTATCACAGGTGGTCAAGTATTATCTAAGGACAAAGGTCATAAATTAGATAAAATTGATATTGCCACATTGAAACAAGTATTAGGTTCAGCTCGTTCAGCTATTGTAGGTAAAGATAAAACAACAATTGTTGATGGTAAAGGTAAGGAAGAAGATATTAAATTAAGAGCTGAAGAAATTAAAACCCAAATTGATGGAGCAACTTCACCATTCGAAAAAGAAAAATTACAAGAACGTTTAGGTAAACTAATTGGAGGAGTAGCTATCATTAATGTTGGTGGTAACAGTGAGTTAGAAATTAAAGAGAAAAAAGATAGAGTAGAAGATGCTTTATTTGCTACAAAAGCTGCTCTTGAAGAAGGAATTGTAATTGGTGGTGGTACAGCTTTAATGTATGCTCGAAAAGCAATTACCTTTGAAGGCTCAAATGATTTTATAAATGGTAAGAAAATTGTTTATAGAGCGGCGGGCGCTCCATTTGCCAAAATATTAACTAATGCTGGACATGATATCACAGAAATTCAATACCAAGGATCTAAATTAACTGATTTAGAAAAAGGAAGCAATTGGATTGGCCTTAATTATAAAGACTTATCAACAGTGGACTTTAAAGAATTAGGTATTATTGATCCTAAAAAAGTAACTAGAGTGGCATTAGAAAATGCAGCTTCAGTTGCGGGTACATTATTGACAACTGAGTCAGTAATTTATGAAAAAATTGAAGATAAAGAAGAATCAAATCCTATGCAAGGTATGATGTAATAAATTTGGAGCCTCGAAAGAGGCTCCATATATTATAATAAATTAATAAGTTATGAAAGAACAAATTTTACATTTAGCAGATGATATCTTTTTAAAAGATAACTCATCTAAAAGAGAAGCATTTATTAAAGAATTTGAAAGTGCCATAGTATTAATGAGAGAAAGAGATTGGGATCAATTTTATGCTTTTGCTGATATTATAATGCAAAAATATTCCTAATTAATAAGTTATATGTTCAATAAAAAACACACTTTATTTACTGAAAAATATAGACCTGACGCTTTAGAAGGTTATATAGGTAATGATGATTTTAAATCATCTTTACAACAGTGGATTGATACTAATGATGTTCCACACTTATTATTATGTGGGAGCGCAGGTACAGGTAAAACTACAGCCGCTAAATTAATTGTTAATAATATTAATTGTGACTACGTTTATATTAACTGTTCTGATGAAAATGGTATTGACACTATTAGAGATAAAGTAAAATCATTTGCTTCAGCTGCTAGTTTCAAACCTCAGAAAGTAGTGATAATGGATGAAGCTGATTTCTTAACAATTAATGCTCAAGCAGCTCTACGTAATGTAATTGAAACTTTTAGTTTAACAACACGTTTTATATTTACTTGTAATTTTATTGAACGTATTATTGATCCAATCCAATCTCGAACAATAATATTTGAATTAACTCCTCCATCAATGAAGGAGGTGGCTATAAAATGTACTCAGATTTTAGACAAAGAAAATATTACACATAAAAAATCAGATATAGTTAATATTGTTAAACAAACTTATCCTGATATTAGAAAAAGTTTAAATTTGTTACAATCATCTATCAAAAATGGAGAGTTACAACAAAATAGAGAAACCACTAATTTTAATCAAGTATCTGATCAAATAATAAATTTACTTAAAGGTCAAAATATTAAAAATTTTACTACCATAAGACAGGTAGTGATGGATTCCAATATTAGAGATTATAACGAATTATATAGAATATTATTTGAAAGAGCAGATGAATTCACTAACTCAGCCATAGCAACACTCATTATAGCAGATTATCAATATAAATCAATTATGGCACCTGATAAAGAAATAACTATAATGGGATGCATAGCAAAATTATTAACCACTAAATAAACAATAATGGAAGGAACACAACCTCAAATGAATTTAGATTTAACTAAAACAACTCCTATTTTAACCGCCGCAGGTGGCAAAATTTGGCATCAAGGTTATATTCTAAGGAAAGTATCCAAGTTTGTAACTGGAACACCAGATGATAATGTTTTACCAATTCAAGTATTTTATGACCCTGAAACTGGAGAAATTTTAAAAGAAGGATTACCAGCTGAATTATCATTTATCATTGAAGGTGATGAAGCTTAAAAGCATTTTTGATTGGGTAAAACAGATATCATATGACAAAGAACCTTGGTCCTCATTTAGTATTGAGGAGCAAGATATGTTTAACAGTTTTATGATAAATAAGATTATATCAATGAATCCAAATTACATTGAATTAGTAGCTGAAATTCAAGAATATCAAATACCTAAAGATAGATTATATCAATTTTATTGTCAAGCTTTACCCAAACAAAAATTTTTTAATAAGTATCAAAAACCTTCAAAACAACAATATAGTAAAGAAGTATTGATTTTATTAACTGAATACTTCCAGGCTAGTACTAGAGAAATTTTAGATTATATTAACATTCTATCCAAACAGGATATCATTGATATAATATTACAATTAGGAAAAGATGAAAAAGAACTAAAACAACTATTAAAATGAACACACCATTAAACCCACATTTATATAAAATGTTAAAAACATCAGCTGAAGCTGATAAAGCAAAAGCTATGTTAACATTAAATTTATTATCTGAAAGCCCAGCAGGTATTGGAGATCACTCAACAGGAGATTTTTATAGTAATGCTGAAGATGCCTTAAAAATGTTAATTGATGCTGATGATAGATTGGATGCTTTAAGAATGTATTATGAAATTAGATAATATGAGTGATTCTATAACTTCCTTTAACGATAAGTATTACGACCCCAGTAATAGGAAAACAACATTTACCCTTGATGAGGATATTAAATCTTATCCTAAAATGTCTGACACTGTTAAACAGTTAGAAAAAGAATATCCACTTATAGCAGAGGAATTTAAAGAAATATTATTGGCACAATATGAGTTATTTTCTCAAAAAATGTTATCATATGGTATGGGGAATATCTCAATGGGTTCTAATTTAGAAACTAAAGAGGAAGTTAAATTCTCACTTACTTCAGTCTGGATCAGAATGAATGATAAGATGAATAGATTAAAAAATCTAGTATTATTAGGTAATAAAAACCCATTAGATAATGAACCAACTATGGATTCATGGGTTGATTTAACTAATTATGGGATCATAGCTCAAATTGTTAGTAAAGGTAAATGGAAAAAATAAAACATCTTGGCTAAAAAAACTCCTCAAATATTAAAAGAAATAAAAAAAGTAAGTGTACCTGAGATAAATTACGCTTTTAATAAAAATATTTCTTACTCACAATTAAGTATCTACTCTAGTTGTCCTCATAGATGGGGATTAAGATATAGAGATGGATATAAAGTTTTTGAACCTAGTATACATGCTGTGTTTGGAACAGCCCTACATACCACCCTTCAAGAATATTTAACTGTATTATACGAGAAAAGTAAAGCAGCTGCTAATAGATTGGATTCAGAAAATACCTTAAAAAATTCAATGCGAGATGAATATCAAAATTTCTATGATAAGAATAAAAAAATTCATTTTAGTAATGCAGCAGAGTTAGCTGAATTTTATGAGGATGGGATAAATATTATAAATTATATTAGAAAGAAAAGTGGTGCTTATTTTTCAAAACGTGGGTGGTATTTAGTAGGATGTGAGATGCCTTTAGTATTAAAGCCTATTAAAAATATATCTAATGTATTATTTGGAGGTTTTTTAGATGTAGTTTTCTACCATGAACCTACAAACACCATAAAAATTCTTGATATTAAAACTTCAACTAGAGGTTGGGGTGATAAAGATAAAAAAGATGATGTTAAAACATCTCAACTAGTCTTATATAAAAAATTCTTTGCTGAACAGTATAATTTTCCAATTGATAATATTGAAGTAGAATATTTTATTACTAGAAGAAAATTATATGAAGGGGGAGAATTTCCCCAAAAACGTATACAAGAATTTAAACCATCATCTGGTAAAGTTAAAATAAATAAATCAACACAACTATTAGAAACATTTATAAATAACACATTTAACTCAGATGGAACTTTTAAAATGCATGAGTTAGAAAAAAACCCATCAGCATCAAATTGTAGATTTTGCCAATATAAAAATAACCCAAATTTGTGTAACAAAAATGAAGAAGTCAAAAATAAATTTTCATTTTATTAAAATTGCATATATTTATATATAACATTAAAAAATATAAATTATGGCAAACAATCAACAATTAACAAGTGTAAAGGTAGATAAAGAAATTTTTGAAGCTTTTAAAATTGAATGTGTTAAAACAAAATTTTCACTTCAAAAATTAGCAGACCGTGGTATGCATTTATACTTAACAGATCCTGAATTTCAAAAGATGGTTCATAATCATATGAACTTAGAATTAAAAAAATAATAAAAAATAAATTAGTTTTATGCAAATAGAAGGTTATTTACCTCCTGACCAACGTAAAAAAATCTTATTCATTTGTGATGATATAAGAATGCACTCAGGAGTAGCTACAATGTCTAGAGAAATAGTTTTAGGTACTTCTCATCATTATAATTGGGTGATTATAGGAGCCGCCATAAACCACCCTGAAGCCGGGAAAAGATTAGATTTATCTCAAGCAACAAATCAAGAAATAGGAATAAATGATTCATCTGTTATTATATATCCTAATAAAGGATATGGTGATGCTGAACTTATTAGAAGTTTAATTAAAACTGAAAAACCTGATGGGTTATTTTTCTTTACAGATCCACGATATTATGATTGGTTATTTGCTATTGAAAATGAGATAAGAAAACAAATTCCAATGATTTATATCAATATATGGGATGATCTACCAGCTCCCTTATATAATAGAGCATTTTATGAATCATGTGATACTTTATTAGCAATTAGTAAACAAACTAAAAACATCAATGAAATGGTTTTAGGTTCTAAAGCTAAAGATAAAATCATCACTTATGTACCCCATGGTATTAATGAAAAACAATTTTATCCCATTGAGAATCAAGATGAATTAAAAGAAACTAAGAAAAAAATATTTGGTGATAAAGAATTTGACTTTACTGTATTCTTTAACTCTAGAAATATAAGAAGAAAGTGTATTAGTGATTTAATGGCTGCCCATAAATTATTTTTAGATTCATTACCTAAAGAAAAAGCGAATAAAGTAGCATTAGTACTACACACTCAACCCGTAGATAATAATGGTACAGATTTATATGCTGTTAGAGAATTATTATTCGGTAAAAATTCAAATGTATTTTTCTCAGATGGTAGAATTGACACATCAGAGTTAAATAAATTATATAATATAGGAGATGTAACTGTATTACCTACTTCAAATGAAGGATGGGGATTAGCACTCACTGAGGCTATGATGGCAGGTAAAATGATTATTGCTAATGTAACAGGTGGTATGCAAGATCAAATGAGATTTGAAGATGAAAATGGTAAATGGATTAATTTTACTTCTGAATTTCCTTCCAACCATTTTGGTAAATATAAAAAACATGGTAAATGGGTAGTACCTGTATTCCCAAATAATATGTCTTTGGTCGGTTCACCATCAACACCTTATATCTGGGATGACAAATTAGACTTCAGAGAACTAGCTTTAGCTATTCAAAAAGTATATGAAATGCCCTCTAAAACTAGAATTGAAAATGGGTTAACAGCAAGAGAATGGGTTACTTCTGATGAATCAGGTATGTCATCAAGAATGATGTGTAAAAATATTATTAAAGATATTGATTTAACTTTAAATACCTTCACACCAAGAAAAGCATTTGAATTTATCAAAACAACAGAAATACCTGCATTAGAATTGGTTCACCCTCTAACATATTAAAAGAAAAAAAAATGAGAAATACATTTGTTATAAGCTGTGCCATTGATACTTACAGTGGGTATGGCGCTCGTTCAAGAGATTTAGTTAAGTCCTTAATTAACCTGGATAAGTATGATGTTAAAATATTGCCTCAACGTTGGGGTAACACTCCTTGGAATTTTATTGAAGATCATAAAGAAGAATGGGGTTTCTTAATCCCTCATATATTAACTAGTCAAATGACTTCACAACCTGATATTTGGGCTCAAATTACAGTACCAAATGAATTTCAACCAATTGGTAAATATAATATTGGTATTACAGCAGGTATTGAAACAACAATTTGCGCTCCACAGTGGATTGAAGGTATGAATAGAATGAATTTGAATTTAGTTTCATCTGAACATTCTAAAAAAATATTTTTAGATTCTAAATTTCAAAAACAAGATGAAAAAACTAAACAAATAGTAGGTACAATTGAATTAACATCACCTATAGAAGTATTATTTGAAGGGGTGGATACAACTAAATATTTCAACTCACCATTAAATCCAGCATCTGAAATAGGTCAAGCATTAGATACTATGGAAGAGAATTTTGCTTTCTTATTTGCAGGTCACTGGTTACAAGGGGATTTGGGTCAAGATAGAAAAGATGTAAGTGGTTTAGTAAAAATATTTTTTGACACATTTAAAAATAAAAAATTAAAACCCGCTCTTATCTTAAAAACAATGTCAGGTCCTGCTTCTATCACTGATAGAGATCAAATATTAAAGAAAATTGATATGATCCGAGGTACAGTTAACTCCAAAAACTTACCTAACATTTACCTATTCCATGGTGAAATATCAGATAATGAAATGAATCAGTTATATAATCATTCTAAAATTAAAGCAATGGTTAGTTTAACTAAAGGTGAAGGATTTGGTAGACCTTTATTAGAATTTACTCAAACTAAAAAACCTATTATAGCTTCAAACTGGAGTGGTCAAGTTGACTTTTTAAATCCTGAATTTACATCTTTAATACCTGGTAATTTAACCCCAATTCACCCATCAGCTCAAGTTAAAGATATGTTAATTGAAGGTTCACAATGGTTCACAGTTGATTATAATTTTGTAAGTGGGTTATTAAAAGATTATTTTGAAAATTATAAAAAATATCAAGGTAATGGTAAACGTTTAGCACATTATTGTAAAACTAATTTTTCATTTGAAAAAATGCAAGAAAAATTAAACATTATATTAACTTCTAATATACCTCATATACCTAAACAGGTTCAAATAAATTTACCTCAATTAAAAAAAATAGAACTGCCTAAACTTAAAAAAGTAGAATAATGAAAGATAAAGTAATAGAAAGCCCATTAAATGGGGGGTTGTGTTATGTAACGCCCATTAATGAAACTAAAAATGGTTATTTTTGTTTCTCAACAGGGTATAAAACCAATGATTTAATGGTTGAGGGTGAATTTGATTTTGAAAAATATGAAGAAACACTCCCTGAACTATATAAAGATCTAAAAAGAATAGACGATAATAAGAGAGTATGGTATCCAGTTACTATGAATATCCAAGACAAAGGAACTGTATTTGTGAATGGTACTAGTAAGAATAATTGGCGTTGGGCAGGAGTATTAGCAGTTGAAGTAAATGAAGAAGAAAAAGGTAAATTTAAAATTCCTGGTACTGAAGACTTTTACACTTATAAAACTGATATTAAAACCTTAAAAAATTTCCCACAAGAAGATTTTATTGAAGCATTGGATTATATTGGGTTTTTTAAATAATAATATGAAAATAAGTTATGCAATTACAGTTTGTAATGAATTTTTAGAAATACAGAAGCTCATTCCCTTCTTATTAGAAAATAAGAGAATACAAGATGAAATAGTAATTTTATTTGACCAAAAAAATGGTGATCTTGAAGTACTAAATTATCTGTTAAAATTTAATAAACTACCTAATGTACAGACTTGGAGAGGATTTGAATTCGACGGAGATTTCTCAGAATGGAAAAATTTACTTACTACTTACTGTGCTGGAGATTATATATTTCAGATAGATGCAGATGAACTCCCTAATAAGTACCTAATAGATAACCTCCCTAGTATACTTGAGAATAATCCTGACAATGAAGTTTATTTAGTTCCTAGAGTTAACACAGTAGATGGTTTAACTGAAGAACATATACAAAAATGGAACTGGAGAATAAACAATAAAGGGTGGGTTAACTGGCCTGACTATCAATGGAGAATTTGGAAGAAGAAACCAGAGATAAAATGGAAGAATAAAGTCCACGAAGTATTAGATGGATATAAACTTTACGCTATATTACCTGATAGAGAGGAATTAGCTCTATATCATCCAAAAACAATATCTAAACAAGAAAAACAAAATAATTATTACGACACCTTATGAACATAATAATCCCAATTGGAGGTATAGGACAAAGATTTCAAGATGAGGGATATTTAATGCCCAAACCTCTTATAAGTGTTTTAGGTAAAACCATGATCTATAAGGTGATAGATAATCTAAATTTGAATGAGGAAGATACTATCTATATTGTTTATAATAACCAATTAAAAGAGTTTAACTTTGAAAACTTAGTTAAGTTCTATTTTCCTAAAAAGAACATTAAATTCATATCTTTGGATCATGTTACTAAAGGAGCATCTGAAACCATACTTTATGGTTTAAATGAAATGCCAGTTAAAGAATTAGAAAAAGAATTCTTAGTTTTAGACTGTGATACATTTTATGAAGAAGATATTTTAGAGATGTATAGAAAATCTGATAATAAAAATTTAATTTTTTATTTTAAAGATGAACAAACTAACCCTATATTTTCTTATATTAAATTAGACTCAAACCAGAGTATTACAGATATAAAAGAAAAAGTTAAAATATCAAATTGGGCTAATACCGGTGCTTATGGTTTTCATACAGGGCGTAATTTAAAACAATATATTGAAAAGTTATCAGGTATAAATACTGAAACTTATACTTCATATGTTTATCAAGAAATGTTAAAAGATAATCTTGTGATTAAGGGTCAACAAGTATCTAAATTTAGTTGTGTAGGTACACCTTTACAATTACAAATCTACTGTAACAAGAATAAACATAATTCAGAACCATTAAGAATATGTTTTGATTTTGATAATACTTTAGTTTCATATCCAACTATATCGGGTGACTATTATAGTGTAGAACCAATCCAACGTAATATTAATTTCCTTAAATTACTTTATAGTTTAGGTCATACTATTATTATCTACACTGCACGTAGAATGAAAACACATAGTGGTAATGTTGGACGTGTAGTAGCAGATATATCTAGGGTAACTCTAGACACACTTGATAAATTTGATATACCTTATGATGAGATTTATTTCGGCAAACCTTACGCTAATTTTTATATTGATGATTTAGCTGTTAATCCATCCATATCAATGAATCAGGCTATAGGATTTTATGATACTGAAATAGCACCTAGAACCTTTAATAAAGTTGATTATAATAAAGATAAAGTTATAAAAACCACTTCAAACCCCGGTGAAATTTATTGGTATCAAAATATACCCAAAGAATGTAAATGGATGTTTCCTCATATATATAATATTACTGGTAATCAAATAACAATGGAAAACATTGAAGGTGTAAGTCTTTCATATTTGTATACTAATAAATTATTAAAAGTTGAACAGTTAACAAACTTAATAGAACATCTTTATAAACTTCATAATCATAAAACTGTAGTTAAAGAATATCCTAAAGTTTATGATGATTACATTCAAAAACTTAGAGATAGATATAATAATAATCGAGATTTATATGATAAGTATACTCATGCTGAGTCTATATTTAAAAAACTAGATACCTTATTATTTAACTATGATGGGGCAGTCTATTCTGTCATACATGGAGACCCTGTATTTACAAATATATTACAAACTGAACAAGGATTAAAGTTTATTGATATGAAGGGTAAAATAGGTGATGAGTTAACTATTATAGGAGATACTTATTATGATTTAGCTAAAGTTTATCAATCAATATTAGGATATGATTTTATATTAAAGGGTATTGAATTAGATAACATTTATATAGATGAATTTAAAAATACGTTTGAAAATTTGTTTGAGGAAGAAGGTCTTCGTATAATAAAAGTAATAACAGCAAGTTTATTCTTCACATTTATGCCTTTACATACTGAAGACCAAGATAAATTTACTAAATACTTTAAAATAATAAATACTCTACTAGATGGAATCTCAGAAAATCAATATACAACTTCCTAAAACAATAAATCCTCAAAATGATTATTGTACATATACTAAAGATGCTTACCTAACTCATACTGACCCTCAATTTATTAAAGGAATTGGTTCTGGATGGTTAAATGTTAGCTATAAGGATAAAAAGTATGATGAATTTATAAATGAAAATGTATTTTTACTATATGATGAAGCAGGTTTAAATTATGTTCATTTCTTCTTTAACTTCTTTGGTAAATGTCTTTACTTTGATGAATTAAGAAAAACCATACCTAATCTTAAATTAGTTATACCATCAGATTTTTATAGTGAAGTAGGTAATAGTACTTTTATCAAACAGTGGTTAGATTTATATTATCAAAATAATATACCTGATATTATAATTTTGAATAAAAATGTTACTTATTATGTTAAAAGTTTATACACACCGCAAACTTTATATGGTTTTCCTATGTCTCATGGTGATGATTATATTATAGATAAGATATTAGAAACTGTAATTAAAGTTCCTACTATACCTGTAATTAAAAATGGATGTTACATCTCAAGACAAGATACTATTAAACGAGGATGGTACCATTCAAGAGAGTTAGAAAATGAACTTGAATTAATAGATAAAATTCAATCTGAACTTGATTATGACATAATTGAATTAATGGACTATGATATGGTAGGTAAAATACAAATATTCAAATCCTACAAAAACATAATCCAGCAAAGTAGTGCTTCAAATGTTAATATATTATTCTCAAATGAAAATAATAATAACATTATTATCACTCACCCCAAAATGGAAAATTGGTTAGGGTATAAATGTCATCAGTTTTCAAATAGATCAAAAACTAATTTAATATCTTTAAATGGGGGAGGTATATTAACTGCTGAACAAAAAGAAGATCAAGCGGATGGTAATAATTTAGCTTGGAGACTAAATAACATAGATAGTATTATAGAAGTTTTAAAACAAATCAATAATTAAATTTGGATAACCAAATTTCTTTTATTATATTAAATAGAAATTAATTATATGGATAACATTTTAAATTTAGTACAAGAGTATATAATAAACAAATCCGATGAAAAGAAATGGGTTGCAGGAAAGGACTTAGTTCAATATGCGGGGCCTTATTTTGATGGTCAAGAAGCACAAGCTGTTGTTAGAACCATGCTTGAAGGATGGTTGGTTTTAGGAAAAGAAGGAGCATTATTTGAAAGACGTTTCCCTAAAAAACTAGGTCAAAAAACAGGAGTAATTGTTAATAGTGGATCAAGTGCCAACTTATTAATGATGGCTGCTTTAAAATCTAAAAGGGGGTTAAATTTACCTGAAGGTACAAAAGTAATTACTCCAATAGCAGGATTCCCTGCTACATTAAGCCCAACAATACAATTAGGTTTTACTCCAATATTTGTTGATATTGAATTGGAATCATTAAATTTAGATTTAGATCAAGTAGAACAAGCATGTATTGATCACCCAGATGCTAGGGTAATTACATTTGCCCATGTATTAGGTAATCCACCTAACATGGATCGATTAATGGAAATTATTGAAAAATATAATTTAATCTTATTAGAAGATTGTTGTGATGCCTTAGGAACAACTTATGATGGTAAGCCATTAGGATCATTCGGTAAAATGTCTTCATGTTCATTCTATCCTGCACACCATATTACAATGGGTGAAGGAGGATTTGTAGCATGTCAAGACTCACATACTGAAAAAATACTTAGAAGTTTAAGAGATTGGGGTAGAGGATGTTTTTGTCAAGGTAAAGCAAATGCTTTAGAATGTGGTTCATGTGGTATTAGATTTAGTAACTGGTTGCCAAGCTTACCTAATGAGATATTTGACCATAAATACACCTATGAAGAAATTGGTTATAATATGAAACCAACTGAAATGCAAGCAGCAATGGGTAATGTTCAGTTAGGTAAATTAGAGGAGATCGGAGTGCTTAGAAGAAGAAATCATAAAGCAATTGTTAACATCTTTAAAAAATATGAAGATAAATTTATTTTACCTAAAGCAACAGATAAATCAGACCCAGATTGGTTTGCAGTAGCACTAACATTAAGAGATGGTGTAGAATTTACAAGATCTGAATTCTGCCAATTCTTAGAAGCAAATAAAATCCAAACAAGACCTTATTTTGCAGGTAATATTATGTTACAGCCTGGTTATTCACATTTGATTGATCCAAAAGAAGTAATAGAGAAATTTCCAGTGTCAAGAAAAGTAACAACTGATACTTTATTCTTAGGATGTTCACCTGTAGTTACTTTAGAACAAATTAATTATATTGAAACAATTGTAGATAAATTCTTTAATAAATAGCATGAGTGGTAAAAAAATAGGATGTCTATTCCTTCATTTAAGTAATGATGAAGGGAATAATTATGAGGAAGACACATTCTTGGTACCTAATGCTATAAACAGTTTTAAAAAATGGCACCCTGAAGTTGATATACATCATATTACAAATGATAATTTTAAAAATTATTTAAAGGATTTAGGTATAACTGAATATTATGATGCTATAGGTTTAATTCGAATTTATATTATTAGAGAATTATTAAAACAAAAAGGATATGATAAAATTATAATGTTAGGATTAGATACATTTACTTGTTCTTATCTTGATGATTTCATTAATAATAATGAAGATGATTTAATATGTTCATCAGGCCCACCTTATATTTTCATGAAAACTAATTACTGGGCTCCTAAAATTGTTGATGGTGATGTTGACTTTATAAATGCTGATGTAGCTTGTTTTAATAATTGGGAGGCAGCCAACATATTAATTAACAAATCAATTGAATTTTGGACTAACCACTCAGAACAAGGTGGTATGAATTACTTATATCAAAACCAAGAATCATTAAATATTAAAATCAGTATTGTAGATTTTCCTTATAATAAAGCTAATTCATTATATAATGTTAGATCTAAAGGAATAGCTCAGGGGGGGAATCAAATGTATAAAGGGAAATTATATAATGGTAACTATAAAGACTCTAATAGTAGAGTTATAGGAGATGTTTATCCAACCTCAACATATCATGTTAAAGATAATAAATTATTCACTCCTAATGGTAAACAAATAAAAGTATTCCATTATGCTGAAGCATTAGGAGTTAAAACTAAAGAAGAATATAATGAAACCTTACATGAAATGAAAACCTTATGGTTTAACCAAGAAACAAAACATTTTTTAATAGAACAATGTAACATGAATTTTTAACATGACAAAAGTAGTATACGTAACAGGTTGTTTAGGATTTATAGGTTCCTATGTAACAAAAGCATGCCTTGATAAAGGATGGTATGTTAAAGGAGTTGATAAGAGAACTTATGCAGCTAATAAAGAGTTATTAAAGGAATTTAATATTCATCCCAACTTCTCATTTGTTAATTGTGATATAAATGATTTAAAGTTCTTATATGACTGTGATTATATAATTAACACTGCTGCTGAAACTCACGTTGGTAATTCCATAATTAATAGTGATGAATTTATATCTTCAAATATAAATGGGGTACATAATTTATTAGAGTTAATTAAAAATCATAGAGGTGAACACGCAACAAAACCTATACTATTACATTTTAGTACAGATGAGGTATATGGAGATATAACTGAAGGAGACCATTATGAAAACGATTTATTAAAACCTTCTAATCCATACTCAGCAACTAAAGCCGCAGCTGATATGTTAATAACAGCTTGGGCCAGAACTTATAATTTACCTTATATCATTATTAGACCTACAAACAATTATGGTATTGGGCAATATGTAGAGAAATTAATACCTAAATCATGTAAATATCTAAAAATAGGTAAAAAAATACCTTTACATAATGGTGGTACACCCATTAGAAATTGGTTACATGCTAGAGATACAGCTGAGGCCGTTATTACTATTATTGAAAGTGGTGTTGTGAATGAAATATTTAACATTTGTGGAGGATTTGAACAAAGCAATTTGGATACTGTAAATAAATTAATTACATTACATACATCAGAATCAATTGATAATTATGTAGATCTATCATATGACAGACCAGGAATGGACGTTAGATATGCTTTAAATGATGATAAATTGAGATCATTAGGTTGGGAACCAAAAGCTTTTTTTGATGAAGAATTAATTAATATAGTAGAATATTATAAAAATAAATTTATATGGTGAAAGAACAATTAATCCAATTTGAAACTGAGATTGGAGAAGCATTTAATAGAGGAGAAATTAAAGCCCCCATTCATTTATATTCAGGTAATGAAGATTTAATGATAGAATTATTTAAAGAGATTGATATTGAAAATGATTGGGTATGTTGCACTTGGAGAAATCATTATCAAGGGTTATTAAAAGGTATACCAACTGAAGTAATGGCAAAAAATATAATGGAGGGTAAGTCAATGGTAGTTAATCTTCCTAAATATAAATTTATTTGTAGTTCAATTGTGGGTGGTATTCCTTCCATAGCAACAGGAATAGCTTTAGCTATTAAACAACAAGGTAAATCAAATAGAGTTTATTGTTGGGTTGGAGATATGTCAGCAGAAACAGGAGCATTTCATGAAGCTTACAAATATAGTTTAAATCATAACTTACCAATTACATTTATTGTAGAAGATAATAAAAAATCAGTTTGTACACCCACACCAGATATATGGAAAAGGGATTGCCCCTACTATCTTGAATCAGAATATAGAGGAGGATTATTAAAACAGAAAAATTTAATTTATTATCAATACACTAACAATAAATACCCCCATGCTGGTGCTGGTATGAGAGTTCAATTTTAAAACATAGTTATGAAGTACTTTGAAGAATTAAAAAGAGCAATGAGTCTATTAGCTGAACATCCAAAAACATTATTTATAGGACAAGCAGTTGAATATGAAGGAACAGGTTTATTTGATACAATGGTTCATTTACCTGCTAATAAAAAATTGGAATTACCTGTAGCTGAATACTTACAATCTGGTTTAGCAAATGGTATGGCTATAGAAGGCATGATACCGGTTTCTACTTACCCAAGATGGAATTTTTTATTAATGGGTGTTGATCAAATTGTTAATCATTTAGATAAATTTATTGAAATGTCTAATGGTAAATTAGATCCTAAAGTTATTATTAGGGTAGCAGTTGGAAGTGAAAGACCAGTTGACCCACAATGTCAACATAAAGGAAATTTCTCAGAAGCATTTAGACAAATGACTAGTAATATAGAAGTTATAGAGTTATTTGAACCTGAAGATATAGTCCCAGC
>Ga0099847_1000109_pt1 | contig 24253 bp, 37 predicted proteins | sample CB_VirMetaG_2_FD_78178 | JGI IMG/M metagenome (GOLD analysis project Ga0099847, IMG submission 78178) | Freshwater to marine saline gradient viral communities from Chesapeake Bay - CB_1504_2 Viral MetaG | ecosystem: Environmental > Aquatic > Marine > Coastal | place: USA: Chesapeake Bay...
CCTTATGGCTAAAGTTGAGTGCCCAATCGAACCCAACCTCTGTCCCATCTCGTTTTACTTCATAGCGGCTTACGCTTACTATATGGAAGACGAGCCTATCACTAGTGATCACATATTTGACACCTTGTGCCGTTATTTGCTACAAGAGTTTGACAACCTCCATGATCACAAGCATAAGCACTTGCTCACTCAAGAAAATTTACGGGCTGGCACTTACCTCGGTGAGTACCCTGACTCTATAAAATTTGCTTGTTGGCACTACAAAACGCATCAATTAAAGTGGTAAAAAAGTAAGAAAAATGATGTATCTATAATGGAAAAATAAATTAACCACTCCCTATTAAAAGGAAATAAAATATGTCTGAGCAAGATCAAGCTACTTTAAAATACCTAGAAGCCCTGCTCGTCAAACAACTTGCTCGTACTAAAAAGAGCGATAGAGGAGACGAAATCATTATGTCAATCAACCTAATCAAAGGAAAATACAATGCCAATTAAATACAAAGCTTCAATTAAAAACCGTCAAGGTCAAATGGAACACACCTACATTCACACTGTAAGCACTGAGGAACTCCAATCAGCATTAAACAACGATAATACTGCGCCTAAGCTGAAACAAAAGATCCGCAATGAACTTGTTCGTCGTCAAACTAATATACCCTCAATGGGATGGCAACGCACTATATTCCCTTAATACTTAAGTAATCCAAAGGAAAATACTATGTTAAAATCTATACTTATAAATTCGTTATACGTACTATCTCTAGTAGCTGTTTTCTTCGTTGTAGAAAATCGTTTTGAAGAATTAGAGATGCAATCTATGTACATGAAATGTGTCGCTGAAGAATTAAAAGACCATAACCTGTGTGTAACTAAAATCGAAAATGAATATCAAAGGAGCCTATAATGAATACTTGGTTTAATAATCTTAAAGTAAAATGTGCAGTAAATGTTAAGACCGCTAAAATACGCGCTTTAAAGAAAACTATTCGCCTTCTTGAAGAGGATATAGCTGACACTAAAGACCGTATTGAGCACTATAAAGCACAAATGGCTATGATCGATGGTAATCAAATGGATCTCTTTATCTCAGAGAAATCATAATGAAAGGCCGTATGTTTTATAAAAGAGGACCTAAAGATATTATTGAATATCGCCTTAATGTTAAACCTTATTCTGATGTGTTCCTTGTAAAATTTAAGCTTTTAAAAAAGCATGTATTGTTAGTTACAAAGGTGCCTGAAGAAGAACGTTTACAATTACGTCAAGATATCCTTGATGATATAAAGGAGAATACCTTATGAAATATGTAATCGCTATTGTACTAATGAGCTTACTTTCCAGCTTTGCTAACGCTCAGATGTCGAAAGGCCAAGCTCGCAACTGTATGTTTGACCCTATTGCTATAGGCCATACTACAATTGAAGGAGCAAAGTGTACTTTGAAAAATCGAGGATTTAAACTTATTAACACGTTTAAAATCCGAGACATTCAACTGGATACTTATCAATACCGCTCTTCTCGATTTGAAAAAACCTCTTTAGTTTTTAAAGATAGAATGCTAGTTCAAATTTACAGAGCAGGTACGTCATGAACGAGAAGACTAAGGTACGCATAGCAACATGGATACTGTGTGCTTTAGCTATTCTCGCTTACCATATCAACAGTGTTGATGTAACCAAACTAAATGTAAACCTCTTGTAGGAGTCTACTATGATTGAACAAAGTACTATAAAAGAAATGGAGGACATTATGTTATCTTATCTTACGAAAGAGATGAACCCTGCCTCTGTAGGCTTTGTTCATATCGAGTATGAGGAAGACGAAGAAGGTATTGAGGAAGGAACTGCGTACACTACGAAATTAGGTCAGTGTGCGATTACTCAACTCAAGGCTTTCGCGATATCGTATGACCCCCAGTTAAAAGAAGACTTCAAGTTATTCGTCACTATGCTTGCTCACGAGCTAACACATGTGATGCAAGTATTGCGTGGTGATACATTTGATTATTCTAAACCATACCGAGAACAGCCACACGAAATCGAAGCCTATGGCAGAGAAGACGAAGTCGCAACCCACTATTTGAACCTCATTAAGGAGAGGAAAACTAAATGAAACACCCATTTTTATTTGCTTTGTTATTTGCAGTTTCGGCTGCATCTGCTTTACCCCCGCTATACCCCTCTGGATTTCAAATTACTAAAGATAAAGAAATAATTATAGTAATTAACGTAGTAAAACCAGAAGAAGATTTAAAGAAAAAACAAAAGCCTAAAAAAGAAGAAGAAGAAGACCCTTCTATCAAGCTTAATTGTTCTCCAATAAATTAATCTAGGAATCTAATTTCGCTATTGATTCACAAAAGAAAGTATCTTTTGGCTTTGGTTTAGACCTGTAAAAAGTGAGAAAAATTATGTATCTATAATGGAAAAATTCTTTCCTAGATAAATTAACTTAACCTAAAGAGAGTAATTATTATGTATACTTATTATCGCGCTACTGAGCGTTCTGAAGCAAATGCGATCGTAACAACTGACCAGTTACTCTCTGAAAGGGGCGTAAGTTATTGGACAGATGGCATTGAGCCTGCACGAGGATACAAGTTAGATGGTCGTGTAATTGTTAAGATTGTGTTAGACAAACCCCTTCCCGAAGGCTACAAAGGTGTGGCCCTCGGTGAAGAAGTTAAAGACAACCACATTGAGTGGGTAGTACCTAAATCTGAGATGAACCTTTGTCTCTGTAATTTAATCGAAGAAGCAACTATTATGGAGTAATGTATGAAAGAAGATATTTTAGTAAAAGTAATTGGTATGTCAATACTTACAGTAGGTGCCTTCGGTGGAGTATGTGCAGGCATTGCTGTAACTCGTTTTCTATTTTTAATATAGGAGTATTGTATGACTTTTGAAGATAATGCAACGTTAACCCAATTAGAGCTTGAAGAAAGATTTGATGAAGCAGTCGGGGAGTTGTTAGAAGCCTGTGCTCTTGTAGATGAACCTTTTGAAGATCACTATAATCCTCATTGGGATGTCAGTGAGTGCGACATCGAAGAGATAGAACACGCCGCTTGGCGAATTGCCCACAATCAACACCTATAGTCGAAACGGCCTCGTGCCGTCATCCGGATTGACATTCCGGGTCTGATGATGACTGTCACTAATATAACTTAAACTGTATAAGGAATAAACTTATGAAAACTCTATCTGTATTAGAAGTAGTAAACTCTGTAGAATTAAACGTTGAATCTTTATTTGACTTAGTTAACATCTATGGTTTAGAACGCGCTGTTGAAATCCAAGCTAAAATGGGCTTGTTTTACGCTATTAAAGAAAGTGACGATGAGTACTTGAAAAGCTTAAACATTGTAAAGCTAACCAATAACCTTTACAAGCTACACAGTAATGCTTTTAAAGCTCAGGCACAAGAAGTATTTGCAAAGGAGTACAAGTAATGGATGCTTTATTTCAAGATTCATTCGAGCGTATGTCACTCCGCCAAAAAGCTTATTTTCCGTTCACTGATGCACAATGGCAATCCCTAAGTAAAGATCAGAAGAAACGTGTGTTCTTTGCACGTAAGAAATTTTTTGTTAATAAACTCAAATAAGGATTTAATCATAAAAACTTTAATAACTGTTGTACTTGCTATGTTATAGCAATCCCCCTACCCCCTGTGCTAACAGGATTATGCATGTTATCTTTGCCGACTTAGAAATAAGTCTGGTTAAAGAGACATACATAATCTTGTTAGTGCAGGGGGTCTTTTTAATTTTTTTTGCTTGGAGGTAATTATGCAAAAGACATTTGATGAATTAAACCCCAACGCACAAGAGGAAGTCACTCAAGTCATTCGTGAAGAGCTAGACTTCCTTATATCAAACATGTTTAATAATCCACAAGACTTCTTTGACTTAGTCGGCGATTATGATTATCCTGAAGAGTTTGATAACTATGTATCAGACTTAGTAGCTATCGGTTTACAAACAGCACTAGGTCGCAACTAAGGAAACTAACTATGCGAGAAAACATTATCCAGAGTATATCAGCAAGATTGCTCAGTACACAAGATGGTCGCAATAAAACAAACTGGTTATGGCAACATATTCAAGAGTCTGAAAAGACCATTGATGAATTTGCTGAAGAAATATACAGTTTAATTATTGGTAAGGTAGCTATTGCTGTTCTCAAAGGCGCACCCTTTGTTGGAACTGCTATCTCGATTGGTCAAGCTATTCGCTTAGATTTTGGTATTGAATCTGTTGAAGAAGAAACAAAAATGTGTTTACACTGTGGCTCTAAAATACTCGAAGCTTTTTGCAATATCGATTATCCTAGTCGTGGTGTACAACTCTTTGATATCAACAAGGTAAACCCTCGTACTGCTTACAAGAATAACGCGCTATACGTTCTGGAATGTAAGGATCACGAATTGCTCGATGAGATCATCAATGGTGAAGATATTGAACAGTCTCCTGAGTTCCCACTCTTAGAACCCGCGTCCGACTGGACGTCTGGATATAACCCCTCAATCAAAGCACAACTAATCAGAGGTGCCTCTAGTAGTACATTGAAGAAGTGTACTCCTAACTCTGCCCCTCGTGTTTATAAGGCGTTAAATAAGCTACAGAAAACCGAATTCGTTATCAACCCGGATGTCTTTAAAGTCTACAAAACACTAATGTCTCAACAAGACAAAAAAACAATAATGCGTAAAGAATACACTATATCCGATCTGTCTCCGTTTAAACACGAGAAAGAAGAGATACTTGGCTCTCGTGCCGGTATGTTTCTTGAAGCTAAATTTATTCTTGCTCTTGCGAGTAATATTGGTGAACGCCCGTTTTATCAAGCGTACAACACTGACTTCCGTGGTCGCATATATCCTCTTACCCCTTATCTACACGAGCAATCGTCTGATAACGCGAAGGGTTTATTGACATACGGAAAAGGTGTCCCTCTTGGTGAACAAGGCATCTACTGGCTCGGCGTACACTTAGCTAACTCAATCGGCGAAGATAAACTTAAGCTAGATGAGAGAGCGCAGTATGTCGAAGATAGGATGGATGAGATCATAGCGTGGGCTGAAGATCCTCTAGTGAATACTGGATGGATGGAAGCTGATAAGCCGTGGTCTTCTCTTGCTTGTGCCTTCGAACTTAAGAAGATACAAGAGTTTGTACTCATAGGAGGTAACGATGTTGCTGATTATGTGTGCCATGTACCTATCTTTATCGATGGTTCTAATAACGGTGTTCAGCATCTAACCGCTTTGTCGCTTGATGAAAAGATTGCTCCTCTCGTAAACCTTGTGCCTACTGAAGTCCCCGGTGACGTATACATGTATGTCGCTGATAAAACATGGGAAGCACTTGATGTCCTTTATGAAGAAATGGGGGATAACCCTGTTAAGAAAGAGTTGCCTCGTTTGTTAGAGGAAATTAAAGGTCACAAAATGAAGCGAGAAGTAGCTAAGAACAAAGCAGAAGCAGATGAAGCTTTTGCTGGGTTAGATGCTTGGCGTAAAGAAAATGCTGAGTTATTGTCTGACATTCATGTACCCTTCTGGCGTATATTTAAGGAGGACAAGAAGCTTCAGCGTAAAACCGTTAAGAGACCAGTAATGACTCTCGGTTACGGTGTAACAAAGCGTGGTGTCCAAGATCAAGTATTTGAAGACACTAAAGGGTTATCTGAAGAGCTTAAGTTTAAAGATAAGCCTAACTGGACTACTCCGTTTGCTGATCTACTACGAGACACAATGTTAGAAAAGCTTAAAGGCCCTGCAACAATGCTTGAACTGTTTAGAAACTTAGCAGAGAAAGCAAATATAGAAAATCGTTACTTAGCGTGGAATGTCCCCCTAACTAATTTCTCTGCAGTCCAAGAATATAATCGACTGAAGAAGGTAGAGGTTCGTGTCCAATTCTGTAACAAAAAGAAGAAAGGTCTCCAATTAGTTATACAGCCTGAAGAATCAGGAAAGCTCAATAAGAGTAAACAACTAACTGGTGCCGCTCCAAATATCATTCACTCTTTCGATGCCGCACACTTAACATTGATTGTGAATGAATCACCCTTCATAGTAACTACTGTCCACGATTCTTTCGGTTGCCATCCCGGTAACATGGAAGACTTGTTTAGAGTTACTCGTGAAGAGTTCGTAAGGTTCTATGAGTCTGACCCGTTAGCACAATTGTTAGCGCAGACTGATTGCCTTGAGTTATACCCTGAGAGAGGCTCTCTCACCTTAACTGACGTCATGGACAGTGACTTCGCATTCTGCTAATCATTAGCATAAAACACTTAACTAAATCTTAATTTTAATTAATCCAAAAGGAAATAAACTATGTCAAATTCAATCGTAATCCGTTCTGCTGAGTTGTTCTGGGCCAAGCTAGATGCACCTGTTAACCCGTTCAACGCGCCACAACCTCACTGGGAACTACAAATCCGTACTCGTGAAAAAGCGGAAGCAAAACAGTGGAAAGACCATGGTATGACTGTAACGATGAAAGAAGATGATAACGGCTCTTTTTACCAAGTAAACCTAAAGCGTAAAGCGTTTACCCGTAACGGTGATCCGCGTGATCCAGTAAAAGTTGTTGATGGCCAGTTGATGCCTATCGATGCTGAGATTCTTGGTAACGGTTCGGTCGGTAACGTTCAAATTGATACTTACAAGTATACAATGAACGGCAAGGACGGTATTGGCTTCTCTCTAAAAGCTGTACAGGTAACCAAGCTGGTTGAATACAAGAACGGTAACGGTCTTAGCTTTGAAATCGAAGGCGAGACAGAAGTCGTAGTACCTACTGACACTAACACTGATGATTCAGACTGGTAAGAATTATGGTTATTCGCTGGTTAGCTACGACAGTAATCTTAAGCGGGGCAATAATGGCGGCACTGGGGTATGTTCCTCAGTGCTTCCTTTTATTATCGCTTGGGAACATATTGTGGTCATTCGGAGCCTACAAAGACAGAGATTACCCTTTGCTAGTTCTTAACCTTTCGATGACCGTTTTAAATATAATAGCATACGTAAATAATTAGGAGATATTTATGAAAATTGCACTTAAAGACTACGTGTATGTAGCAGGCCCAATGGAAGATTGTACCAAAGACTTTATGAAAGGCTGGCGCGATATGGTTACTGAAGAACTAAATGCCGAAGGTATTGACGTTCTTGACCCTACTCGCCGTGTATCCTTCCATGACCAACTCGGTGGTAACCTTGAAGATGAAGTACGTAACATGAATACTTGTAAGCGTATTTTCAAACAAGACCTACAAGACATTGCTGAGAGCCGTATTGTTTTTGCTGATGTTCGAAGAGACTCTGGTAGAGGTACCGGTACTTCTTGTGAGCTTATGTTTGCACACATGAAGAATAAAATCATAATTATTGTTGCTAATAAAGAGGACTTTATTCATCCCTTCTATGAAGCAATGTACACTGAAAAGCACTATGATTTTGAGAGTGCTGTTGAAGCTGTAAAGAGTTACTACTAATGAATATATTTTATCTTAGCGATTGTCCAAAAGAAAGCGCAGTACAACAACATAACAAGCATGTTGTCAAAATGATACTTGAGTCTGCCCAAATGCTATGTACTGCTCATCATGAGTTCGGTCTTGAAGATGAAAGACTTTATAAGCGTACTCATACAAATCACCCATCATGTGTATGGGTTCGTCAGTCTGTCCCTCATTACGTGTGGTTGTATACTCACATGCTTGAACTCGGTGAAGAATATACTCGCCGTTATGGACGGACTCATTTAACTATTACAAAAATGAAAGATCTGTTAGTGACACCTCCAGTAGAGATGCCTAACGCTGGGTTTGTACCGCCCCCTCAGTGTATGCCAGATGAATATAAAGCGGAGGACACTGTAGAAGCGTATCAAAATTACTATACTTTTAAAAGAGAACTATTAGGATAATATATTATGAAGAATCTAGTCTTGAGAAATAGCTTTGTAAAACATATTAAGTATAACCCTTTTAAACGACCAGAGAATCGTTATGTTGAAGGAGATAAAAATATAGCAAAAGGATGGGTAAAAGGGAGTAGTGTTAGAGTACACTTTCGTAATTCACAAGGAGATAAAAGCCACGTTGTAGGAAAAGTTCTGCGTATAGGAAGGCTGTGGTTGCTTTCAGGATATGCGTTCGGTTATAAAGACTTTAAGTCAGGCCGTCCGTGTGTTGCTATTATGTGGAGGGGAAAAAAATACATACATCTGCGTGTACCAGCCACAAACTGGGAATATTTAGCTATCCGTATCGGATACAAACCTGTTGAGGAGAAAAAATAATGCCATATATTGCACAAGAAGATCGGCAAGAGTTTATGGACTTTGTTGAAGCGGTTGTTGAAATACAACCAAAAACCGCTGGAGAAATCCAGTTTATGATAGCTGTTATTATTGCTGAATTTATGAAAAACAGTGACTACCGTTATCAAAATATGAATGATGTTATGGGTGCCTTGAATGGTGCCAACCTTGAGTTTTATCGTCGTTATGTAGCTCCCTACGAAGATGAATGCATTGCCAAAAACGGTGATGTATTTTTTAACAGAAACCAAGATGACCGAGGATATTAATATGAATGTATCACAACCAATGTTAGACAAAGCAAGCCCTACAGAAGCACTTAACTACCTGCGTGATAGTAATTATCAATTTAAAGAGTCAGGTATGATGTATGCTTGCGCTAAAATAGCAGGAGTGGAGATTCTTTCTTTCTATGAGGTATACGGAAATCCTCCGCATCACCGTTATGATCTTGTTGATCTCGAGGGTATGCAAATGGACGGGCAGATGCTTCGTGTAAGTTTAGATAAAAAACCAAAGTTAGTAGATGTTAGTAAAGGGAAGCTGTCTAAAGCCGCTGAACCTCTACGTGGCGCTACTAAATATGAACTAGATGACATTTCTAAAGCGGTATCCGGTTCTCACTACAACGATGTAGTTCCCGGCTATCAGTACATGGAGATGATGCAATACATGCTTGACAGCAAAGAGGGCGTTGAGTCTCACTTGCTCGGGCAGGTATACAAGTATCTAATGCGTGCTGGTAAGAAAGATGATGTTGAACAAGAATATCGTAAAGCTAGATGGTATTTGAACTGCCTTGTTAAGTACAAGAAAACCGGTGAAATTGACCCAAACAACAACGACTAAGAAAGGAAGAGAAGATGATTACTTTACAAAAACGAGCTGGTTTTGCTTTACTAAAGTCCCTTTCATCACTCCTCAAAACGGAGGCATATCTTGCTGGAGGTATGCTCCGTGATCACTATTTTCAGCGTGCAGGAAACGACTTCGACGCCTACATAAAGAAAAACCACACTTTCGACTATGATGCATTTATGATACCCCTCCTTAATGGAACACACGGGTACTCAGACTTTGTACGTATGTCAAAGGAAGATGTGTATAATCGGTATGCAGACACTGGGAGAATATATGCTATTTATGAAGGTTACTTTAAAGCGCATAATATTAAAACCCAAACGCAAGTCATTGTGTTAGACGTTAAACCCCGCGACTACATTGAAAATTACTTTTGTTGTTCTCTTAGTAAAGTATGGCAAACCCAAGAGTATCAGCCTGTATACACGACAGAGTTTATAGAAAGTGTCGAACAAAAAGTAGTAACGTTTAATTTTAGTAAATTAGGTAAAATCAATTATGACTACATTAACAAGATATTAGGAAGATTTCCTGATTTTGAAGTTGATGAAGAAACTAAAAAGTACTATATTGAAAAATTCACAAGAGAAGCCTATTGGCAAAATGAGTAGGGAATGACCTGCGAAAGCAAAGTTGACCCTGAAGGAGAAAATAATGGATACAAAAACTAAATATAAGCTGTTAACTCAACAGTTAGTTGTTTCTGGACTCAGAACATTGTTAGAGAGCCAGATAAGAATAAAAGAAGCGACTTACCCCTCTTTTAACGGGACAGTAGCTCCTTTTAAGCTGCTTGAGATAACTATAATTCCTGAAAACCCTCGTATTCTTTTAGATGTTGAATACCTTAGCTTTGTTACTGCTATGGATTTAATGCCTATTGGTTCGTCCGGTAAAGTGTTTGAAGGTAAATTAAAAAATGAAATAGTTATTTTGGCTATTTGTAACGAGGTGCTATAATGAAGCTAATATATGATATTGAAGCAAATGGCTTGTTACGGGGCCAAAAGAACAAGCCCCCTGCTGATACAGTATGGATGGTAGTAGCAAAAGATATTGAAACACAAATGGAGTATGTTTTTTGTGATCATACTGAGCTAAAAACTGACAAAGAAAATAACCTCATTGTTAGGCCTTTGTTAGATTTTAAAGTTATATTTGATAAGGCAAGTGAGTTAATTGCTCATAACCAAATCCAATATGACCTTGCTGTACTAAAGAAGCTAATGAACTGGACTCCGAAGCGGACTACAACTATTCGTGATACTATGCTTATGTCTCAAATACTAGACTACAACCGCTTTAATGGGAGGCATGGTCTAGCCTTGTGGGGTGAGTACTTAGGAGTTAAAAAGCCTGAGCATGAAGACTGGATGAACTTTTCAGAAGACATGGTTCACCGTTGTAGAGAAGACGTAAAGATTAACGAAAAGGTGTATCGTTTACTTGCTCGTCAACTTACTGAGTTTCTTAAGACAACTAAGAATCCGGAGTATATGAAAAAGAGCCTTCGAGTTGAACACCGCTTATCTGAGTTTCAATCTCTTTGTACTGAGAACGGTTGGAAGTTTGACATGAAAAAGGCCTTGCGTTTAGAAAAAGAAATGGAAGAGGAATTAGAAGCGATCCGTCAAAAGGTCGAACCTAAGATGAGCAAGCGTATTCATGTTATGGATAAAGAGCCTAAAGAACCTGAATATAGAAAAGACGGCGCGTATATGGCTCGCACTGTGTATCACTTCGATATAGACCAAGAGGTAGGTAAGACTGATAGACCCCTCGATGGCCCTTATCAGCGCATTAAAATTTTAGATCCTGATTTAGGTTCTATGGAATACGTTAAGGAATACTTGTATAGCATTGGCTGGGAGCCACTTGATTGGAACTGGGAAAAGAAGGGCAGAGAGTTTAAGAAGAAATCACCTAAGTTATGTGAAGAGTCACTAAAGGCTCTTGGTGAAGACGGTGAGCTGCTTAACCGTTTTTATACTACTCGTTCTCGATTAGGCATCATACAAGGCTGGATTTCTAACACGGATGAAGATGGGCATCTTCGTGGTGAAATGTTTACTATTTCTACCCCGACAGGTCGTGCTAGACACAAGATCGTTGTTAATGTGCCCTCGCCCAATGCGGCATGGGGTGCAGAAATGCGCTCTTTGTTTGGTTGTGAAAAAGGTTATAAAGTAATCGGCGCTGACAGTGCTGGTAACCAATTTAGGGCATTATGCCATTATATTAAGGACGAGGAGTTTACTAATGAAGTTATTAATGGAGATGTACATCAGAAAAATGCAGACATCTTGGGTTGCTCACGATCAACTGCTAAACCTTGGATTTATGCTTTTTTGTTTGGTGCAGGTCTTGAAAAGTTAGGTTTGATATTAACAGGTAAGCGTGATAGTAAAGCAGGTAAGGAGTCCCGTGCTAAATTTGCGGCGGCTATTCCCGGCTTTAAGCGTCTTACAGATAGACTAATGGAGATTGTTAAAATGTCTGAAGCAAGAGATCGTAGAGCGTCTATACCTGCCCTTGATGGTAGGCGCATTTATTTGGACTCTGGACATAAAGCGCTTAACTATTTACTACAATCTGCTGAAGGTATTACTTGTAAAGCAGCTGTTGCATACACTATGGATAAGTTTGAAGAGGAAGGCATTGATGCTAAACCTTTAATCTTTTACCATGATGAGATGCAGATAGCAGTACGGGAAGATCAAACAGCACGAGCCGCTGAGATTATGGCTGAGTCGTTTAGAGAAGCACCAAAGTGGTTCGGTGTTACTTGCATGGACGGTGAAGCAATGATCGGCGATAACTGGTATGATACTCACTAAGGTGCAATAAATGAATATACTGGAACATATAAAAGCGGCGCATGAAGCTATGCGTGAAGTTGATTGGCGTTTAGAAAATGCTAACATTTGCACAACTATAGTTGATTGGCGCTTAATAGATGATGTGTACCCGTTCTATTCTAAAATTGTTTTCGATTCTGATTTAGACTCATTTTGTACTGTGATAGGTACCTTGGACGACACTTACCATGTCCGAGATATCTTTCACGGTATAGAGTTCTTTCATCATTTCGATGACTTGCAGTTATATAAAGAAGACACTACTCTATTTGAGCGGTTTCTCAAGTCTATTTCTGCTGAAGATATGAACGAATTAATACATAACGAAATGGGAGTTTAATATGAATATTAAAACTTTAAAAGTCTTAGCTTATATTGGTGAATCAGAGGTAATTAGTTACTATGACACCGCTATAACTGAAGACAAATATGACATCTTAGATCTTCTAAGCTTTAAGTTAGACGAATCAGAGTATTTCACTAATTGGAAGATTTTCGATGGGGAAAAACAAGTAGCGGCTAAAGCTACAGTAGCCACAGAGGTCACAGACAAGGTCACTGAGCTACTTAAAGAAAGATGCAGGGAACTGTATGCACTACATGAGAACTATGCACAGGTTGCAAAGCTGGTAGGTAAGCACCCTACTACTGTACGCACTTGGATTAACTCATAAACGAATATAGGAGAATACTATGCCAAATTGGTGTGGAAACAAAATGATTATCGATGTTTCTGAGTGCGAAAAAGGAAACGAATTCGAAGAAAAATTAGTCTGGTTAAAGATCCAAACAGAACAGCCTGATGTAGGTTTGTTCGAGTATATGTGTCCAGCCTCTGACTACCCCGGAGAAGAAGATAGCTACGGGGGTTTGTATGGAACTAAGTGGGACACTGACATACCTGATGTATCAGACTTTGACGAGTATTCGATAGAAGGTTGCGGTGGTACTGAAATATTTAAGGACGATGATGGGCGCTATGTGTTGTTGTTTAAGACAGCATGGAGTCCTGCAACAGGTTTCTTTGATAAGCTTATGGGCCGTAACGAAGGCATGACAGGTATACTACTGTATTGTGAGCAGGGGCAAGACTTCTGTGGTGCTTACAACAGTGACATCGAGTACCACTATGATATGACCGAAATCTGTGAAGAGAACGGTATTAAACAAGAAGATGAAGAAGACCCTGATTTCTGGGGTGACGAATACATCGATGAAGTTTTAGAAGTAGTCGGTGATGAAGTCGGCGAATCATTTGCGTATATTGATTACGGCGGCTAAACTAAAATAAGGAAAATAATATGTCTGAAGATAGTAAGACGATACTAATAGTCGATGGCGACCCTCTAATGTTTAGAGCCGCTTATAATAAGAACTCAGCGGAAGAAGCATTTGAGGCTTATATGGAAAGGTTGGAAGACCTTAAACTCGATACCTTCTGTGATGACTTTATGGTTGCAGTGTACGGCGTAGATAACTTTCGTCATGACTTTTTTGCCGATTATAAAAACACCCCTAATCGTCATAAGTCAAAAGCTAACAACCCGTATTTCTTCGAGTTAAGAGCAATGATCGTCGAACAAGGTCTCGGTGTTCCTGCTGATGGTATGGAAGCAGATGATTTGGTACGTATATGGTCTGAAGAACAGAAAGCACTAGGTAACACTACTGTAATTGCTTCTGTTGATAAAGATCTACAATGCATACCCGGCGCTCACTTCTTGATTCACAGAGATACATTGATTCATGTAGATGAAGACACAGCAGATAATCACTACTGGACACAAATACTTACTGGTGACAGTGTTGATAACATCCGTGGCCTTAAAGGTATCGGCCCTAAGAAAGCTCAAGCAATCTTAAAAGGTGCCAAAACATCTGAAGAGCGTAAACAGAGAGTGATTGATAAGTATTATGAAGTATATGGTGGTAACTGGAAAACAGAGATTACCCATACAGGTACTTTGATTCACATTATGCGAACCCCAACTGACATGTTTAATGTCGGCGATGGTTTGCCAACTAACCTGAAGGAAGCCGTTGAAGTTTAACGGTTTCTCAAGGAGAAATATATGAGTAAGTTTGTAGCTAAGAAAGAATACATTAAGTCTGATTTAGGCCATTGGGAGTATACCGGGGTTAATGCCGATATGTCTAAGTGTTTCGGTTTTTGTTATCTTGTTATTAATAAAACCCGAAATAAGTTTTACATAGGCAAGAAGCAACTATGGACTTATAAGAAAAATACACATGTTAAGACCGGAAAGGCTCCTTGGCGAGTGTATGCTACATCTTCGTCCCATGTTAAAGCAGACGCTAAACTGGGAGATGAAATTGAATACCACATGTTGGGTGTGTTTAACACCCGTGCGTGGTGCAACTATACTGAGGCGTATTTACAAATGGCACTACAAGCCATTACTGATCGTGATGAAAAAGGCGAAAGACGTTGGTACAATAATCAAGTTGCCGCTGTTCGATTTATACCTAAAGAGGATAAAGAACAACACGAAGTAATGGAGAAGTGCTTATCGAAAGCGTCTCGATTAATTAAATCCGGGAGGAAATCAAATGTTAAAGCTAATGATGCGTAGTATTGCGGTTTTGATCATGGTCGGCTCTATGGTATACACACCTTTAATGATAGGCTATCTTAATATTCGAGGCGAAAGTCTGAGTGTTGTCGATGCGTTTATCGCTGGCATAGCGGTAATGTGCTATTTAGGTTTTATGTACCGAGGAAAGACTAATGAAAAAGAAGTTAGCAAAGGCTAAGTTCCTATACCACATGTCATGTATTAAGTGCGATAGCAGTGATGGCTATGGCGCTTATGATGATGGTTGGGGTAAATGCTTTTCTTGTGGTGAATCTTATAAATGGGATACTAAAGAGGAGAAGCCCGTGGAACAAACAATATTTAAGAAAGAAGTAATGTCAGGGCCGTCTCTTACTGTTGAAGAGATAGGTCAATATGCTACACGAGGTTTTCGTGAGCGAAATATTCCAAAACAAATCACTGAGTTTTTCGGTGTAAAAGCGGGGGTAGACATTAATGGCGACATTATTGAACACTACTATCCTTATGGAGTAGATCAGACTGTAGGCTACAAAATACGAAAGCTCCCTAAAGAGTTTCGATCTGTAGGTACGATAGAAGGTCTATTTGGTCAACAACAATTTAACGGTGGTAGGAGATTAGTTATAGTCGAGGGCGAAATAGACGCTATGTCTGTTGCTTACGCGTACCACCAACGCCACAAAGGGAAGATCTACCCTGTAGTATCTCTTCCAAGCGCAAGTGGCTTGAAACAATTATTAGCACAACGTGACTGGGTTCGTAGATTCGATGAAGTTGTGTTGATGTTAGATAATGATGAAGCAGGCCAGAAGGCGCTTGCTGAAGCATGTAAGATTATCGGTGTTGATAAGGCTCGCATAGCTAAGCTGCGTTGTAAAGATGCTAATGAAGAGTTACTTACACACGGGCCTAATGGTATCTTAGAAGCCATTTGGGATGCTCAACCGTGGTCTCCAGCAGGTATTTTACAAGGTGATGAACTTTGGGAAAAACTAATGGAACGGCAGTCTACAAAATCTATCCCTTACCCTCCCTGCTTACAGGGCGTAAATGAAAAGACTAAAGGTATGAGATTCGGTGAAGTAGATTTGTTTACTTCGGGTACTGGTTCAGGTAAATCAACCGTTATTAAAGAAATTATATTGCACCTTAAAAATACAACTGAAGACGGCATCGGAATAATCTCCCTCGAAGAGTCTCCCGGTGATACTGTAGAGAAGTTTATTGGTATGCAATTAAATCAAAACTTAGCAGATGTTGAGATCTCAGAAGAGGAACAACGTAAGGCGTTTGAAGAAGTCTTTGGTGACAACCGCATTAAGCTGTTAGATCACCAAGGCTCTGTATCAGACGACTCCTTGATGGATAAGATTGAGACCCTTGCTCTAATGGGTTGTAAATATCTAATCCTTGATCACCTTACTATTGCTGTGTCAGAGGTAGAAGCTAACGATGCTAACCAAGCGGTTGACAAAGTTATGTCTGACCTACTAAAGACAGCTAAAAAGCATGATGTATGGTTAGGAGTTATCTCTCACCTGCGTAAAACAGGTATGGGTTCTAAATCATTTGAAGAAGGTAAAATGCCTTCTATGGATGATATCAAAGGCTCCGGTTCTGTTAAGCAAATTAGCTTTCAAATTATAGCATTTGCTCGTAACATGATTGCTTCAAGTGAGGCTGAACGTAACACAATTAAAATACGGGTTCTTAAATCAAGATTCACAGGTCGTACCGGTGATGCGGGTGGTGCATTCTATAATGCAGATACAGGCAGATTAGACTATGTAGACCACGAATTTAACGAAGAACCTGAACTGTAATATATAAGGATAAAAGTATGGAAGATAAAAAGGTAGTAGTAGATTTAAGCGCACTTTACATTGCTATGTGCTACGCGTACACTTGTTTAGACTTTGAAAAGAAGGTAGTTTTAAACGGGTACAAAACTTTATCAAGCCTTTACACTGAGGAAGCAGGAGAGCAATTCCCTGAAGAAATACTTGAGCCACTCCCTTTAGAAGATATCCACTCTGGCATCTACTTTAGCTTAGTTGATTGCATTGAAACCTCTTTTGACTTTAAAGAACTAATGCGAGTAGATAGAAAAGCTTATGGGTATGTTAAACGTTTAATCGATCACATTGAGAAACAAGGCAAAAAGCAGGAAAAAGCAGACAATGAAAAACTTCGTATAGAAGACGCTAAAACTTTGTCTCTTGCAGATGCTGCTAAACTTGTCCAAGACTTTATGAATGGTTCTTGGATTAAAACTTTAATTGTACAACGTGCAGGCATAGCAAGGAATTCGTCTAGCAGAGTGCCTGAAACTTTTGGCATTTATGATAAGGCTAAAAATACTTGCACTTGTGTACTTGATGATGACAAACCGTTTGCTTACATGAATCGAACTAATTCAATATCTCACTGGTTCGCATATGAGCTTGGTAACTATTCACAATACTTAAAAGGAAAAGCAGGAGGGCAAGATGAGGACGAAGAAGAAGTTTACTCTATGCTATCCTCTATCCTTGAGGGTGTAGTGAATACAGGTAGTAATGCTTCTGAAAGAGATTGGGCAGAAGGTAAGGTATGTGCTGTGACTCTAAAAGGTGTTAACCTGCCCGGTGTTGCATTGCGTGTTGACCCTTTGGCTTTCTCTCTTGCTGAACTACGTTACATGGCACAACAGATTCAAGCTCTAAATGAAATAGCAGAGAAAGCAGAAGGTATGTGTGTAACCCCTAACGAAATTTACTATGGTAAAAATGTTAGAGTTGATCTCACTGAGACACACGCCGCTTTTACTACTTCACAAAAGTTTGAACGTTATGATTTGTCATTAGTTAACATTGATAGACCAGCAGAAGCTTTAGTTGAGCAGATAAAAGGTATCCTAGCGAAACCTGAAGATGAGCGACCCGATCTTATTACTGGCCTGTTATACGGTGTTCCCGGTTCAGGTAAATCTATGTTGGCAAATTACTTAGGTCAACAACTAGGTGTTCCTGTACTTAAGAAAACTTATGCAGATCTTCAATCTATGTATGTAGGTGAAGGTGAAAAGAATCTGAAGGAAGCTTTCCAAGAAGCGGAGATCAAGCAGGCTATTTTGTTAATCGATGAAATTGATTCTATTGCTGGCAACCGTCAGAATGCAGACAAGAACTACCAGAAAACCTTTACTAATCAGCTACTTACTGAGCTTGATAACTTTAAAGGCATATTCTTAGCTACCTCTAACTTTATGGAGGGTCTTGATTCCGCTATCCTGAGACGTTTATTCTTGAAAATTAAATTTGATTTTCTCACAGAAGAACAACAGCAATCTGCGTTTGAGTTGTACTTCCCTAAGTTAAAGCGTAGCAAATTAGGTCAGATACCTTACTTGACCCCCGGTGACTTCCGTGCAGTACGTGAAGCGGCACAATTTGATGTTGAGAAACTTAATGTCAAACGTGTTCGTGAACTATTGCAAAAAGAAGTTGATTTAAAGAAATTAACTCTGCGAGAAGTACTTAAAGCAGAAAAGACTGTAGGATACCACTTATGAGTAAAATTATCGGCAAATTAAATCCGTTAAACCCCCGATTAAAAGAGCATACATTTATGATGGATATTGCTCAAAGAGTTGCCGATGAGAGTCACGATCCTAAAACAAAGGTAGGTGCTGTTATAGCTAAGGATAGGAATATACTTTCATATGGCTATAATGGCACAGTACAGGGATCTAGTAACGTCATGCGTTGTAGTGATAACAAGTGCTTAGATACTGTTATTCATGCAGAGATGAACGCTCTGGCGAAGCTCGCTATGTCTACACATTCCGGAAAGGGTTCAACACTATATTGCACTCTGTTCCCGTGTATGCCTTGTTCTCTTTCTCTTATTCAAGCGGGAATTGATACTGTAATATACAAAAACGACTATAAAGAAAATGAGGCTGAAGACTTACTTCGGTCAAGTAATGTTAAACTATTTAAATTATAAGAGGAACTATTGTGCTAGCAATTTATGGAATCAATATTGATTTGACAAGAGACAACCGTTTGTCAAGTCAGGCTCTTAAGCTACTAAAGGATTTTTACTTGGAAACAGGGGAGACAAGCCCCCAAGAAGCCTTTGCGAGAGCCGCTGTAGCATATTGTGATGGGGATTTAGAATTAGCCCAACGCATCTATGACTATGTATCTAAAGGTTGGTTTATGTATAGCAGTCCGGTTCTTTCTAATGCGCCTCTTCCCGGAGAGGCCTTTAGAGGGTTACCTATTAGCTGTTTTCTATCCTATGTACCTGACACTGTAGAAGGTTTAATTTCCCATCATGCAGAGACCGCTTGGTTATCTGTAAAAGGTGGTGGTGTTGGGGGTCATTGGTCCGATGTTCGTGGTATAACTGAGAAGTCTGCTGGTGTAATACCTATGATGAAAGTCTCTGATGCTCAGATGACCTCATACAAACAAGGTAAGACTCGCAAGGGTTCTTATGCCGCTTATCTCGATGTATCACACCCTGATATTGTTGAGTTTATTAACTTTAAAGTACCTACTGGTGGTGATGTTAATCGCAAGTGTTTTAACCTATTTAACGCTGTTAACCTCAGTGATGAGTTTATGGAAGCGGCTAAATCCGGACAAAACTGGGATTTGATTTGTCCAGATAAGAATGTTGTTATTGATACGGTTAAAGCAAGAGACCTTTGGGAACGCATACTTGATGCTCGTTTCCGTACTGGTTCACCGTACATGAACTTCATTGACACAGCTAACAGAGCGTTACCCGAATATCAGAAAGACTTAGGTCTGAAGATACACGGCTCTAACTTATGTAATGAGATACACCTTGCTACTGATGATGATCGTACTGCTGTTTGTTGTTTGTCTTCTGTTAACATTGAAGCTTATGATGACTGGAAGGGCACTACTATCATAGAAGACTTAGTGACTTTCTTAGATAACGTACTGGATGTATTTATTGCAAACGCACCAGACGATATGCAGAAAGCTAAGTACTCTGCTGAAAGAGAAAGATCTATCGGTATTGGCGCTATGGGTTTCCATGGTTACTTAATGAAAGAAAACGTTGCTTGGGAATCAGAAGCGGCCTCTGCTATTAACAGAAGTATATTTGGAGACATGAATGAAAAAGCAACTAAACAAACTAAGTTCCTTGGTCGTGTTAAGGGAGTCGCCCCGGATGCTAAAGGGTACGGTGTACGCAATGCTCACCTCTTTGCTATTGCTCCAAACGCCAATTCATCAATACTCTGTAATTGCACTGCCTCCATTGAGCCGCTTAAGGCAAACGTATATGTTCACAGAACACGAGCTGGAGCAGATGTAATTAAGAACCAGTATCTCGGACCTGTCTTGGATACGTATGACATGAATAATGAGGATGTTTGGTCATCTATTATGGATAATGATGGCTCTGTTCAACACCTTGAGTTCCTTTCTGATCACGATAAAGATGTGTTTAAAACCTCATTTGAATTAGATCAGATGTGGGTTGTAGAACACTCTGCTCAACGTCAAAAGTTTATCTGTCAAGGACAATCTGTAAACCTGTTCTTCCCTAGTGGAACCGAAAAGAGCTACGTTAATAAAGTACACCTTAAAGCATGGTCTGATGGCTTGAAAGGTTTGTATTACTTGCGTACTACTGCTGGTCGTACTGGTGATAAGGTAGGTCAAGCGGTAGAACGTGATGCTCTCGCTACTGACAAGAGCAGCATTGTATACGGTAGACCTGATTGCCCTTATTGTGAACAAGCTAAAATGTTGTTAAAAATCAAGGGTGTAGAGTTTGAATACATTGACCTAGCAGAAATCGGTAAGACTGCGGCACAAGTTACTGGACGGAAAGACGTAAGGACTGTACCTCAGATCTATCTCGGTGGCGAGTACATCGGTGGATTCACTGAACTTCAGAAGTATTTTAATAAACCAATAACTAACGAAGACGATGATGATTGTCTCAATTGCCAAGGATAAACAAATGTCAGTAATAGAACCAAGCTTGGCTTACAAACCCTTTCATTACCCGTGGGCTGTGAACTACTCGATAGACCACGAGAAGATCCACTGGGGTGAGTGGGAAGCTAAGTTACAAGACGATGTAACACAATGGAAAACAAAGTTAACAGAAATAGAAATTAATCATATTACTCAAATACTTAGGTTGTTTACTCAATCGGATGTTGCTGTAGGTACTAACTACTTAGAGCATTACATTCCTAAGTTTAAGAATAATGAGATTAGATCGATGCTAACCTCTTTTGCTAACCGTGAGTTTACACACCAGAGATCTTACGCGTTACTAAATGACACTCTAGGATTGCCTGAAGATGACTTTACGGCTTTCTTAGAGTTTCAAGAGATGGCCGACAAAGTAGAGTTTATGACAGATATCAACGTTAGTTCACACGCTGGTCTGGCTCAGGCCGTGGCCCGTAGTGCTATTAATGAAGGTATGTCATTATTCTCTGCGTTTGTTATGTTGATCAACTATTCTCGTTTCGGTAAGATGCGGGGGATGTCAGAGATTGTTCAATGGTCTATTCGAGATGAATCTTTACACTGTGAAGGCATGACTCGTTTATTCCGGACGTTCTGTGCCGAACATCCTCGTATTGTAAACGATGAGTTTAAAGCGAACATATATGACATGGTTCGCCAAGCTGTCGAGCTTGAGGACAAGGTAATTGAACTCGCATACGAGATGGGGCCTATCGAAGGTCTCAGTAAAGAAGAGGTCAAGCTGTACATCCGTTACATTGCTGACCGCCGTCTAATCGAGTTAGGATTAAAAGGCAACTATGGCGTTAAGGAAAACCCTTTGCCTTGGTTAGAACCTCTAATCGCTACTACCTCACATGATAACTTCTTTGAAACAGTTGTCACCGAATACAACGCCGATGGAATGATTGGCGATTGGGGATGGGACAAGTAATAAAACGCTAGCCCTCGTTCTAGAGGGTTACACCTATACTAGGATACTTATATAATGAAAGCACTATTTAACAAATTCAAAACACATTCAACTAATGCAAAAGACTATGTAGAAGAGGGTCTTGCTACTGAAGAGGGTAAAGCCTTTAAGCAAAAGACTCTACAATTCATTGCCAGAGGTGTCCGGAACAAGCATGTAGCAAACACGCTTGGCGCTGGATTAGTTGGTGTTTTAATTAGCCTGATTACGTTCCTTCCCATGCAACTATGCTTTACATTAGGAGTAGTGCTGGGCGCGTACAAGTCGCTAACAAGTAACTAAGTAACATTATACCCCTTTGACTCTTTAGTCATTGGGGTTTTTTTAAGCAGATCAGCGCAATGCTAGATGTTTAAATTTCATACTACTAAACTTAATAATACTTAATCCAAATAGGAAAAACCGATATGAAACTTTCACAAGCAAAAACAATCATCAAAGCAATGATCCAACACAACCTTAACCTGAAGCCCGGTGCCTCTAATGCAGAGTTCTTGATCCCTATGTTGTGGTCTCAGCCCGGCGAAGGTAAAACTACTATGGTTGAAGACCTTGCAAAAGAGCTTTCACTTGAAGTAGAAACAGTTATTGTAGCTCAGTTTGACTATGCTGAGTTAGGTGGCTTCCCTAAATTATCTGAAGACGGAGAAGAGTACAACCGTGCGCGTCCGTTCTTCTTACCACGAGAAGGCTGTGCAGACACTCTTGTATTCTTAGACGAACTACCTCAAGCAGTAACCGCTAACCAAAACGTTATGGCTCAGTTAGTTAACGAACGCCGTATTGGTGAGCACGTATTACCCTCTAACGTTACTTTAGTTGGTGCCGGTAACCCTATGACCTCACGAGCGGGTACCTCACAGATGCCTTCACACCTTAAAGACCGATTGACTCACTTGGATATCGAGACTGATCACGAAGGTTTCCGTACTTATGCCTTGTCTAAAGGTTTCCTCCCTGAAGTAACAGGCTTTATTAATGACCGCCCTGAGTGGTTGCAGAAGTTTGACCCTTCAGCTAATGCATCTCCTACTCCACGTTCGTGGGAAAGAGCTAACACAATTCTACGCCTTGGGCTAAATTCAAGCGAAGAACGTCATGCTCTTAAAGGTCAAATTGGTGAAGCCGCTTTGACTGACTTTGTTGGATACCTGCGTATCTGGCGTGATCTTCCTTCTGCTGAGTCTATCTTTGATATGCCTGAGACAGCTGAGATTCCCGGATCACCTGATATCCTGTATGCCCTATGCTCTAACTTGGCACACAAAGTAACTTCTGAAACTGCTGAAGCGCTAGTTACGTTTGTTAAGCGTTTCCCTTCTAAAGAGTTTGCCGCCTTCTGTATGCGCGATACTCTATCTCGTAACCCTTCTCTCAAGAAGGATAAGAATGTTGCTGGCTGGGTTGTAACTGAAGGTAGAGACTTGTTGCTATAAATAATAGGAGAAGTACAATGGAAGCACAATTAAAGATAAGCAGAGCGGTAACGAACCTTGCGTTCAATAACCCGTTCTTTGGCTCTTGCCTTATGCAATTAAAGCTTGAGGAAAGAGCAGATGTCCCTACTATGGCTACTAATGGTACTCATGTATACTGGGGGCGAGACTTTGTAGACAGCATCTCTGAAGAGGAGGTGCGGTTTGTATTGGCACACGAGGTAATGCACGTTATATTAAAGCATTGCCAAAAGTTCGAGGGTAAAGACCCTCAGTTATGTAATGTTGCTATGGACTATGTTATTAACCCCCAGCTACTTGATGCTGGATTTAGCATGGTAGAAGGTGCATTGTATGACAAGTCAGGTAAGTTTCACAATATGGCTTGGGAAGAAGTTTATCGTTGTTTAGATGACCTTAAGAATGACAGGGAACCCCCTGTTGATCTTTCCCTAGGGAATAAAAATGATATCAAAAATGATATTGCTAACTCTACTGACCACTTAGAGCAATCAGCAAGTGGTTCAGCTTCAGAGATAGCTGACGCGTCAGATAAGATCGACGATATGGTAATCCGTGCCGCTACTGCTCAAGAGATGAGCGGTAAGGGCGGGATGCCTCATGGAGTTCGAGAGCGTATTAAATCTATACGTGAACACCAAGTAAACTGGGCTGAAAAGTTAGAATTACTGGTAAAAGCTAAATACCCAGAAGATTTTACTTTTGCAAAACCTAACCGTAGGCACCTTGGTTCTGGCTTATACCTTCCTACTATGGATGGCCACAAGGCAGGCCCGATTGCTATTGCAGTGGACACGAGCGGTTCTGTTTCTACAGAAGAACTAACTTTATTTATTTCAGAAATTAATAATATAATCAATGACATACGACCAGAAAAGGTTTATCTCATGTCAGCAGATTGTCAAGTAGCCGATGTAGTTGAATACGATTCAGATCATTACTTCGAAGACTTTAATGCTGTTGGAGGAGGGGGTACTTCTTTTGTTCCTGTGTTTGATCATGTAGAAAAAGAGAACTTACAAATAGATCAGCTGATTTACTTCTCTGATATGTATGTATATGATTCTGATTTCCCTGAGAAACACCCTGATTATCCTGTTATATTCTGTAGTTCTCGTAACGAGCGTGAAGTACCGTTCGGCGACTTAATCAAAATAAAGG
>Ga0099847_1000113_pt1 | contig 23947 bp, 17 predicted proteins | sample CB_VirMetaG_2_FD_78178 | JGI IMG/M metagenome (GOLD analysis project Ga0099847, IMG submission 78178) | Freshwater to marine saline gradient viral communities from Chesapeake Bay - CB_1504_2 Viral MetaG | ecosystem: Environmental > Aquatic > Marine > Coastal | place: USA: Chesapeake Bay...
AACTGCTGGTTATGGATGGGGTACGGGTACTTGGAGCAGGGATGCTTGGGGGTTAGGCTCCAGCAGTCCAATATATTTCCCCCAGCGAGATTGGTGGCTTGATAATTCCGACAACGGCTTGGTGGCGGCTCCACGGGGTGGGGCCATATATTATTGGGCGCGGGGGGCTTTAACAGACCCCGGAACATCATTGGGCACCAAGGCGGTTTCTTTGTCTTCGCTAGCTACCGCGGCAGGCTTCAGTGCTAGCGCGGTCCCCGCTAAGGTTACCCAAATACTGGTATCGCAGAACGACAAGCACCTACTAGCCTTCGGCGCGGTGCCCTTCGGTTCGACTGATACGGCAGATTTTGACCCGCTGCTTATCCGGTGGGCCGACCAAGACACGCCAGAAGACTGGACGCCTTCGGTTACGAACACCGCTGGTGATTTGAGGGTTTCCCGTGGCTCTATGATAGTGCGCGCTCTACCCACACGGCAGGAAATCTTGGTGTGGACTGACAGCACCCTCTACGGCCTCCAGTTCTTGGGCACCACAGATGTTTTTGGGCTACAAGAATATGCTAGCAACATAACCATAATGTCCCCCCGTGCTTGCATAACTGCGGGTAGTGTCGTGTATTGGATGGGTAATCGGAAATTTTACACGTACACCGGCCAAGTGCAGACATTGGAAAGTTCAGTATCGGACTACGTGTTTGACGATTTCAATTTTGGGCAGCAAGAGCAAGTTATCTGCGGAACCAATGAAGCGTGGGATGAAATTTGGTGGCATTATCCTAGCGGGTCTTCCAGTTGGAATGACCGGTATGTGGTCTATAATTATGTAGAACAGGTCTGGTACTACGGCACTATGGGTAGGACCGCTTGGCTTGATACGGCTGTGCGAGGAAATATCCTTTCCGCGACAAGTGATTGGGATGGGACCACTGTAAGTAATAGTAAGATATACAACCAAGAAGACGGTCTTGATGCTGACGGCGCGGCAATGAACAGCTATATACAGTCGAACGACTTCGACCTTGCTGACGGCGAGGATTTCATGCTGACCAAACGGATTATTCCTGACTTACGGTTCGACGGTTCCACCGCTGCTACTCCCACGGTGGATTTGGAGATACGCCCACGGCGCTCTCCGGGTAGTTCGTACCAGAATGACCCCGCTGATACACAGGATGTTATAGAAGCCTCTGCTGATATATACACAGAACAGGTGTTCATCCGCGCTCGTGCACGGCAGATGGCACTGAAAGTAGCATCAAACACACTCGGTGTGCAGTGGAGCCTCGGTGCGCCACGACTAGATGCACGGTTATCGGGTAGGCGGTAATGGCACTAGTAGGCTTTAAAGCTCCTCCATTACCGCTGGCCCCAGCGGACTATAACAAAGCACAACAGGACCAGCTTATCCGTGCGCTACAGCTATATTTTAACCGCCTTGATAGCCTGACACCACAAGCAGCGAACTCCTACACGGCGGATGCGTTTTATGGTGGTTCTTTTATTGCTACTTCTGAAACTTTTACCGCTAGCGGTGCGGTGGCTGTGGGTATTAGTTATGTATTGGGCGACGCTACAGCGGGCGCTGTGACTATTACCCTACCCTTAGTAGCTCAATCAGTTGGTCGCGCTATTACAATTAAGAAGACTGACAGCACAGGAAATACAATTACTATAGATGGTAATGGGTCTGAAACAATAGACGGAGCCACTACTGTAGCGATCAGCACACAATATGGAGTAGTGTCTGTATATTGTGACGGTGTAGTATGGTGGGTTGTTTGATAAAGTGAGTTGTTCCCTTGGCGGCGTTTTCATACTATAAGCGTAGCCACAAGATAGATAGGAATCATACGTGAACGAACAATCCTCCCCATATCACGGCATGGCGCAGCAGATTCAGTCACGGGGCCGTGGCGAAGATTCCATGCTGATCCACATGACCCCCAACGAGATTAACAGTCTTCAAGGGTTGGCCATGGCGCATGGAGGCTCACTCACGATTAACCCTGATACGGGTCTTCCAGAGGCTGGGTTCTTGTCTAGTATTCTCCCTATGGTAGCAGGTGGATTGCTTGCAGCCACGGGAGTCGGTGCGCCTCTTGCTGCTGCTATGGTAGGTGGAGGCACTGGGATACTTACTGGTGATCTTAACAAAGGCCTTATGGCTGGCCTCGGTGCCTTCGGTGGCGCGGGTCTAGCTAGTGGTCTTGGCGCAGGTAGCACCCTCCTAGGAGGCAATGCTGGGGGTATTCTTGGCAGTAACTCTGGTATGTTTGGGGCAAATATGGGCGCGGGCGCAGCCACTACGGGCGCAGCCACTACGGGCGCAGCCACAGGAGCAGCCGCAGGCGCAGTTCCGGGCGCAGCCGCAGCCCCAATCAACCCGCTAACAGGGGCACCACAGATTATGGGTGGTGCAGCAGATGCTGCGCTAACCGCTCCAATGTCCGGTGCGAACGTGACGGGACAACTCGCCGCTATGCAGGGCGGGGCTATGCCGGGGGCAGGAGGATTTATACCCCCAGTTAATCCAATGACAGGTGCCGCACAGGGTATGGCTACGGCTATGCCTTCAGCGCCCTCTGCTGCTAGCCTAGCGCCACAAATGACTGCGGGCGCGAACGCCGGTATGGCTAATGTGTCTGCGCCCCAAGGGGGATTCCTCAGTAAATTTGGTGACGCCACGCGTATTGCAGACAGTGGTATGCTGAAGAACGCTGGGCCTATTATGGGTGGTTTGGGTGTCCTAGGAGGCGTTAGTGGCGCTTTGGAACAGGATTATAAATCTCCTGAGAAGGAAAACAAATATCCTTACGAGGGTCCTTATCTCCCGAAGGATCGTGGTTATACAGAGCGTAATCCAATGGCCACTTCGTCCGAACAAATGTGGTTCCAAAACCCTAACGCTGGTTACTATGGCTCCCAGAACCCCCCCGAGGGGTACGCTGGTGGTGGCGAAGTAGACCACGGGTTCTCTCAAGTATCAATGGCGTCCCCCATTGGCGGCGCTGGAGGGTATGGAGGATATGGCGGCTTCGGGGGTATGGACGTTACGAGTGGGGGCGGGGGGCTTGCAGCGATGATACAGCAGGCCATGCAAAAGCAGGGGGGCGGCCCGACAGGCCCAACCCCTTCGCCACAGGCGCAAGCGCAACCGCAGATGCCTCCGCAGGGGCAGCAGAACCCGTTCAGCTTTAATAACGTCCCGAACCCAAACAACCTTCAGGCACCTGACTGGCATAAACAAGCCATGCAGGGTGGTGGGCAGCAGCCAGTGGGCCTACAGGACGACTCCTTTGTAGTTGATGCACGCACGGTATCCGAATTGGGCAACGGTAGTAGTGGTGCAGGGCAGGAGTTCCTATCTCGTTACGGCGGTATGCCCGTTAGGGGCCGCGGCGATGGGGTCAGCGATGACGTACCCGCGAGCATTAACGGTAACGCACCAGCCAGAGTGGCCCGTGATGAAGTAATCTTCTCCCCTAACTCCGTTAGGATGATGGGTGGGGGCAACGTGGAAAAAGGTGCGAACAAACTGTACGCCCTGATGGATAAAGCGCAGAAGTCCCGCCAGAAAGCCAAGCGCGGCCACGATAGCAAACTGACCCAGAGGGCGATGTAATGTTGGTAGAGAAAATACCCATGCAGGCGTCCATGGTCCCTAACGAACTAGCAAGGGAACTATGGCCTGATATCGAGGAATATATAGAGAAGGGCGCTGCCTACTCCGGTGGCCGGTACGAGCCAGAAGATATTCTCGCTCTCGTGGAAACCCTTGGTTATAAACTCTGGATCGCTTTTGATGGTACTGGTATTAAAGGAGCCGTAGTTACGGGGTTTGTACAATACCCACGCCTGAAGGCTCTGGATATGATGTTTATTGGTGGCGAAGACGGGCCGGAATGGAAACTACCAATGCTGAACCTACTTAAAAAGTGGGGGGCAGACAACGGCTGCGTGAAGTTAGAAGCTATGGGCCGCGAAGGCTGGGAGCGTATGTTCAAGGACGAGGGGGCCAAGCGGCGTTGGCTGGCTTTTGAAATTGATATCGCTCCTGCTGAAGTAGCCAAAGAGAAGGTGGATGTATAATGGGCGGATCTAAAGCTCCAACAGAGCAACAAGTCACTACTACCACCAGCAATCTGCCGGAGTACGCGGAACCCTATTTCATGAATATGATGGGGGCGGCGCAGGCGAACCTTAACCAGCCTTATCAGCCCTATACCGCTGAACGACAGGCGGATTTCAACCCCTACCAGTTGCAGAGCCAGCAGAATGTAATGGGTATGCAGCAGCCGGGGCAGATGGCTGATGCTTCCAACCTAGCCACTACGGCGGGCTTAGGCGCTCTAGGTGCGGGTCAGTATAACCCATACCAATTCTCTTCCCAGCAAATTGGCCAGCCCAATCTTAACCAATACCAGATGGGGAGTGTGGGAGGTGTAAACTACCAGAACGCTAGCGCACCGCAGACGGGCGCGGCGCAGACAGGGTATCAAGCGAATTTGCAGAATATGCAGATGGGCTTGCCCGGAATGGTGAACCCGTCCACGCAGCAGGGTGGCTCTATGCAGGCTGCACAGTCTGGCTATTCACCTAACCTGCAAAATATCATGATGGGCAATGTGGGCGATGTAAGCGCACAGCAATATGGCTCCCCCCAGATGCAGGGCGGGCAGACTAGCTTTAACCCCAACCTGCAACAATACCAGATGGACCAAGCGCAGCAGGTGTCCGGGTTTGGTGTGGACCCTAATGCTACCCCGCAGATGCAGGGTGCGCAGTCTAACTACAACCCCATGTTGCAGCAGTTCCAGATGCAGCAGCCAGAAATGTTTGGCCAGCAGCAAGCCGACCAGTATATGTCGCCATATATCCAGAATGTGGTGGATACGACCAAACGGGAAGCCATAACTGACGCCAAGAAGGGCCAACTTGTAGACGACCTAGGCGCAGCGCGGCAGGGCACCTACGGTGGTTCGCGGCAGCTTCTTGCGGGGATGGAGCGCGAGCGTGGCCTGAACCAGAACCTGAGTGATATTCAGTATAAAGGCCTCCAAGGGGCGTATGAGAACGCGCAGCAGCAGTTCGAGCGTGACCGTGGCGCTGGAATGTCCGCGGACCAGACCAACCTACAGGCACGCCTCGGGGTGCAGGAACTGGGTACGCAGACTGGTATGCAACAATCGCTGGCGAATATGAGTTCGCAGCAGCAAGCAAACGTCCAGAACCAAGCGGCGCAGCTACAGAACCAAGGACTTAATGCTGACCAAGCTATGCGCGCTGCACTTGCAAACCAACAGGCTGGCTTACAGGTGGGACAGTCTAACTTACAGGCGGCTCTAGGCACGCAAGAACTGGGTGCTAATGTTGGTATGCAGACCGCGTTTGCTAACCTTGACGCGGGGCAGCAGACTGCGGTGCAGAACCTTGCCGCCAGCCTACAGACGCAGGGGCTTAATGCAGACCAAGCGATGCGCGCTGCACTCGCTAACCAAGGTGTTGATCTATCAATAGCACAAGGTAATCAGCAGTCGGGCTTGCAGACGCAAGGTTTGCAGACCTCTACTGATATGCAGATGGCGCTGTCTAACATGGACAGCCAACAGCAGGCGAACGTGCAGAACCTTGCGGCCAACTTGCAGACGCAGGGGCTGAACGCAGACCAAGCGATGCGGGCGGCTCTCTCCAACCAGCAGGCGCAGTTGTCTACTGGACAGGCGAATTTGGATGCTGGGCTACAAACCCAAGGGCTACAGACGCAGGCAGATATGCAAACTGCGTTTGCCAACCTCGACTCCCAATCACAGGCTAATGTGCAGAACCTACAGGCACAGCTACAGACACAGGGCATGAACGCTGAACAGGCGATGCGGGCGGCGCTCTCCAACCAGCAGATGCAGTATAATGTCGGCCAGACCAACCTTGGCGCGGCTATGGACACGCAGCAGCTTGGGGCTACCCTTGGCTTGCAGGGGGCGCAGGCTAACCAGCAGGCAAACCTCGACGCGCAGCGTATGTACGAGCAGTCCCGCCAGTTTGGTGGGGGTCTTGCTATGCAGGGGTATCAGACTGCATTAGACAGCGCCAATAGCCTAGGCCAGCTTGGCCAAACACAGCAGCAATTAGACCTCCAACGTTACGCCGCGCAACAAGGTGTGGGCGACCAATACCAGCAGGCGCAGCAGACGCAGTTGGACCAGCAATATGCTGACTTCCTGCGCCAGAGGGATTATAGCAACGAGCAGCTAGGGTATTACAACAACCTGCTCCGCGGCCTCCCTATGACGATGGGGTCTACGGCAACTACTTACGCTGCACCTACTTCCTTAGCCAGTCAGGTCGGTGGTTTGGGGCTTGGTGGGTTGAGCATGTATAATATGTATCAAGGGGGCTAATATGGTAGACCAAACAACTTCCTTTGACATGATGCAGCCAGAGACAATCGCCAAGGAATACGGCGGTAGCAAGCAGAAGATAGCCCTAGCGATGCAGCAAGGGCTTGTTGACCCCACAGCGGGCACGCTGGCGGGGATGTTTATTGACCGTATGCGGTCTGGAGATATGCTAGGACAAGGCGCACCGCCTACTGTAGCGCAGCAGGTGTTCGCACCGCCGCAGCAGCAGCAGGGTGGGCCTCCGCAACCGGGAGGGCCGGGGGCTATGCCTCCTCAACAAGGCATGGGTGGTCCTCCCGCGGGTATGGGCGGTCCTCCTCCTGAAGGTGCGGTTGTCGCTCCACCTATGCAGGGGTTGACGGACTTGCCTGTACCCGATCAGATGTTTGATGAAGGGCAGCCTTCTATGGCTGGCGGTGGGCTGGTTGCGTTTGCTGGCGGCGGTGAGGTAGGCTACGACGCCTTCTACAACGCTATCGTGGGCCAAGAGTCTGGTGGCCGCTATGGTATAGCTAACGCAGAAGGTTCAGGCGCGATGGGGCTGGGGCAGCAAATGCCAGATACAGTAAAAGCAATCGCCAAACGACTTGGGATGCCTTACGATCCGGGCAGGATGGCGGGAGACGACCCTGCATCCAGAGCATATCAGGATAAAATAACCGATTCCGCCGTCAAAGAAGCGTGGGATTATGGCGAGGGCGACCCCGAACTGGCTGCGAAATATTACTTCGCAGGGCCAGACCAGAGCGGCTGGAAAGGCAAGACCGCGAAGTACGCGAAGGACATAAGCAAACGGCTCGGACGGCCAGATGAAAAACCCCTTAGCGTTGACCAAGCAGCGACGGGGCTAGGTAGCCTCGAACCCGGAATAGCCAGCGAGTACGTTGACGAATACAGGCAGATGGTGCCCAGAGATTACACCAGCAGGGATGAACTTATGGCGGCGTTGGCCGCGGAGCGGTCCCCTGAGTCCAAGAAGGCACAGAAGGATCAGGATATGTGGTCCATGCTGGCGCAAGTTGGCTTCGGCACGGCTGCGGGCAAGTCTGGTAATTTCCTTACCGATCTTGGCCAAGCGGCTAATGCTGCGCTCCCCGCTGCGCAAGAAGCCACAGCAGCGCGTAAAGCCTCCGATATGGACACCCTGCGCGCACAGGTTGACCTTGAGGCCAGTGGCAATATGGACCGCGAAAGAGACGCAGGGATGGGCGTTGACCTGTACAAAACTTCTGTCGATAATCTACTACGCAAAGCGATTGCGGACCAAGAAGAGCAACTTAAACGCGAGGGTATGTTGCAGGAAGAAATACTTGCGGGGCGTCAGGAACGCGGAGCTACTCTGCGTGCAAGAATCGCGTCAGAGGCTTCCAAACCACAGGTCCAGCGGGCTATGGAAATCCACTACAACGCTATGCGGAACCGCCAGCGCGGGAATTATAAAACGTATGAAAACCGTGGGGCTGCACCTTTTGGCCTGTTCAAAAAGGACGGTAGGCCAAAAGCAGATACAGAACTACGAGCCATGGCGCTACAGGCGGCTATAGATCAAGAGACGCAAGCTGAAATTACTGCATATGCAGCTAGACCTAGCCAGCAGGCGGGTGTTGGTATAGGCGGGTATCTAAACCCTGCCGGTGGGGGTGGTGGTAGCCCACCCTCCCTGTCTTCTTTTGATAAGGGTGACTGATGCCGTTTGATGTTCAAGGTGCCCGTAAAGCCGGATATACAGACGCGGAAATAGCTGCGCATCTTGGCAGTAAATACGGGTTCGACACAGATGGGGCTATCGCTGTTGGGTATTCCCCGGCGCAAGTGATTGCGCACCTTGCGAACAAGAAGAAGCCTAAAAAGAAGCCCGAGGAAGAAGACCAAGGCTTCCTGCGTTCCGTTGCCGATAGCCCTGTTATTATGGCCGAAAGCGCCGCTGGTAGTCTTGCCTCTATCCTAGAGGTATTTGGCGCGGACAACCCTGTGTCCAAGACTTTAGACGACACAGCCCAATGGTTTAACAGCTTCCGTTCCGCGCAGTCGAAGAAGGACGCCGCGGAGCAGCAGCGCCTGCTGAAAGCAGCAGAAGACAAGGGTATATGGGAGAACGTAAAAGCTGCGGGTAATGCGATAGGGGTTGCTCCCCTTGATACTCTAGCTATGGTTGTGGGTAGCGCAGCGCCCTACGTTGCCTCTATACTTGGCGGGGCAGTTGTTGCTGGGGGTGTCGCTGTTGCTGGTGGTACTGGCGTAGTCAAAGGCTCCATTTACGACGCCACAGAAGAAGCACTTATCCAGAACGGTGTTTCCCCAGAAGAAGCCGCTAAAGCCGCCGATGAAGCCCAGTCCTACACTGGGGAAAACCTAGATATGATTGCCTTGGGTGGTGTTATCGGGGGCATTGCAAACAGAGTGGGCCTAGAACCTGCGCTGGCTAAATCCATTGGTATACAGGCCGTCAAAAATGCTGTGGCCAAAGGAGCGATTAAGCAGGGCGCGAAAGAATTTGCCAAAGAAGGCGTGACTGAAGCAGCGCAGGCTGGGCAAGAACAGCTAGCACAGAATTTGGCCCAACAGCGTGTGGGGGTTGATACTCCCCTTTGGCGTGGTGTGGCTGGGCAGGCAGCGTTTGAAGGTTTGGCAGGTGGTATCCTTGGTGGTAGTGTAGGGGCTAATAATGCTAGAGTAGAGGCGAACAAAGCGAAAGCCAAAACCAAAACTGGCAAGCGCAGCGCTGCGCAGGAGGCGATAGATGCAGAAGTTGAAGCTATTAGTGACCCAGAAATTGCGGATATTGTCAGAAAATACCGCAAGGTTGCTGATATACCTATCGCTGATGCAATCCAGCTTGCGACTGCGGAAGTCACCACAAAAAGAAAAAACGCCGCCCGTCCAGCCGCAGCCGACCTCGCAACCGTTGGAGACACTTTACCAGACGCCGGGAGCGCCGCCGCAGCCCCTGACCCTGCCGGAAGTCTCAACGGCTTTCGCCGTACTGGTCAGCCCGATACCGTTGGCGGAGCAGAACCTACCACCGCGCCTAGCAATGTTACAGACGGAGGAGTGGCAACACCTAGCGCACTGGTATCTGGGAGTGAAGCAGGAACAGGAGCAGCAAACGATACATTAGTCGCGCCCACGCTTACTGCCGAGACGCAAGCTGTAGACGCTGCCGAAGCCACCACTAATGTTAATCTGACACCTGACAAAAAAGAGCGCGTTGTCGCTGGCCTTGCCACGAAGCCTGAACTTGCTACCGACCCCGCAACGGTAGAGGAAGTTGTGCGTGTCGCGGATGCGCTGCCGCTGATAAACCCACTATTAGACGAAACGCCCGCCGATGTGGCGCAGACAACTCTAGCTACGGAGCCTCTAGCTACGAGAGAAAGCGTAGCGCTACCTGATGTGCTCCCTACGGCTACTACCGAGGCGCAAGTAGACCTTACCGAGCCTGTGTTGGATTTGACCCCCCGCGTGGCCAACGCCAGTACACTGCGCACGGTAGCGGAGCGTAGAGCGGCGTTTGTCCCTATCGTGGCGCAAGTAGCGCAGGAGGCTGGAGTCGAACTAGACGCACCCACCACTACAACACTAGTGCAGCAGCTAGCGACCAAAAAAGGATCAAACCTCGACCCGCGTGAAGCATTGGGCAAGCTGGTTAATATAACCGCCCCCATGCCTGATATCACGCCAGTAGCCGTCGAGGATGCGCCCATTGCAGAAGCGCCCGCGCCTGTTGAAGCGCCCGCGCCTATTGCGCCAGCCGTCGAGGCTGCGCCTATTACACCCCCAGTAACAACGCCAGAAATAGCCCCGGCTTTAGAAGCGGCTGCAAACCCCGAAAATGCGCCAGTTCCCGAAGCAGATGTTGTAGCCCCGGCGTTAAATATCAACGAAGAAGCCCCTACGCCAGTAGCCATAGATAACGCACCACTAGACTCTAATCCTGAGTTTGTAGATGCTGCGCCCGTAGAGGAAGAAGTAGCACCCGCTCCTCTGGACCCCAACCTTGAGGAACTTTCGTTCCAAGACAAGAAGCGCTTGGCGCTCGACACGTTGAATAATAACCCAGACATTAAAGTGCCTGTGCAGTTCGCCTACGACGAGAAGAACAAGAAGTTCCCTTGGAAGATCAACCAACAGAACGCCTTGGGTACGTCGAACACACGTATCATGCAGGATAGCAGCTTCAGCGGCCTTATGCAGCAGATTGCTGGCGTGGAAACAGATACCAGTGGTAGAATTAAAAAGGCCCGCAAAGCTGACAGGCAGGCGAAAGCTACCGGTGTGAAGCCTGATTTCCTACGCCCAGAGGAAGTAGAGACAGGGGCAGATGCAGACCCAGTGCTGACTGATTTCCAGCGCGCTGCCCAAGATTTCACTACGCGCACAGAGGCGCAGTATGGGCCAAGCTGGGGCATAAGCCCTATGCGTAAGAGCGTCATCCTAGCGGATATCGCTAAGGCTTCGCAGGTAGAAGCCAACAGGACCAAAAATAGGCCTAAATACAAGCATGATATTGGCAAGAACCTGCTCCCGATAACCAGCAAGTACCAATGGTTTAAGGATTTGGCGGATAAGAAGATTGGCGCAGGCCCAATGGATGAGGAATTGAAAACCCCCCTCTCCCGTGCTTCGCTTAATAAACCCTCCGATGAAGAAATGTCCTCAGAGGTCAAACGCTTGGTCAGGGTTGCTGTAGAGCAGGGGTCCAGACTGCGCACCCGTGCGGGGGGTAAACCCGCTACGCCTATGTCAGTAGCTGATATAAAGGCCGAGCTTCTCCCTGTGATGCGCAACTGGGACAACAGCCCCAAACTTGAAGTTGTGGAAGATTACATGTCCCTCCCCGCGGAGGTGCAGGACATACTCGACGGCATGAACGCCACGGACACCACACAGGGTATGATGCACAAGAATACGTTGTATATTGTGGCCGACAATATCGCCTCCAAAGAAGAGGCAAAGGCTGTGCTGTACCATGAAGCCTTGGGCCATTTAGGGCTGGAATTAAGGTTCCAGCAAAAGCTAGGGGAGGTTTTGTCCGACATATACCTAACCAACAAGAAGGTACGGGATGCGGCGGATAAATGGCTGATTGACAACCCTGATACCTACAATGGCGCGGAGGACGCGACAGTCCTAGCCACGGAAGAAGTGCTTGCCGGGAGGCAGGAATACGGACCTACTGACGTAGGAGCAATGGCTAGGTTGGCGGCGGTTGTGCGACAGTTTGGCAGGATGCTGAGTAAAGCCTTCAAACGTATAGTACCCTACACCGATGCTGATGTGCGGGCCATCCTCGCCTCTTCAGCGAAGGAAGTGACTGGTGGTTATAAGGGCGTTATTGCACCAAATTCCCCCGAGGGTATAGCGATGCGGAAGGCCGCAGCGGCTAATAGCGCTGCGCTCACAAAGGTACGGGAGTCTGACCTATCTACCAATGGCGGGGCTACGAGTGCTTTGAAAGCCATTGGGGACGCTATCAAGAACGGGCACGACTACAAGAATTGGAAACCGGGCATTGAGAAATACGGCAGCCGCTTGTCGTCCGAGAACCTGCAAAAACTTATGATGGCCCTCCCAACTGACGGCATCGTGGGTTGGTATAGTGATACCTATAAAAAGGTAAGTGGGATGCGGGAGGACACCGACCCCACCCCGCTGGAGCGCCTTAATCGGCTAATCCCCCAAATGACTTCCATGCGTGGAACAATGGCACGCGCCGCCGGTAAGATGGCAGACAAACTACGTGCGTTTGTTAGCGAGCAGGGGAACGTTGCGCTGGCGGATACGATGCACTTGGCCCGTGGCAACCGTGTGGACCCCGAGACATTCGGGGATAAAGCATTAGATCAGGTATACGCCGACGACGCCCCTCTCCAGCAGAAGATAAAGAATGGTTCGGGCGTAAATCTGACCACTCAACAAAAGGCTGGGCACGCTTCTTCAGTAACTGCACGTAAAAACCAAATCAAAGAAGTATATGACGCGTGGAAAACCCTAGGTCAGCAAGATGGTGGCCATGAAATGTTTGCAGAGGTGCGTGAATACTACTCCACAATGAATAGACTAGAGCGTGCGATGCGGGATAAATATATTCAGGATATGGATATAGACGAGGATTCCAAGCAGAAGCTACTTGATACTATCCGCAAAGAACAAGAAACCGTTAGCGATGACGATGTAGATGACTCTCTATACCCTAACGTATACTTCCCATACATGCGGCATGGTAAGTTTTGGCTTAGTATATCTAACCCCGATATGAAGGGCGGGCGTCAGTTTTTCATGTTCGACAGCAGTAAAGACCGGAATAAGTACCGTAAGGAACATGCCAAGCAGGTTGGTAGAAGCGCGGAAGACGGTGATTACTTCCGGCAGGGTGAAGACACAGCAGCGATCAAAAAGAATTTTGAAGAAAATAGCAGTATGTTGCAGGCCCAGTTCGCAATCATAGACAAAATGACGGCCACGGATAACCTCAAATACGACGCCAAGACCTATGGCGGGAAGCAAGAGGCTGTGGATGCGCTGAAGCAAGACCTGAAGGACGAACTATACCAGACCTATCTGCGCACGCGGCCAGAGGCCTCCCTGCGCAAACGGTATATCCATGCGAACAATGTGACGGGTTTTACCAGCGATGTGCTGCGTAATTTTGTCGTGTCTGCGAACCAGTATTCTTCACAGCTAGCGAAGCTGCGGTACAGTAAACCCATTGAAGTAGCCATAGAGGAGGCCAACGCCGCGCTGGAAGGTATGCCCCCCTCTATACAGAGCAAGCTAGGGGTAATGACCGACGCAGTGGCCGCCCGTGCCCGCAAGGTAGTTATGCCGCCCGAGCGCAGCGCTGTTACGTCCGCACTTAGTGAGATATCCTTTGTATGGTTCCTGACCGCACCTGCTACTGCCATTATCCAGCTTACTGCTATCCCCATGCGTGTCTTGCCTAGGCTCACCACTGAGTATGGAGAGGTAAAGGGATGGAAGACGCTGGCTAAATTCTCCGGTGCTTTTTCCATCACGGGAGGGGAGCAGCTTTTCAGTTTGGAGGATTCCCAACTGTTGAGGGATAACCCTATACTGGCCAAGGCGTTCAATACCTTGCGTGACCATCGGGAGACGTTTGGTACGCTTATCACAGAGGCATTGCGGAACGAAGAAGCCCCGCTAAGTGAAACAAAAAACATGAAGTCCCGCGCTATAAAGGTAGTGGGCGCAGCGATCTCCGCCACAGAGCGTATGTCTCGCGAAGTAGCAGGGATGGCCACTTTTGAACTAGAGTACGCACGCCTTGGTAAGACGAAACCAGACCTTACTCCTGAAGAACGGTTTGAACTGGCTATCGACGCAGCAGCAGATACTGTTAACGCCACTGTCGGTAACTACAGCGAGTTCAATAAGCCAACGGTGTTCACGGGGGACATAGGGCGCATGGTGTTCCAGTTCAAAACCTTCTCCGCGATCACATATAAATTCTTCATTGGGGCAGTACAACAAATGGTGAAGCCATTGAACAAAGGGGACCGTGCCGCCGCGGTACGGGAAATGACAGGGGTGCTGGCTATGGGTTCCCTGTTCTTCGGTGTGACGGGGCTTCCACTATTCACCATGGTTATGTGGCTGATCGACATGGCCCGCGAAATGAACGACGATGACGACGATGACGAGGAAATGCGCCGTCAAAGCCCTTATGGGTCGCACAGCGCGGAGTATCAGTTCCGTTATGAATGGCTCCCCGAAATGCTTGGGCAAAAGGTAACCGAAGGCGCGGAGTCCACCCGTCTGGTGGACATGCTGCTTAATGGCCCACTGTCGGAAATGAGCGATGTGAATATTGGGTCGCGTACTAGCTATAACGATATGTGGTTCCGGGATAACTCCCGTGCGGGGGACTCCGCTTTTGACTGGTTTGTACACAACACAGTGGGCAACATCCCTGTGCTGTCACTGGCGAGTAACATGAGCCGCGGTGTGGACTATTTTGACAAGGGGGAATACGAAAGGGGCGTAGAATCTGTAGTCCCTTCCTTCGCGCGTAACACAATGGCGGGTATCCGGTACGCCACTGAGGGGTCCAAGACTAGCGCCGGAGACACTATAATGTCTGCGGAGGAATTGTCGGACGCTAATATAGCAGCACAGATTCTAGGGTTCCAGCCAACCCGACTGGCGCAAATACAAGAAGAACGTGCGGACAGAAACAAACTCGAAGCCAAGGCCGAAGGGAAACGCACAGCACTACTGCGCAGGCTTAACATGGTTAGGACCAGCTACCCTGTGGATAGGGAAAAAGTCATAGATGTTGTGAAGGAAATGGCTGAATTTAATAAGCAATGGCCTGCCCCAGATATGATTATCACGGAAGAAACGATTGATAAATCCTTCAAGGGCTTCACAGACCGTAAAGAACTGCAATACCGCGGTAGCATATTCACCAAGAAGGATGCTTATAGAGGTGTCCCCGGCGCTATGCAGGCAGGGGACTAAGGAAAAACCCCCGCCATTTCTGGCGAGGGTCCTAGTTCTGAGCAAGTGAACCACACTTAAAGGTAGGAGCAAACTACCGGTGGCCACTATACCTAGATTCTCCATACCCGTAAACCCCTAATACCATCTACGATCACTACCTTCTGGACCGTCCTGATACGTAGTGACGCTAGGTGGAGTCTAATTTCCCGCCTCACGCGCTTGCAATCAAGGCATGGAAAGAACAAGTCGCTGCCCTTTTTGAACTTGCTCCACGGTATCTCGTACTGCACTCCTTCAACTATCATCACCACCAGCCTGCGCAGTTTCTATGGCATCATCAACGTCAAAAAAGTCTGGGTGTCCCCCGTCCAATATCAGGCAGTGGACAGGAGGGTTGCTTATTTTCATACCCTTAGTGACGCGCTTGACCTCTGCGTCTTTGAATATCCCCTTCGCCTTCAGCAGCTTCAGGGTTTCGGCATAGTCTATCTGATATTCCACACAGTGCTTTTTGAATGGTTTTGTTACGATGTATATGTTCTTCGTGTCTGGCTCATAACGTATACGTAGTTCCCCATAGGTAGGGTCAAGCGCCGGAGGGGCGTCCAGCATACTGCGGGCATCTGCATCGCCCTTGATTACCAACGTGCTTTTGATATTGGAGTTCATGTAATCACCGATAATGCTTACTACGTCCACAACAGGGGCACTGACTTGGCTGCGCATCGTGTCGATCATTTCCATTGTGTAATTCAAGATCGGTTTCAAATCCCACGACATTAGGCCACACTTGTCTTGTGCGATCATCCCACCGGCAATGTTGGATGCAGCTACCGCGGACCATATGCGCTCCCGCTGCGTCAGCCCCAATTCACGGTCAAGGTTCGTCTGCACGCGTCCCACTAGGTCTATGGCTTGCTTCTTATTCTCTACCAGCCAGCGTATGTATTTAGGACCGGCGTGGCCGTAATTTTGTAGCAACTGGTGATCGAACAACTGTTTGGCTTCTGCTTGGTCTATGGCGTTCACCTGCCGTATATGGTACTCAAGCAACCGCATCATTTCACCATCCGCTCCAGTCTTCTTACCACCTAGCTTCTGATAAAATGACGAGTTGGAGGAGCATAGGGCAATTGTCTGCCAAGAGGTAAGGTTCTGGCGCAGTTCGTTCGTGCTGCCCTTCATACGCTCCTTACCCTTACCCTGCGACACACTGTACGCAAGGGTGGAGAACTCCCCGTCACTCATATTGGTCATTTCGTCTATGGTGTACGGCAGGTTGTTATAGACACCAAGACGCGTAATCTTCGCGTTCATTGTGTCTTCCTTAATGGTGCACATCCCTTCGGGGGAGCCGTATACGCTGTTACACATATGCAGAATTGTAGTCTTGCCCGTACCAGAAGTAGGGTAGATCATATTCACGATAGCACCGCGCTGCCCTGTAAACTTCAGCAGGGGCGAGCCAAACGCCGTCAGGGCTGCAAATGCGTGGGGTTCGAGGCCCGGACGCCCATAGAGGTCAAATACTTCCTTCCACTTCTCAAACGTGCCCTTGGGGCCGCTATGGGGTATAAGTGGGGCCGTGGTCGTGGAGGGAGGGCTGTTATGGAACCCATCCGCTGCTACTTCCACATCACCAATGATAAATTTGGTATCCTTGTCGGCCCACCCAAACTGCACACGCATGTTTTCTCTCCTTCGACTGTTGTTTTGTAAATCGGTTATCATCCGTATGATATAGGTTACCAACCATCGGAATTGCTTATCCTCGCAGGCTACCCCTTGGGATGCTAGTACGTCACGCCAATCCCCGTTGCCCTTGATTGCTTTAAGGGGCACCGTGAACTCCTGCACCCCCTCTGCTGGTAGGTGTAGGCGCATGAGCAATGTCTCACCATCTATGGGGTCGTACATACGCTTCACTACATATAGATCGTTACAATATACTAGCCTAGGCTCTGATTCTTCGTCTAGTGCCTCTAACCATATACCGCCCCCCTTGGGCCGCGTGAAACCCCATGGGGGTTCTGGTATTTTATATACTATGCCATCTTCCGTTAATTCCCGCTCTTCTTCCGTCGAGGGGACTACGATCTTGCCTAGCTGGATAGGGGTCTTTATCTTGCCCCAATGCGGGCATGACGGACATATGTTTGGGTTTTCTTGGTCAAATATTGCGCAGCTTTGTGGGCCACCTGTATTGGCGGCTTTTTTGTCTGCGTCCACAGGGTTGTAGCCGGGGTGGGCTTGAGACAGACTCGTTATCGCCTTGTCACGCTCAATGCACTTGTCTGCTACCGATAGCGCCGCACGCCATAAAGGCTCCGAAAGGGTGGCGTTGTTGTTTACGCAGTATGTAAGCTGATCGCATCCGTCACCGGCAAGGGTGCGGTCAATGATACGCTTGAAGCTGGTGTCCGTTGCGTCCAGCAGCTTCTCCCCAAGTTTGGTCTTTCCTCTTGGGGCGTTACCAAACAGGCTGCCCCCTGCCACTGGCGTAGCTACTGAGGCTATCAGGTTCGATATGAAGGGCGTAGCAAACTCGCTAAGGCTCTGCGGGGTATATTTGTCCTGCATTACCGTTACGTCTCTAGGCGTATCTTCCTTGAAGTTCTTTGTGCCCGGAATACGCAGGATGCGGGACACTTCAAAGACAGAAGGGTCAATAAGCAGCCCATGTTCCATACATCGGGCCTTTAGCTGCGCCGCTACAGGTTCCCACTGTTCTCTGGTAGCATCTTCCGCCAACGGCCAATATACGTGAACCCCACCCCCGCTGCTAACAACGATAGGTCTTTTCATACCTACTTCTTTTATGAACCCTCGCAGAGCATCTATAGCCTCGTCTTGGGTTGCATAGCCCTTGCCAGCTTTGGCCTTGTCTTCGCCGCAGTCTATGTCTAGCCAGAAAGCACGAAGCGCCTGCACGTTGGGCTTTGTGCGGCCATCTTTTGTTTTGAATTTTGCGAGGGAGAAGAAAACATTGCGCTTCTGTGCAACCATAGTGGGTACGTAAGCATCCACTTCTGCGCGGGTCTTGAAAAACTTTTGTACGATGCTACCTTTGATGCTTACTACGCAGAACCACCCTCCGGTGGGCTGCACAATATCCATAAGATCAATAGTCACAGTGCAGCCCCATCCAATATATTGTTTGAAAGCCCCTCGTCACGCGGAGGCGTTTGATATGAATTTTCGTATTTGCGCAGTATGCTCTTTGCTAGGCTCGAAGGCCCCACGAAACCATAGGTATATGGTTTGGCGTGAAACACCTAGCGTTGAAGCAGCGTGGTGGACGGGTATGCTTTTTGATATGCACACCCGCCCTAGTCTTACTCCTAGCTTGGTATCATCAGCTAAGGCATTTTGCGCTACGAGGTTTGTGTCGTAGCCTCTAGCCATTAGCTTTCCTCTTCGTCGCCCCAATCTTTAAGCACTTGGGATAGGTCGCGCTTCTTCGGGGGTTCTGGGGGTGTGGCTTTCTTCTTTTTATTCACCACAGGTTCGGCGTCGTCTTCCGCGCTCTCAAAGAAGCCAGCGTTGGCAGTTGCCGCTTGCTCTACGGGTTCCTTTGGTATTGGAGCCGGTGCGTCTTCTTCATCGTCAGGCTCTTCCTGCGCTACTGCTGGCTTCTTGGCCACCTTGTCGGTCTGCGATACTTGCAGGGACACGTAGGACTCTGCTTCTGGCGTCTGCTGCGCTGCGATAACGGCATCAAATTCTGCGTCCGTCAGGTTCCGCACAGGTTTGAAATTGACCTTCATGGTGGGTGAAGATTTGTCGAAGGACACTCTGGTTACTACCGTATCAGGGCTTTCGTTATGGGCCACCAAGAATTTCGTGTAGCTTTCAAACGGGTGTGTGTTGCCATCCCCCTTGCCAAACAGCGAAGCCGCAGGGATGTTCATCTGGTACAACTCACCCTCGGGGTCACCCATAAGCATGACTGCCAACCTACGGTTGTAGCGGCAAGCGCGTTTTCCAGAACTGCCAGAACCCTTCACGTTTTGTGGGCAGGTAGCACATTTCTTGCTCTGCGGGTCAGTGGCACCTGCATCTGGTACATCACCAAGGTTAGACCAGCAATCCGGCAGGGTTGCTGCCCCGTTCGGGTCATACGCCGCCTCGTAGTAGGTGCGCGAAACAGCAGGTAAAGCGTTCACTACGATGATATTGATTTCATCAGCGACAGGGTTGCCGACAGGTTCGCCGTTCACCATACGTTTGAACTGGTGCTGCGAATTAAGGGCTACGCGGCGCGTGGTGCCCATGCCCTGATTGTCTTTAACCTGCTGGCCTAACGAGGTCAGCTTGCCGGTGCGCTTCGTTGCTACTACTGCGCCTTTGTCTTCAAAAATAGTCAGATTGGTATCAGTCATATTCGCCTCACTTGTTGGATGGTTTACGTACTTGGATGGTGTATTTGCGGTCTGTATTCAAACCTACTGGATGCTTGTCGGGGTGGTCCTCAAGGAACTGCCGCATAGCCCCATTGTTGACGCGCTTTTCCAGCAGGTAGGGGGCGTTATTCTGCACAATAAATTCGTGCATTGCCTCCCAATCGCTGGCCCAAAACCGTTCAGTAACGCGTCTGGACACTGTACCAACAGGGGTTTTGATACTATCTGCCCCTAGTCTGTTACACTCGTCCAGCAACGCATTGCTTACGGTTTCAAGGTTCTCTTTGAGTGGTGCTAGCCTTTCCTTCAGGGCTTCTTCCTGTTCGGCTATGCTAGCGCGTAGGCCTGTATATGCTTTCACAAGTGTCGGCATATCAAGCCCTGTTTCGGGTTCTTCGGTCATAGTTTGCTCCATTGCCTACTCTAGTTATAGATGATGTTTTACATTGTCAAGCTAGTTTTCAATCTCCATACGATATAAATCAATTATTTTTTGATGGTTCGCAATATTCCCGTTCAGCATCTTGTACAGGTGGTCCTCAACAGGACTGCCCTTTATGTGTACGATGGTCATGGGGTTGTGCTGGCCCGGACGGTTTATGCGGGCATTGGCTTGCAGGTAAGTCTCAACGCTCGTTACTGGGGCGTACCAGATTATTGTGTTTGCTGCCGTAAGGGTAAGGCCATGGGACGCCGCCTGTGGTTGTATCAGCAGCACTTTGGTGCTGTTCCCCTCCTGAAAGCCTTTCACTATTTCGCTGCGTCGATTAACTGAAACCTTACCGTTGATTATGTCCGACTCCACCCCCGCCTTGTCCAAAGCATTTTTCAACAGGTTTATGGTGTGGGTGAAGGGGATGAACACCAAAACCTTATGGCTGCTCTCGTTGATCGCCTCTAACACTACGTTAAGTCTGTTGCTTACATCAAACTCCATCGTGTCACCATCGTCGGTGTACGCCGCGCCCCCGCTGATCTGGAGCAGTTTGTTTATGTTTGTGGCTGCGTTAATAGAGGTAACGTCTTCACCCCCGGCGGAGATAAGCATCTGGGTCTTGAGGGTATTGTAATATTTCTGCTGCTGCGGTGTGAGGGGGGCTTCCCGCTCGACTATAGTAACTTCCGGTAGGTCTAGGCACTGATCTTTTTCAAACCGGATGGCAGGCTGCAAAGCACTATGTACTACGGTATCGGCATGGGCTTTGGGCACCCACTTGAACCGTGTTGCCTTGTACATGACTTGATCGCGGAACGCGCCGTAGTATTTAGGTACTCCCTCTGGGTTGACCAGTTTTGCGAGGCCGTAAGCATCTACAGGGCTTTGTGCTGCTGGCGTACCAGTCAGCATCCACAGCCATGGTATCTTAGCCGCGAGGCGGTTCAACACCTTCCAGCGGGTTGTCTGTGAATTTTTATACGCGCTGGCTTCATCGACCACTATCATGTCGAACCCACCCGCAAGGATTTCCTTCTCGACTACGGCTACGCCGTCAGGGTTAATGATTACAAACTCAGCCCCCACGGCAAGGATTTTCTTGCGTTGGGCTGCGCTCCCATGCGCCACAGAACAGGTCCGGTGCATGGCGAAGGTGAACAGGTCTTGCTGCCACGCTGATTTCATAATGGATAGGGGGCAGATAACCAGCACACGGCTGATTTCATTCTGCTTCATAAGATAATCTGCGCTCCATATAACTGAAGCGGTCTTGCCAGTCCCCTGCTCGTTGAAGCAGAACGCACGCTTGCGTATAGACAAGAAGGAGGAAGTGGTGCGCTGGTGGTCGAAGGGGTTAAATTTACCCGTCCAAGTGTAATCCCGCAGCATGGGGGATGGGGTGTCTGCGTAGCCCAATTCAGCAAGGGCTTTGGCTTCAGGGGTTCCCCAGAAGACAGCGGTTTCACCGCCTCCGATATCCTTATATCTCTTGATCTTCTTTTTTAGGGCTGACAGGTCCGTGTGCTGGAAGACCAGCGCCTTGTCTTCTACGATTTCCATACTTGCTCATTTCCCGTTGCGTTTTGCTCTATTCTTGCTCCGCGAGATTACTTTCAGGTTGCTAGCCTTGTTGGTCCCGCCTTTAGATATCGGCTTCGTGTGGTCTACGTCTTTGCCGTCACCCTTCTTGGCCTTCCCCGCCTCCACCATCTTGGCTCTGGCAGCGTTGGTTTTGGCCCGCCGCTTCTTGTACACCTCAGTACCGCCGTACTTCTCGTACTCTTTTTTGAAATTACGGGAAGATTTATCCTTGTATGGCATGTTCAGTTACCTTTTTGCACCAGTTAACGAAGTCTTCAGGGGTTAAGTTACCACGAAACTTGTTAATAGCAACGCACACTAGCTGCACATTGCCTTTAGTATACGCGCCACCAACATCGCTGCGGTTTCTTTGTCTTGCTCAGTCATTATAATCTTTCCTATATCTCTTGATCTTACCTTCACGCCAGAAATCTACTTCCTGCATTTCTCCGTGGATTATCCAGACTGCTTCCTCTGGTTCCTCCACTTCCAACTCCCTACGTCTACCATCGTAGTACATAACAGAAATCAACATGCTCCTATCTCCTTTGCTTCCAATGCTCACAACTAGTCACAGGGCACCAACCGCATAACCCACTAGTTTTGGGGTTCCATACGTCCATCTTGGTACACATTTCCAAATCGTCTAGTTGTTCCTTGAACACAGACAGGTACGCATCGCGGCGGTCCACCGTGTGTTTTCTTGGGAAGAAATCCTTTGTCACTACATATAGCAGCGCAGACTTAATAACTTCCAAATCCGGGCGAAGAACAAACAACGCACCAGCTAGTAGGTCCAACTGTTTCATGTCGGCGTACTTGGAATTTTTGCCTGTCTTATAATCTATCAGGTGGGCGGTGGTCCCGTTGATAATGACCAGATCAGCAATGCCCCGATACCACGCGTCTGGGTCGTCGAAATCACAGGGGGCGTACCCCTCGTCGGTTTTCTTAACCCCCAACTGCAACTCTGGGAACTTGTTCCCCTGTATCTCCTCCAATACGGTTACGAAAGGAGTGATAACATTAAATTTGTCTGGTATCACGGTGCCATCTTTGATGCGATTTTCCGCAGCCTCATGCACTAGGTTGCCGTAGCGGGCGGCTTCGCCGTAGCTATCCTTAACATCCTTCGCCACCTTCAGATGGTAATATTTCTTAGGGCACTGATCGAACGTCTTGATAGCACTGTAGGACCAAGGGAAACTCATTCTTTTTCCCCCGCCATCGCCTTCAAGTGGCCTATCTCCGCATGAAGCGCATCTATCTCGGCGTTTTTGCGGTCTAACTCCTTAACTGCCTCCACCAGCCCAAATGTGGCCGATGCGATCAGTATTTTGCGGGTTCCTTCATCCATGGTAGTCATCCTCTGTGCTGGCCCATTCCCACGCCCAATTTATATCGCCGTCTTTACGGCGCGCGCGTAAGATTGCTACCAATATGCAAGCAGCACTAAAGCCTGCGACCAGCAGGGGTGCCAGCCAACCGTTCTCTACGTTCTTCATCTTCTCTATACCTCTGTATGCCACGGATAACGCTGCTATGGTCTTTGTTCAGGAAGCGTCCGATTTCGGCTACGCCCACCCCGCCCATAAACAATCTATAATACACAGCCCGCCTAGCCCGTGAAGCCTCTGCGTAACGGCGCGGGCCAAAGATAACACCAACATCCATATGGTGGCGATCAGCAACATTCTGCGTAATCTCCAGCATTTTATCCATATCCATTGGCCCGCTGTCCATCATTCTTCCTTCTTTAACGGTCAAGTGCATCGGCAAGAACGCGCAGTCTACTCGCTACCATGCTTGAGTCTTGCCCATTCTCAAGGTCTGTCACTGCGGCGCTAATCATAATAGCAAACGCAGTCTGCCAAGGGGCTATCCTGCCCGTACCCTGCGTTACCCTATGGGCAACCGCTGCCAAATCCTCTTTCGGCATATCTGGCGTAGGCACAGATATATGCCCTATATGTGGCCGCTGCCCCTTCTCGGCTTCCCAATCCTTGGTTAGTACCTCTTCAGGAATACCACGTTCTTCGACGGTTCTATGCTTGGCTTTCCTGCGCTTATTATGCTTCTTGTATGTGGTAATTGGCCCGTCCCACTTGCCTTCCTTTTTCAACGCGATGCGCGCCTTCTTCCTCTCTGCGTATGCAGTGGTGTCGCTCTTCAGGTTGAACGCCTTTTGTGCGGCTTGAGGGCTGGCGTCGGGGTTCACCATGAAATAAGCAAACAGCTTCTTGTATATAGGTATATCGTCATTGTTCGGTACAGGGCGGCGGTGCTTGCGCTTCATAATCTGCCCTGCATTGTTTAATACATAGTGGCGGCGGTCAAACTTGATGCCGTTGTCTGAGATAATAAAATGTTCTTCTACCTTCATGGTATGCTCCTACAGGTTACTTCAGGTTGCCACCTGACTTCAAAATATCACCACCAAAAACATAGGTGCCGACATGGTTCAAATTGATGAAAGGGTTGGCATGGACCTTTCCACCGTGGGTTTTCCACAACTCGCAGAAATGGTAATCCTCCGATAGAAGGGCACCAGTTTCGTCGATACTTGTCGCGAAAAATTCATGGGTTAGAGGGTTGGAATACTCACCATCCTCGCCCTTATGGCTGCTAACGCGGTAGGTAGGTACGTGAGGAATAAGCTGCTC
>Ga0099847_1000116_pt1 | contig 23814 bp, 28 predicted proteins | sample CB_VirMetaG_2_FD_78178 | JGI IMG/M metagenome (GOLD analysis project Ga0099847, IMG submission 78178) | Freshwater to marine saline gradient viral communities from Chesapeake Bay - CB_1504_2 Viral MetaG | ecosystem: Environmental > Aquatic > Marine > Coastal | place: USA: Chesapeake Bay...
CTTTAGGAGAGCGTCTAGGAACTAGTATTTTATTTTCAAGTAGGTCTATTAATTTTATCATGTTAAGGTAAATTTTTAAGGGATGATGTCCCCTTTTACTCCAGGAACCATTTTTTGTATTTCTTCTTTGGAATATTTTTTGGAGAGGGGTGTATTTTTTAAATATAAATCCCCTTTTACTGTTAAATTATCAGGTAAAGAGGTTATTTTAGTATTTTCTAAATCTAAATCCCCCCCTACTATTAAATTGTCAGGTAAGGATGTTATTGGGGTATCATTTAAATATAAAGACCATTCTACTGTTAAATTGTCAGGTAAGGATGTTATTTTAGTACCATTTAAAAATAAACCCCCTCCTACTGTTAAATTATTAGGTAAAGAGGTTATTGGGGTATCTTTTAAATATAAATCCCCTTTTAATGTCAAATTATTAGGTAAAGAGGTTATTTTAGTACCACTTAAACCTAAATACCCTCCTACTGTTAAATTATTAGGTAAAGAGGTTATTGGAGTATTTTCTAAAGCTAAACCCCCTCCTACTGTTAAATTATTAGGTAAAGAGGTTATTGGGGTATTCCATAAAGTTAAACCCTTTCCTACTGTGAAATTATTAGGTAAGGATGTTATTGGGGTATTACTTAAATCTAAATTCCTTTCTACTTTTAAATTATCAGGTAAAGAGGTTATTTTAGTATTTTCTAAATCTAAATCCCCCCCTACTATTAAATTGTCAGGTAAGGATGTTATGGGAGTGTCTGCTAAAGATAAATCCCCTTTACCTCCATCCTTTATATATTGTTGGATTTTCTTTTGAAGAGAAATTAAATAGTTTTTTTGGCGTTCTTCAGGAGAGCGTCTAGGAACTAGTATTTTATTTTCAAGTAGGTCTATTAATTTTATCATGTTAAGGTAAATTTTTAAGTGATGATGTCCCCTTCTACTCCAGGAACCATTTTTTGTATTTCTTCTTTGGAATATTTTTTGGAGAGGGATGTATTTTTTAAATATAAATCCCCTTTTACTGTTAAATTATCAGGTAAAGAGGTTATTTTAGTTTTGCTTAAACCTAAATACCATTCTACTGTTAAATTATTAGGTAAAGAGGTTATTGGGGTTTTAGTTAAATCTAAAAAACCTCCTACTGTTAAATTGTCAGGTAAAGAGGTTATTTTAGTACCACTTAAATCTAAATACCCTTCTACTTTTAAATTATTAGGTAAAGAGGTTATTTTAGTATTTTCTAAATCTAAACCCCCTCCTACTGTTAAATTATTAGGTAAAGAGGTTATTGGAGTATTACCTAAATCTAAACTACCTTTACCTCCATCCTTTATGTACTGTTGGATTTTCTTTTGAAGAGCAATTAAATGGTTCTTTTCACGTTCTTCCGGAGAGCGTCTAGGAACTAATATTTTATTTTCAAGTAGGTCTATTAATTTTATCATGTTAAGAAATACCTATAATATCAGTATAAGTTTTTATCTCTTCAGAATTAATTTGTTTATCTAAACCATCATAACCATCTATTCTACCATCATCTAAAACAGCCAAGGCAACAACTATCATATTTTTCCACCTTTTTGGAAAGGATTGTTTTAGTTGGTTTATCATTTGTTGAGAATTTACTTTAATGTAATAAAAGGTTACATTGTTTGTATAATAATAATCATTAAAGTGGTCTGGGGCTTTGTATGTTGTACACCATGAGGAGTCTTTAGAACCATCACCGCAATCTCTGAATGCAAATTGAGATAATCCTAGTTTACGTGAAGCTTCATGGGTGTGAGGGGACATAATGAGTAAATCTGAATTGTCTATGACTATATCATAATCAGATTCTAGGTCTTTAAGGGATGTTCCCTCTCCTGTTTGGTTAATTTGGTCTACTTCATCAGATAAACCCTTAAAGGATTTGATTTGGTAAATATCTTTAGTTTTTGTTTTGCCCTTTTCTAAAAAAGTATTAAATTCTTCAATAGTATTTCGTAAATCATCTATGTCTGTAACTTGTTTATTTGCCCATTGTTTTGCCATCCACCCAACATATTTTCGTGTTGGGGTTGGATCTATATCAATCAATGTTTTAAGTTCGTCATTTGTTAACTTACCAGAAGAGACATACTGTTTTGCCTGTTTTACATTCTCTAAAATAGAATGTTTATTTTCTGTAAGTAGTTTTGGATTATTAAATTTCATGTTAAGGTAAATTTTTAAGGATTAGTACAAATTTTTAAGGGATGATGTCCCCTTCTACTCCAGGAACCATTTTTTGTATTTCTTCTTTGGAATATTTTTGGGAAAGGGGGGTTTTTAGTAATTCTAAATTCCCTCCTACTTTTAAATTGTCAGGTAAAGAGGTTATTTTAGTATAGTCTAAATATAAATCCCCTTTTACTGTTAAATTATTAGGTAAAGAGGTTATTGGGGTATCACTTAAATCTAAATACCTCCCTACTGTTAAATTGTCAGGTAAGGATGTTATTGGGGTGTCTGATAGATCTAAAATACCTTTACCTCCATCCTTTATGTATTGTTGTACTTTTTTTTGAATAGAAATTAAATAGTTTTTTTGGCGTTCTTCAGGAGAGCGTCTAGGAACTAGTATTTTATTTTCAAGTAGGTCTATTAATTTTATCATATATTTTAAATATATAAAGGCTTGACTTTATAGCCAAGCCTATTTAATAGTATTTGTAAAAAATATATTAGAAATTCAACACACAATAATCTGGTTGGACTGTCATGGTAATTTCCTGGGCTGCATTTTCTGTATCCCAATTATAATCTCCAAAGTTAGCATCTGTAATTAAAGCACCTTTAACTACCCATTCTGATACTATATCCCCTACAGGACCTAACACATTAAATGTTAAATCTTTTTTATAGAAATCACTATATCCATCTCTACCTGTCACTGATTCGTGGTGTAGTCTTACCCACTCCATTACGGATTGAGCACCTGAAGGTGTTATTGGGTCGGATAATGTGAATTGGATTGTACCCCAAGTTGTTTTACCTTTCACAAAACGTTGAACGTTAATGTGGTTTAAAGGTACTGTTCCTTGGGTTAGGGTAACTGCCCCCATTCCCTTTACAATATATGATGGAAAACCATCCATATACATTATAAATCTATTCTTTTGTTTAGGCTCAAAAGCCGTATAGAAAATCTCATTTGGATCTAATACTGCCATTTTATATATGTGTTATTTTATTTTATTATAAATATATTAAATTTTAATCTTATGCAGGAAAACTTGCCCCCGTTGGTGTTACATTAAAGTCTAATATAATGAATTCAGCTGTTTTAGTCGGTTGAATAAATATTTGACCTAGTAATTCATTTCTATCAATTACATCTGGGGTATTATTTGTATCATCCATTACTACTTTAAATGCATATAATCCTTGTCTTTGTTGGATTCCTTCTAGATATGGGTTAACTTGTGTTAGGAAGTTATTTCTAGTAGCAATAGTATTTTGTTCGAATACTAAGGTATTAGATAATTGAGAAATATAACTTTTTAAAGCAATTAACAATCTTCTAACATTTACACGATCCAAGGCACTTGCACGTTTTTGTAATGTTTTTTGCCCAAATACTACTACTCCAGTTGATGGAAATGTTGCAATTGGGTTTACATTGGCCTCATATAAGGTATTTCTTTGACCAGCAGTTAATTTTCTTTCAGCTTTTAATACTTGACCTAACCCTCCTCTAGTAATACCTGCGGGTGCAAACCATGGTTCACTTGATGAATCAGTGTACGCATATACTCCGGTAATCATCGTTGAAGATGGTACTGACACTAATTCTCCAGTATTAGGGTCGACTGTTTGAACCCATGGCCAATAGGCCGCTGCATAACTATTATCAAACCCTGATGCTTTTTCAACTACATTTGTTACTGATGCTCCATATCCATATAAATCGATTATAGAAATATTATCACCTCTAGAAATTGAATTATTAACTAAACTTGTAATTTGAGTAGCGTGGTTGTTGTGATTTAAACCAGGTACTGAAATTATGTTATATTGATACTCATCTAAGTTAGAAAGTAAAGAAATGGCATTATCATAATCCACTCCTGTTAAACCCTGTGCATCAGTTGCATCTATATTATTGTAAAAGTTAGCAGGTCTCCCTGATGGGATATTTGAACCTGAGGCCCCACTAAATGATCCTGATCCTATTGTCGGAATAGATCCTGTATATTCAGCTTTGGCCTTTCCTAAATTATCAAAATAGTTAGGTGTTTTTGTGTCTACTGATTTTACTCTTACGTATCTTGATGCATTTGCATAAGAACCAGATTCTTGTATATAATAATCTGTTCCTTCGTTTCTTAAGTTTTGGTCTACATCCCCAATTACTTTTGAAATATAATTAGATGAATAAGGATCTAATGATATATTATTATATGATTCTAATACTACTTTAGAGTTGGGAACATCATTACCTCTACGAATTAATAAACTAAATGTTCCAGATGATGTATTAGCACTTGCAATTTCCCAACGGATATTATCTACTGAACCTGAGGCTAGAGAACCACTAGTTTCAGTGGAGGTAGAGTTCATAATTTCACCTTCAGAAATTGTTTCTAAAGTAAAAGCAGCTGAACCCGTATCCCCTCCTGTCAGTATAGATGAAGTTGCAGATGTAAATGAACCAGATGTTACTCTAGTTACTAATAAACTATTACCCCCATTCTGGAAATAATTGTTTGCTGATATTGAGGTTAGATAAGAGTATATGTTTGATCCACTTTCTATAGTAGAACCAAAAATAGAAGTATATTCACTAAATGAAGTAACTAATGTAGGAATTTCTACAGGACCTTTTGCTGATGGGCCTATGATAGCGGCTCCAAATTCTCTTGGTCCCTGTGTTATTTGTGATTGGTCATTTTCTCTTGCTAAAACGCCTGGGGATAATAATGTTTCTGCCATTTTTATAAGTTAATTAAAATTATTTTTTTGTTTATCATAAATATGACATAAGGGTTTGAAAAATTATTCTATTTTAGTAAATTCCCCAGTTTCAATATTAATATTACCTACACCATACTTTTCTTGTAACTCATTTGCTAATTTTGATTGTTTTTCTTGTAATTCGGCAAATTGGTTTAAATGTTCCTTTTTCTGGTCTTCTAGGATAGCTTTTTGAACTTCTACTTGACCTAATGATGTAATAATTTGATTATTTTCAGCTTGGATATTTTTTAAATCCTGTAATTCTTTTACTGTAAGTTTTTGGGTTTCCATGTTATTTTTATTTTTTATTAAATTACTTCAAGTTAGTTAGGTATGGGTTCAGTTATAGTTTGAGGTGAAATTAATAATTCAATTTGAGATTCTATATTTTTTTTCATTTGCTCCAGTTGGGTAGGTTTAGGTTCTTCTCCTTCTAATAATTCAGGAAATGTATTCAAAATGTCTTCTAACCACCCCACTATATCAGTTTTAGTTACTTCATCCCAAGGGGTAAAATCTTGTGGGTTTGGTTCCCCTATGGAAGTTGTTCCATAAGTTTCGAAAGTTACACCATTTTCATTTGTACCTCTAAATCTCCAATGTATTGTTTTAATTACATCTTTTAACTCCCCTAAGTTTAATTCTCTCTCTACTGTGGGGATTGTCCAATTAAATGTTATCATGATTTTTGTTTTTGTTTTTATTGTAATAAATATAGTAACTCTAATTGCAGTATACTACTAGTATAGGGAGGGGAGTTAGAATTTAATTTGTTATGCTTTTAAGTTATTTAAGTTAGATACCACCTCGGTTTCAATTCTAAACTTAGATTTTGAATTATATTTTTTAAGTGAGTTTAAATTATTTTGAATTGTGTCTGGTATTATATAACCTCTTAATCTTATATTAAATGTTCCTTTAACTAATCTATCTTGTCCCTCTGTTAATTGAGTGGATGTTGAAAAAGTATCTATAAAAGCTCTAAATTTAAACCTTTCAGGATCTCCCCAATATGCATCAGAGGCATACTCACATGCTTCTATGATTTTATTTAATTGTTCCATGTAATATGTTTGGATTATAACACTATACTCCATAGTTACATAATCAGGAATAACTACAGCATAAAATTGTTGAGTTGGGGTTCTATTGTTTAAGGTAGAAAAGTTAGAATATGAATTTTTAGGGTTAAATGATTTTTGAAGAGTCCCATATAAGTTGGGCATATTTGCATCTAATTTATTAGATACACTTCTATCTTTAGTTATAGTATCTCTTTTGATTACTATAATAGGTAACATAACTGAACCACTTTTATCTCTATAGTACCCATCTTTTTGGAATGATTTCCATCTTTCAGGAGAACCATAGATTATGGGAACCTCCCTACGTTGACCATTTTGATAAATAAAAGGTTTAATAATATTTTGAAAATAATAAAAAACAGCTTCATCTAAATCTTGTATGCCTATTTTAAAGGGTTTTGTTTTATCCCCTTTGAAAGATAATTTTTCAGAACGATTAAATTGAATACCAGTTTCACTTTCATTTGGGTTTGCTGTAATATTGGGGTTACCTCTTACAGTATCATAGGGGTTATGAAGGTTTTTGCTTATTTCCTTTTGTGTTTTAGGAATGGGTTTTTTATTAGTCATTATTAAAATCTCTCTTTATAAGGTGAAATTGCTACTTTATCACTTGGTATGTAATATGTTGACACTAGTATGGATATACTTGAGCCAAACCCTTCTAAACCGGGGTTGAGAGGATTTTCATTATTAGGGTAATCAGGGTTTTTTCCTCCCCAATATTGGTTAGATATAGTACTTTGAACCCCATAATATCTCTCTTGGTATAGTATTATATCTCCTATATTAGGAACAACATTGGCATCAACTAAATCGTCTCGTAGAAAATAAAATTCTATACCTTGTCCAAAATTTACACCGTCATCCCCACTGGGGTAAGCTTGGTTTTCTCTATTAATTAAAACATTAAATAAGAAAGGACCATCATAATATTTTTCACCAGCCGCCTCACCATATAGGTTAGTTTTTGTTTCTTCTAATTTAAATTGATATAAAGAACATTGTTGGGTAATTATATTACCTAACAATTCCCTATTAAATCTTCTAACTAGAGATACATCTCTTTGTCCCGTAAACATTGCTCCCATATTCTATATATTTTTTCCATTAATAATATTAGTTGTTGTGGTTGTTAAATAACCTAGGATTAGCCAACATAAATAGTATATGGAACTTGTCTTAATTCAGTTTGTTTAAATTCTGTTTCTTGTGCCCTTCTTTCAAGTAAAGATTTTCTTGAAGTTTCATCAAAGTAACCTCTTAATCTTTCAATTAAAGAATTTTTTTCATTAGTACCAGCGGTAATTAAATCCCCTTGGTTTAATTGTACGTCAGAATTAGGAATAGGGATATTACTATATTTTCCTCTAACATACCCTAACATTTCCTTCGATAAAGCTAAAGCATATTCAAATATCCATTGACGTCCTACTGAATTTATATTAGTATAGGTGGGATTTGAATAAGGAGTGTTGGAAACATTAGTTACACTATTAGGGGCATCAGTAATGCTATTTTCTATCCTTTCATTTCTTTTAATGTACTCAAACCAAAAGTTACCACTTCCCGATTGGGGGATTGGAAAAATAGTTAAATTATTATTTTTTAACTCAAAACTATAATTTGACCTTCTAATATTTTCATTAATTTCTATGGACTGAGCTGCTGCTATATCATAATTACTAGGCATCATCATAAAAGCACCGGCCCCCGGGCTCATCCCCCCAAATCCAAAACTACTCATTAAATTAAGACCATTTCCTAAGTAAGGATCATACCTTCTTGTTATTGCAGGAGTATTTTCGTAAAATACCCTTTTAATCTCAATACTACCTGAAATTCCTTCATCTATAGCCCACTGTTTTAAATCATAAGTTTGTTGTTCTCCAACCATAGGGAAGGAACCTGAGTAATAGGGTATGTTCCCACCAGTACCTGCTTCAGCACCATATTGTTCTGTTAATTTAATAATGGGTTCAAAACTAGGGGTAATAATACTAGTATTTAAACTACCCCCAGTAGATGAACCTTCTAAAGTAAGTTGATTGTCTCTAATAGTATACGAATACAATTCATTACCATATACTGTTACAGCCTCTTCGAAGGCAGTAAAGAAACTCATATCTTGAAGTTCTACATCCGTTAAAGGATATCCTAGACGTTGGGCACAAAATTTTGCTACTTTAACGGCATCAGTTTGGAATTGTTCTTCGTTATCATAAAAACCAAAAGGGGTTAAACCTTCACTCCAAATGGGGTTACCATTATATATGGGAATATTTGCCATACTTATATTTTATTATAAATATGACAAAATCAATTAATCCCTAAACTTCTGGTATACCCCTAATATAGGAGATACTATGGAATGTCTGTGGTTTTTTTCTAAGTTAATAGTTTTAAATCCTTTTACATGCTCTTCTAATCTACTTAAAAATGAAAACCCACTTTCCCTTTTATCTTTAAGGTCTATTTGACCCATATCACCACAAATCACCATAATAGAACCTTTTCCTAATCTACCTATTACTGTTTCCATTTGTGAGTGTGTTACGTTTTGGGCTTCATCTACTATGATAAAGGAATTTGTAAAGGTTCTTCCTCGCATGAACGCGAAGGGTACTATTTCTATATCTTCATTTTCTAAATGTTTATCAACTTTTTCTTTGTTATATAACATATAGAGATTGTGATATATAGGAGCTAACCAAGGATCCATTTTTTCTTTTAGGTCCCCAGGTAGAAAACCTATGTCTTCCTTAGAAACTGTAGGTCTAGTTATTACTATTTTTTCTACTTTTTTAGTAAAGAAGAGATCTAGGGCTGCTTGTGTTGCCACTAAGGTTTTTCCTGATCCTGCTAAACCACGAATAACAGTAATAGGATTTTCTAATATGAGGGACTTTGCTATTTTTTGCTCTTCATTTAATTGTACTTGAAACTTAATGGGTTTTTTGTTTACTCTACGTTTTTGTGTAAAAACTGCGTCAGTGTGGTGGTTTGAAGCCATATAAAGGTTTTAGTTATAGATTAAATATAAAATAAATGAATTTACTGTAAATACATTAGAAAACGTATATTTTAACAATATAATATACATTTTTACTAACAATGTATTATTTTTATTATAAATATGAATATAAAAAAAGCATAAGTGGGAGCCGAGCTATTTTCGAAAGTTTATTAAAAGGTTAAGTCGTATCGGGCAGAGCCACAATCCCATACTCTAAAATATTTATGGTTTTTCATAATTTCTTTTTCAGTTTGTTCTTTAACACCCATGCCTTTTTTTATTAATGTATTTTTTGTAAAATTATATCTGTGTTTCCTTTCTGTAAAATTTTTAGTATACCAATACCCTGGTTTTGAGATTGATGTTCTTTTGAAACCTATAGATAAATACATATTATTATCCCAATCCGTCCATCTATTATCAGAGTATGAATATAGATGGGTAGGACAGTATGTTTTTTCAAAGAATTTTATAAGTTTAGATGCTCCTCCTATTATAAAGTGTGAGGTAGAATATCTTGATAACTCCCATGTATCTTTTAACTTAATATCCCCCCCTAAGGCAATACGAGGTTTTGAGAAGGTCATAACTCCAACTAATTCTTCCTCATAATAAATTCCTAGGCTTATTTTACATCTATCTTCGCCTTGTATATGTGTTTTATTTAAAAATTGGTTCTTTATTTTTTTATCAACCTCTTTAATAACACATTTACGAGCATATATTTTAGGGGTAGGAACATTTAATATGCTCCTTAATTTATTTTTTACAATTTCAGGTTTATTTAACCATTCATCGGCAAAAATTTGGATTAACCTTATCCCTTCATTTTTACATTTAATTGTTTTCTCTATATGATACTTCGGACCTCTTCCATTTTCTTCACAATGCCAATATAAACCATTATATTCTATTCCTATATTTAATTCGGGGAGGAATATATCTATTTCCATTTTGGGTAAACCACGGTAACTTTCAATAATTTCCCCATAATATAGGGATTTAATATAATTAAGTACTTCAATTTCTTCTTTTGATTGGTGGTTTACATTAGCAAAAACTTCCCAATCAATATGTCCCTTAATATAGTCTCTACTATAAGTAGGTTTTTTTAGATCACAATTATTCCCATTTCTTAGTATTGTGGTTTCTTCACCACAACCACATTTACATAAAGGAGGTACTCCTGAGTATATATGGTCTATAATGTATTCAGATTGGGTTATATTGGGGTGTTTTTGGGTAATATGGTACATTAAATGTTGGTTGCTGTTTAGTTTTTCACTACATATTTTACACTTAATCTTAGATTTTTTTTTCTTCTGTATTTGTTTTAGTTGTTTTGGTCTAAATTCACCATATTGGTTTATATATTCTTGGGTTTTTATAGAATGGGCAAACCTTAAATGCATAGCCATGGATCTTACAGTTTCTGTAGAAGAACATACCTTACATTTATGTATAGGTGAAGTTGTAGATGAGGTAGAAGAGGAATTTAAGATAAAAGGATCATTCTCAAATCTAAAAACATAACCTTGAGATGTTTTATATTTCCCATTACAACAATTTATTATCGAATCATAATTGGATACTTTTTTAGATGCTTGAGTCGCATTAAGGTAAATATTTAAAACTTCACCTTGGAGAGAATATTGGATTACTTTTGAATTGTATATTTTATTCACGGATAAATGTATTTTACGTATCGTGTATACATATGAAAAAAGGACCGCAAAATGCGGTCCTTTATAAAAATTTTAAATATTTCTCTTATTATAGAGTATTTAAACCATTAACTTGAATTTTCCCATAAAATTCTGGTCTTACCATTTTCTTAGCGTAACGAGTTAATAGACCTTTTCTTGGTGTGAAAGTGTCTGGGTCGTACACTAAAGGAGTCATAATTAATGGAATGTATGGAGCGAATACGGCACCACTTTCTAAGAATTGAGTTCCTCTAAATCCTAATAGGATTTGATTTTCAACCATATAAGGGTTTTTGTAAACTTTGATTTTTCCACCACCTAATGCTCCCACTTTTTGTACACCAAAAGCGTAGCTTGATTTATCTACTTGACCATCAACATCACCTGCAAATCCAGGAATAGATTCGATGATTGTAGAAACCGCTGGAGATAATACCATAAAGTTAGCACCACCTCTTAAAGTTCTTTGGTGAATAACGTTAGATAATTTTTGGATTTTAGTTCCTAAAGTTTGGAACCATTGTCCTTGTGAATTATAGAATCCTAAGTCAGAAATTGTTCCGTCAGCACCATTGTTAACAATTGATCTGTTGTTTACAGCAGACCATACTTCAGTTCCTGCAGAAGCATTTTCCATCAACATATCTAAGATCTCTAAATCAATTTCTAATGAAATATATTCAGATAAGATAGAAGTTAATTCAGCTTCAGCATCTAAAGCGTGGTATGCATTTAAATCTTGTGCGAACTCAGGAGTCCATACTGCTTTCAATTTTCTAGTTTTAGCAACGATTGGAGATGATTTCATCTGTACATTGATTTCTGGAATTGAAATTGGGTTGTTAGTGTTGTTTAAAGCTGTGTTACCATCTTCAAAATCACCTCTGTTTGTATCAGTTGGTTGTAGTTGATATTCTAAAGAATAAGCAGCAGTTGCACCAGCAGCAGTTTCATCAGCAGCGTCAATTACAAAAGTAATATTAGTTCCATCTGTAGAAGTGAATGTTGGTTTGTTTTCAGCAGCTGTTAAATTAGTTCCTGTAAGTACGAATCCTCTAATACCAGCAGCATCAAAACCTGTAGGTCCTGCGAAAGTTACTTTACGTAAATCTCCAGCAACAGCAGAAGCAGAAAAATCTGAATCAAAGTTTACATCTGACCAAGAAGCAGTAGTTTGTGTACCCGTTACGGCAGATGAAGTATTGTTAATTGAATACCCAAATCTACCAGCACCATATAAACCACCAGTAGTACCGTTTGAAGCAAATCCTGAAACGTCACCATATACTGAAGACCCAGCAGAGAAAGGTGCTTTATCCGTCCCATATTGGAAATCTAAATAAAATACTAATCCTGAAGGTAAGTTCATTGGTTGAACTGATACGAATTCTTGGGCAGCAATTTGACCAAATACTTTACGTACTAATGGTAAAGCTACACCAGCCCATTGTTCTCCATTTCCTGCGGAAAACCCACCTGTAGAAGAAGTTCCTCCACCTGTTTGAGAAGACTCAACTACTAATTGTTTAGCTTGGTTTTCCAAGATCATACCCATGTTTGATTTATTAGAACCTTTTAGGCCTTCTAATAATCCTGTTCTTTCCCATTTGCTGGCTAATTTAGCAGCATCACTCTGTACTGAGTGGTAAGGGTTTGCACTTTCTAATAATGAATTTAAGCTCATTTTTTTTTTAGTTTTGTTGTTAATTTTTATTTAATAATACCTGCCAATTTTTGCATTCTTAAGAAAGCAGAATTTTCAACTATTGGCTGTTTTACTTTGTTAGGTATAAAACCTACTGTTTTTGAAGCGCTACTTTTAATTTCATTAACCATAGAATAAGTTGGTCTTTTAGTAACTATTCCTTCGTTTAAAGTTTCAAAAATAATTTTAGCTTCTTTTACGGTTGATGCCTTATCAAAAGCTTTCAACACTTTTACTTTTCTATCTTCTGATAGTGTTTTTGATTTGAAGATTTTATTAGTATAAAGTAGTTTAGCATTTAAAAGATTAACTTCTTGAAGTTCTTTTTTAAGTTCTTCAATTTCTTCTAATTCTTCTTCGTTACGACTTGTATCTCCAGTAGCACCCCCTAGATCTTCTAGAGCGGCATATGCCTTTTTACCCAATTCACCCCCTTTTTTAGCTAAATTTTGTAAACCTTTGATAATGTTTTCTAAACCTGAAGCTGCTGAATTAACTCTAGGATCATATCCTCCTGAATTTCCATACTCTTCTATTTCTTCGTTTTCCATAATTTCTTCTGTTTCATCTTCGATTTCGATATCCATTTCGTCTTCCCTTTCATCGGCTTCGCCTTCTTCTTCAGATTCCATTTCTTCTCCAGCTTCTAACTCACCAGATTCTACCATATCTTTAATTACATCCTCGATAAAAGATTTAAGGTCGTCTTCCGTCATGTCTTCTAAATCAATTTCTTCTTCCATTCCATCTTCACCTTCTTCTTCGGTTTCAATTTCATCTTCAGATTCCATTTCTTCAACTTCTCTAACTTCTTCTTTCCCTTCTCCTTCTTCAAGTTCAGCTAATAGTTCATCAAGATTAATTTCTTCATCCATATCTTCCTCTTCCTCTTGAATAGTAGTTTGACCTACTTTTCTAGGGGAGGTGTCAATTGATTCTCCATTTCCCTTGTCAAAACTAACAGCATCCATTTCTTCAAGCTCTTCTTCATCTCTATCCATTTCTTCTAACTTAGCAGATAGCATAGATTTTAAATGAGGAGTAAATGCTTCTTCTAAAGCAGCTTTGGCGTTTGCAATAGCAGTTTCTTTAACAGCTTTAGCATCGGCAATTGCTTCTTTTAACAAATCTCTGTTTGTTGTCATAATCGCAAAATTTTTGTTTGTGAAATACGGTTATTAGGAACCGCAATAGAATTTATTTTTTATTGACATCATATAAGGAATGATGTATTGTGATTATACGTATGTATAAAGAGGGTGAAGATACAAAGAGCGCTCAAAAAGAGCGCTCAATGTTTTAAGTCCGTCGGTAGCGTCCGAAGAAAATATTTTTATGTTATATTATCTTATTTAAAACTATATTAATCCATCATGTACTCATTGTATGCTGAAAATAACAATTCCATTCCTTCTTGAAATTGGGGATACCCAGAGAAAGGAGCATTTGAAGAAGTAAGTTCTTCTAATTCATTCAATATTCTTTCAAGCTTTAATTCTGGGTTTGTGTTTTCTTGTTGCAAATTGGGTTCAGTATATAATCTACCTTCAGATATATACTTTTTTAAATTGAAATTGTTCATTTTTTTATTTATTATTAGTTATTAGTTATGTTATAGGACATGAACCTTTAGAACAAAGGATTTCATGTATAATGTTATTTACTTTTGTATAATCGTAAGTTTGAGATTGTATTCCTTCACTTAATGTTTTCATATATGAACCAGGGTTTGAGGGAGTTGAAACGAAATCCCAACATAATAGTTCGAAATCATCTTGTACTTCCATTACATTATCATTTTCTTCTAATGAACCCATCCCACGTGAAGAAACACCTACAGTTACTCCAGATTTTATTAGTTCTTTAAGTATATTTCCCGAAGGAGTTGGAAGTATTTCTACTTTACCTATTACCTCATTACCTTCCCACCAATATTCCGTTATTATATGGGATACGTTTTTTAGGTTTATTACTTGAGATTCGGGGTGGTCTAATTCACCCATTGCTCTTCTTTCTTTAACAGATTGAGAGTATTTATCCATCTCACGTTCCCATAAACTTTTAGGATAATAGCGACCATTACCATTTTTAACTTCAGCTGTAGCTAAGATACCAGAAACTATTAAATTACCATTTTCCTTATTAACGTTTTCAGTTAAAAGGGGAGACAGGGGTTTAAAAGTATAGGTTTCAATTAATAGTTTTTTCATAGTGGTTTAATTAATAAGAAGAAGTTGGGGTATTTTCATATTCATCCATAACTTCATCCATAGTTCCCTTCATACCCTCTTCCATATCCTCATCTACGATTTCGGATTTCTTATAAGATTTACCACACATTTTTTCATACATTTTTTCCATCTTAACTTTCCTTTTTTCTAAAAGTTTGATTTCTCTTTGCATTCCTTTAATTGCGTTTTTATCTACTAATTCCGCTAGATTTTCATCTTCTGATACCATTGATAAACGTTGGTTTTTAGATTCAATCATTTCGTCTATAGTATCTATTTTAGCTTCTAAGGATACGATTTGGCTTTGTTTATCTATATCTGATAGTTTTGAATCTATAGAGTCTTTTTTAGGTTTTTTACCTTCAGTTAAAGATTCTTTAACCATTTTCTTTAGTTTATCTGAGTAACCTGATGATTTGTGTTTACCAGATACTTCTTCTAATTCAGATTCTTGGTATCCTAAACCTTCAACCCCAAATGCAGCATTTTTCATATAGTATTGTCCATCTTTCTCTAAGTTTTTAGATACTATTTTACGGATTTCTTCTAAATCTTTATCTGGGTTTTGTTTAGCTTCAAAATAAATACCGTTAAGTACTTCTTGACCAATTTGATTGTCTAAATTTTTCTTATTTGAGTAGTCAAAACTATGAGCATTAACTTCATCAACCTCTTTAGTTGTTTTTTTCTCTACGGCTTTAGCTTCTTCTTTTAAGAATTCTGCAAATTTAATCTCATATGAAGTTTTTGGTGTTGCTTCCATAGTATTAATAGGTTTCAAATCAATATAATTTTCAGTAATAACCCCCCTTGTTTTTAATAATTTTGAGACTTCATCAAAACCCATAGGGTTAGTTAAAATGTTTGGGAATTGTTTTTTTGCTTCGGTAAGAAAAATATATTTAGATCCTTTTCTTTTTTTAATTAAATTGTATTGTTCTTGTAAGGTTTTCATTATTCTCCTTTTAGTAATGTTTCTATATCGTTTATATATTCTGTTGTTAAATCTGTTCCTAATACTACCGTATAACTGTTTGGGTTTTCCCTGTAGTATTTTATAGTTTCAATTTTACCTTGGCGTAATAATTTTTTTATCTCCTCTAATCTAATTTCTAAAGTATCAAAGATATCAATTCTAGATTGTTGCCATTTTTCCTTAGTATTTATCTCCTCAGTTAATCTATATTTATACATATTAAAAATTTTTTACTTCTAAACCACTACCTTTTTGAACATAGTTTCCATTCTTGTCTTTAGGTACTAATTTATATGCAAATTTTTTAACGTAATAATTGTCCTTCACACCTTCTTCAGATGCTTTAGGTCCGGGACCTAATGTTGCTCCTATTTCCTCTTTAACTTTTTTGTAATTTTTAGGTAATTTAAAGGCATATTTAGTTAAATACCCTCCAGCACCCCCCGAAGTAGACATTTCATCAATATCTTTAACTTGTTTTTCTTTAAGTTTATACTTGTACACCATTTGATGATTTAATTTCTTTTATTAATTCATAATATTGTAGTAAATCAACTAAGTTATCAGTATCAACTTTAGAGTTCTTATCTATTTCAGTTAGCATTTTTGATATTTCTGTGATTTTAATTTTAACAGCTCTATCTTTAATATTTTTAGCTTCCTCTATTAATGTTGATTTTAAAATATTAATCTTAGTATTATAAAAATCTCTTAAGCCGGGGGTAGAATCTACTGAATTAATAAATTCTTTAAGTACTTGTTTTTGGTCTGTAGGTAAGGTATCGTATTTAGTATTAAATTTCTCAAGTAATACTTTATAAGTAAGGATTCTTAAATCTTTATCGTAAGTTTGAAATTCTTTTAAAATATCACCACTGGTCCCCTTATTATTTATTTCTTGTTTAGTTAAATGCTCTAAAAGGGTAATTTTATTCTCAATTATTTGGGATGAAGAAGGGATATTATTAGAGCTGTAACCCTCAATTAAAGTATATAAAGAAGCTAATTCCTTATAATTTTTAACTTTAGTACTAAAGAAAATATCTAAATTATAATGTTTTTTAATTTCATTAATTAAGTTATACTTTTGTTTTCTTAAAGAGGTACGGTTAAATTTTTGAGAAGACTCTAATATAGTCGTAATTACCATATTAGCTCTACCCTCATTTAATACCTTTGATTTTAGAATAGATTCATACAATTTATATTCACTACCCAAAGTAGTTTTTACAAAATATTTTTTTAATATATTAATGGCAGGGGAATCCCCTCCTTTTAAAGTATCGGCTGTAATTTGACGTATTAAGAGCTCAAAAAGAATACCTGTGTTCTTGTATTTACTATGTTTTATTTTCAATTTATTTGTTTTTATATTTTATATATAATTGGGCTTCAGTAATGGAATTATATTCTTTAATTACTATAGGGATACATCAAAATATATCTATTTATTTATAAATATGGGGAAAAATTTACTCCTTTAATTGGTTTTCATCTAACAGTTTACTCTCATTCTTATCTTGCTCAAAAATTAATACTTTTTCGTTTAATTTTCTAAACATATCTTTATTTTTTAGATAAGACACATGAGAATTTTCTAAAGCCAAACCTGATTTATTTGTATCTGTTCTGCTATCTGAGGAGTCATTTTTATCTGTATCTTTCATACGTTTAACACCTAATGGGTCTTTACTAAAATTACTATCTTGTTTTCCGTAATTAGATATTGAATCCTTAGGGCGACCTAGGGTTAAATCCCCTTCGTATCCATCAGGAACATTTGAAGGGTCAGAAGCAGTTCTTCCTTTACCATATAATGAAGCTAAATCATGAGGTGTCCCATATGATTTACCCGTTTCTTGTGGGTCATTTCCTTCATTTTCTATCTGGGCATTTCTAAATTTACGTTTAGAATCTTGACGTATTAAATCTCTGTACTCATCATATTGATCTTCGGATAAATGGAAGATATTATCATATATCCAATCTGAAGGTAGTAAGTTATTTTCTAATAAAGAAGTAGCTAGTTCAGTTTTAGATTTCATTAATTCAATTTTCTCTTGTTCAAAGATAATTGATGGTGTTTGCATTGATAATTCAAAATTAGTTAAGGATTCATCCCTAAAGCCTTGTGAATATAGATGAACTAATGCAATTTTATTTAATTCTGAGACCATTATTCTTTGTAAACGTTCAATAGTACGAGCAAAACGAATATCTTCTGCGGCTAATGTGGCTTTTCCCTCTATATTTTCATCATATCCTAAAAAAGCTTTTGGTACTTTAAGAGCGGCAAATAACTTATCTCTTAAATATTCCACATCTTGGATACCATCATAATCTAAACCCTTAGTAGTTTCTATTTTGGTTGTTGTATCATTTCCACGAACGGGGATATAAAAATCCTCCATCATGTTTTGCATATTATATTTTAAATTATACTCTCCAGTTTTTTCATCTATATGAGGGGTACGTTTCATATTTGAAATAGTCTTTTGCATAAATGCATCTATTTCATTTGGGGGAATAGAACCAACATTCATATAAAATATACGTTTTTCGGGAGCACGTGCAATTCTATGAATTAACATAGCATCTTCCATTAAAGTATATTGTTTAAATAATTTACGAGCAGGTTCTAAGTACGAACGTCCATAAGGTAAGTAATTAGTATCCCCAATTAATCTGAAGTGAGCCATCTCATAATTATCAAAATAAATACCGTTTGAATTATCCTGTTGGTGTGGTGTTTTATACATTCCTGAACTGGGGTTCACTAAACCATCAGGAGAATATCTGAATCTTACCTCAGCAGGGTTTTCAGGGTTTTGTCCTTCTTGTCTTTCAATATGATATGCTGTATAAGGTATTACATTGTATACTCCATATTTTTCTGCAATTTCTAATTTTAAAAAAAAGTCCCCGTATTTTGACATTTGGCGAATCCAAGCCCAAAGATTAAATTCAATATTCAAAACATCATAAAATAAATTATAAAGTATTTTTTGAATATTCTCATTTGAAGAGCGAATAGATAAAACTTCACCCATATCATTTTTTAATGTTGATTCATCCGCTATGATGTCTAAGGCAGAAGCTATAATGGCGTCAGTGTCCATTACATCATACTCAGAATATAATTGTGGTCGGAGGTATTGATAATTAAAATTGAATTGAGAACCATATAACGATGAGGGGTTTGTTGAATATATTCTATTAAATCTATCTATAAGTGAGTTAGTTTGTAATTCTCCATTAGTTTGGATTTGATTACTATCCATTACTTTTACTTGATCCCCACCAACATTACGAATAATTATATCAGTTGAAAATAATCTTTGTAATCTACTAAATAAGCCTTTATCTGCCATTGTTTTTTATTTATTATTTATTATTTTAATAACCAACTTATATCTTCACCCCCCTTTTCAGTGGGCATATGATAGGGATTATCTGCCCCTTTTGAAAAATATCCACCTTGATAAGTAGTTCTGTTTACGGTCATATTGTTTAATGCATTTCTAGTTGCATCTAAACCACGTTGTCTTTGAATAAGGGCTGTATCTCTGATATACATTGCAATACCAAAAGCCATAACTAAATCATCATTATATCCTGTTTGGGCTTCTGCTTTACCATTTTTCCAAATAAATACTTTCATTTCTTCTATTAATCTTCGGGATTGAATTGTTACTCCTTTATCTGCTATGTATTCTTGAAATTTTCCTATTACCATAGGACGTGTTCTAGATGACATTGTAAAACCAGCTACCATTTTTGAGTGGTCTTGATATTTGTCAAAATACGAATCAGCATTCAGGGAATCACCCCGTTGTGAATAGTAAAGGTTAGAATATGCGCGATCTATAGCTACTTGTATAGTAGCCCAACCAATATTGGCATTTTCTATAACAAGCATTGCTTCATTATATTCAGTAGCTAAACCAACTAACAAATGGCCAAATTCTTTTGTACCTAATTGTCCCTTATATTCTGCTACTTGCACATTATTTTCAACATCTATTACGTGACAAGTAGAATAATCTTTACCATCACCTCTAGCTACATCTGCTACAACCATATAGTCTCTACTATAATCAGGGGATTCCCAAACCCATAGATTTTGATCTGCACCTCTACGTTCTAGAGGTTCTTTTATGTATGTTTTTTCGTAATATTCTAAATATTCGTTATAAAATACTATATCACCCGATGTGCTAAAATCACAATCACATTCTTGGGCCGCTAATCTAGGGTCTCCTAGCAAAACATCTTGGGCATCTCTCCATTTTTGATCTCGTTCTGGGTGGACGTACCAAGGTAATTTAATAGGTAAAAAATCATTTTCGGCAGCTTCAGCTTTAACCCACATTTGGTGGAACCAATTACCTGTACCATATGGAGTGGATAATACTATGGCACCACCCCCAGTTGCTAAAGTTTGTTGTGCAGAAGCCCATGTCTCAGCAATATTATCAATAAAGGCGGCTTCATCAATAATTAGTAAGGATACTGCTTCCGATCTTGCGGCATCAGCATTTGAAGATTTAGCTTGTATTTTTGACCCATTAGTTAACCTAAGAGACAATTTGTTGTTTTCAGCTGAGTCTACTTTAAGCCATGAGGGTAGATTTTCCCACATGAATTGTACCTTAGTTACTAGGTTACGAGCAGTTGCCTGTGTTGTTGCTAATGCTAATATGTTTCTATCCTTATGGAAGGTCATTAACCACAAAGAATAACCAGCGGCCAATGTTGAAATACCTAATTGTCTAGATTTTAGTATAGCACTATAATCGTTGTTTTGAAATAACGTTAATACTTTTTCTTGAAAAGGGTATAGGTTAAATTGTATGCGACCACGTTGGGGGTGCTGTATATAACAATACTTACGCATAAAATATATTGGATCTTGAGCACATCTAATATATTCTTGACGTATTATTTTTTTTAAGTCTGGCATATAACTATTTTATTATTAATATAATAATTCCCAATATAGCTGCTCCCCCACTATATTTGAATAATTTAGTTTGGAGTTTTTGTTTTTTTAAATCTTGTTTTAAGATTTTAGATAGATCTTGAGATATTTTTAATTGTTGGGATTGGGTTAAAGAAATATTAGTGAAGTTTAATAATTTAGAATTCAAACTAAGAATAGTACTATCTTGTAACAATATTTTTTGATGTAAAATATCTATTTTATCTTTAAAAAGGGTTAATTGGTGTTGAGCTCCATCCCCCTTTATAAGATCTTTAATTACTAACCTTACTAGGGGTTTTTTGAATTGAACCCAAGTGCTGTCTGTAACGATTTGTGAAAAACAATTTAAGTTGATCATTATCAAAGGAATCCACAGAATTGACTTTAGAGTTGATTTCATTTTTTAAAGTTATTATTTTTTTACTATTTAAATATAGTTCTTGATCTAAAGATTTAATTTTTATACTTAAGGTACTTATTTTAGAAGTTAACTCGTTGTTTATATTATACAACGAGTCAACATTATTTTCTAAAATGTTTATTTTTGATTTATACTCTTTAGCATAATCCCCATCAGGAATATTTAATATATAAAAAATAAAAACTCCTCCTAAAGCTAACAAAATTAAATATGTAAGTCTTTCTTTATAAGACATTACTCAACATTTCTAATAGCATCTTCTATTTCAGGTTTTTTCTTAGCCCAGGCAGCATCATATTTTTCTTTATCTTCTACTTTTCCGTTAGGTGATATAATGCCTTCTTTTTTCATATCTTCAATAAAGGATTTAACCATTTTTCTTTTTTCTTGTGCTCGTAAATCTTTTTTACCTTTTTTTATGTATCCTATAGCTTGTTTGATATCTTTAGCAGCAGGTTCATCTCCTTTTACGGTGGTAACACTTTTGTTTAATGAGGATGATGATGTTCTTTTTTCTTTATCTTTTTCTTCTTTAGATTTAGCGGGTCTACCTACACTACCCGTTGGAGATTTTGGTTTTACATCTCTATTAGGGTCTGCCTTTCTTCCTCTTTGTCCTATTACTCTATCACCTTTAACAAAAGAAATAAATTTGTTTAATTGATTATCATATAAAGTATCACCCTCTAATGCCTTTACTACTTCAGGGTTGGCTTTAATAGCCTTTTTAAGTGGTAAATTATCTAAATCTGTATTAGCTTGGATTACTTTCTCAATAGCGGTTTTTAAATCACCTGATATTTTGGCCATTTCATTTATTTCTTCATTTTCAGATAAGTCTTGTGCGCTTGAGGCGTCTGTAAATCCTTGGAAGAATCCTTTTTTATATGATTTTAAATCAGGAGAATTTTGGAAATTAAAAGCGGAATGTGACATTTTAAATGCTTCCTCTCCATCTTCATAGCCCATTTCTTCTAAATCAGCTAAACCCATATTTTCTTCAGATAAACCTGCTTCTTCCTTAGCTTTACCTAATTCTTTAGTGGCTTTAGTTAGTTCCTCTGTGTCCTTTATAGTTTGTTGGTTGTCCTCCATATTTGAGGATAACTCATTGATTATTTCAGACTTAATAAATTCTTTTAATTGAGATTTTTTCATTATTTTTTAGTATAATTAGATTTTATTATAAATATGTTAAGAATTAACAACATTTAAAATTTGTTGAATCCTTTCTTCTGTTGTACCCGAAATTTCATAGTAATTGGGAATTTTACTTCCATAAATACTGAGCATGTCCTGGATAGTATTATCTATTTTACCCCTATAAATTTCATTTATTTCCCTAACAGAATTATCCTCAATAGGAATACCTTCAGGAGATATATAAAATATATAATCATATTCGGGGATGAATTCTTTAGCATACGTTAGAAAAAGGGATTGGGGGATTTGAGATATGGAATCAGCATTAAGAGTAAAAGCCATTACATCTATTACAGTACGATCTGTAATAAGGTTTTCATTAATTAACTCTGAACATCTTTCTGCTAAAAATATAGTTTGTCCTTTTAAAGTAGAGTCAGTATTTAAAGGAATACCTAAATCCCTTAAATATTTACTTCTTTCAGTAGCAAAGTTATAATCTTTGAATTGTTCTATATCTTTTAAGGCATTAACTAGCGTGGTTTTGCCTACGCTTTGAGTACCACATAAACCTATACGAGCCATAGTAAGTTATAGTTTAGTGAAACATTCATTTTTTCCCCCAAATTTAATTTGAGGTTGATATTTGAATTGATATAATTCTTCATGTAATTTTTGTTCTTGGTAATACCCATCATATATTTTCATATCTTAGTTTCTATAATCAGATAGATCGTTTTTCATTGATTGATTTTTGTAGAAGGGAATTCCCTCTCTTTGACTTCGCATTTCTTTCCATTCGTCTTTTGTTTTTTGGAAGCCATATAAATAATATTCTGCTAATTTTCTCTTACCTTGAGGGTATAGAGCGGGTCCTTCCCAATTGTGTAATTTATTATCCCATGAATAGGCTATAGTTCCATCTTCGGGTTTAATTAATTTTCTACTTTGGGGAAATGGTGTTTTTGGTATTCTCATATTTTTAGTTTTTTAAAATTGATTCAGCAACATATATTCCATGTGCACCTGATACTGTTATGCCTCTTGCAGATAAGGCATCTCCTACAAAATGTATATTAGGGTAATTATTTAAAGATAAATTGGTATAGTCAACTAAGGGTTCGGGTGAAAGATATTTTACTTCGGGTATATAAACCCCCCAATCATCTCCAAATTCAAATACTTCATTCATTTGGTCTATAAAATTAAGAATATAGTCAGCATATTCACCCATTGCATCTTTAAAAATATCTAAAGAATCTACTTTAAGAGCCATAACCCACTCATTTTCAGAAGTTTTACTTACCATCTTATTTTTATCAGGGGAATAGAATATTCCTGTTGAGCCTTTTGATGATTGACCACTATTACATTTATCTACAACATTCCTACTCCATTCAAATGGATTTTCAATACCTTTAATTTCCATTAATATACCAAAATTGGTCATATCATTTCTAAATTCTTCACCTTTCTTAGCATGTCCATTATATGAAACATCCCCATAAGTCTCTTCAACAGCTACATATGCAGCGTTATTATTTGTACAAAATGTTCTTAATGATAC
>Ga0099847_1000117_pt1 | contig 23781 bp, 20 predicted proteins | sample CB_VirMetaG_2_FD_78178 | JGI IMG/M metagenome (GOLD analysis project Ga0099847, IMG submission 78178) | Freshwater to marine saline gradient viral communities from Chesapeake Bay - CB_1504_2 Viral MetaG | ecosystem: Environmental > Aquatic > Marine > Coastal | place: USA: Chesapeake Bay...
ATAGGTAACCAAGGAACTGCTAATACTACACAAGGAACACAAGGTACTAAAGGTACTCAAGGACCGAAAGGTAAAATCGGACCTGCCGGTGTTCAAGGTATCATAGGTAACCAAGGAACTGCTAGTACTACACAAGGAAATCAAGGTAGCACTGGTACTCAAGGTCCGAAAGGTAGTCAAGGTACTGATGGTAATAAAGGTATTCAAGGTAATGTAGGTGGAGCTAGTTCAAACATCGGTACTCAAGGTGCAGTAGGACCTACAGTAACAGGTACTACTAACGGTGTAATTACTTGGGATGATACTGAAAAATACGGTGATATAGAATCGAACTTCACGTATGACGGTACAAGAGTTTATATCAACGGAGCATTAAGAGTAGGATCTGCTGCTGCAAATCCATCTACAAACGGACTTATACATGCATCAAACGATGTAATCGCATACTCATCATCAGATATTAGATGGAAAGAGAATATTAAAACAATCTCAGACGCATTAGGTAAAGTGATGCAGATCAACGGTGTTGAGTTTGACTGGAAAGAATTGACCGAAGAAGAAAAGTGGGAACAGCATAGCAATGAAGGCCACGACATAGGTGTTATCGCACAAGAGATTGAAGCTATAATCCCAGAATTAGTAGTTACTAGAGAGAATGGGTATAAAGCTGTTAAGTACGATAAGCTTGTAGCTATCTTAATTCAAGCAATAAAAGAGCTAAACGAAAAAGTAGAAAAGTTATCTTAAAAGTTGCCTAGCAACAGAATATTACCTATATTAGGTAAATAAGTTATATGGAAAGAAATTTAGCTAAACGAGCATTACAAGCAGGTGGTGTTATAAAGCCTATGATTATCCCGTCTTCAGAGACGAGAGGATCAGGTCTTTGCAACCCATCTGTTTTTATAGATGATAATGGAGATATCTTAGTCATTATCAGAAACGTCAACTACGACTTTTTTCATCTAGAACACGACAAGAGATTTGCTAACTGGGGTACCAGCTGGTTAATTTATCTTCATAGAGAAGATGATGTACGTTTACATACTTTTAATTTTCTAGCTAAGTTAAATAAAGATTTAGATATAGAATGGTATCATAAGATTGATACTTCTGAATTAGATGTAGAACCTATCTGGGAGTTTGTCGGATTAGAAGATGCTAGACTTTTTAGATGGGACGGTACATTATACGGAAGCGGTGTTCGTAGAGATACTACAGATTACGGTCAAGGTAGAATGGAGTTATCTGAACTACAGGTAACATCCGAAGGAGTAAGAGAAGTAAAACGTAATAGAATAGAAGTACCATTCGACCCAGACTCTTACTGTGAAAAGAATTGGATGCCGATCTTAGATAAACCCTTTCATTATATAAAATGGGCCAATCCAACTCAAGTAGTAAAAATAGCTGATGATAAAAACTCTTGCGAGGTAGTACATCAATCAGAAAAAACAGTACCAGATACATACGGCTTTAGAGGAGGCTCTCAAGTTATTAGAATACCAGAAGGATACTTAGCGATCGTCCATGAAACGAATTTCGGGTACAACGAACACGGTACTAAGGACTCATCTTACCCTCATAGATTCGTTATGTGGGATGAGAACTTCGAAATAATTAAGACCTCAGAGAATTTTCATTTTATGGATTCTGAGATTGAATTCTGCTGCGGATTAGCAGATTATGGAGACAACTTTTTAATTACTTACGGTAATCAAGACAATACAGCTTATGTAATGTCTATCTCAAAACAGACGGTTTATGAATTTATCGGTTAAGAGAGATATTGAAAGGTTAGTAAACCTACATATAAATGATCCTAGAGATATTGAAACTAACTTTAATCTTGGATGGTCATTTGAGAGTATTGGACAGCATGCCTCAGCTCTCACTCACTACTCTAAGATTTCAGAATTAGCAGAAGACAAGCTAACACAGTATGAAGCGTTAATTCGTATAGCTGAAAACTTTCGTAAACATACTGGACGTCCTACAAGCGAAAGAGCTATGTTGTTGCACGCTTGTTCTCTCTTACCAGAAAGACCTGAAGCGTACATACTCTTAGCTAAGCACTACTTATCCAACGGTATGTATCACGAAGCAGATAGCTACCTTTCTATCTATAAAGCTAAGTCTATGTTTAATGGACCATCTTTAAGATTACCGATAGTAATATTAGATTGGGATTACGACCTCATACAGATGCAGACAGAATGGATGTTAGGTAGAGGACCTAGCGCTAGGACGCACGCCGAAAAATTAATGAACGAGTACGAATTACCTAAAGACATAGCATTATCTGCTAGACAGTACGTAGGAAAAGTAAAAGGAGACATGTACCCAGTACGTAAGTATATTAAAGGAGAGCATAAATTTAGATTGCCGTTTAGAGGAATAGAAAAGGTTGATACCAATTACGCTCAAGCACTACAGGATATGTTTGTTCTCGCTGTACTCGACGGCAAAGAAAATGGAACATATTTAGAGATAGGAAGTAATCAACCTATCTACAATAATAATACGTACCTATTAGAACAATTTAACTGGAGAGGAGTATCTGTTGAATTAGAAGTAAGTTATAACAACGAGTTTAATCTAATACGAAAGAACCCAGCAATGACTGAAGATGCTACCGAATGTCATTATGCCTACTTATTAGAGACTTACGGCATAGGAAAAGTAGTAGACTATCTTCAAGTAGATTGCGAACCAGCAGAAACTACTTATAAAGCACTTCAAAAAATACCTTTTGATAAGTATACTTTTAGAGTTATAACTTATGAACACGATTACTATCAAGACCTAGAAGGAAAATATCGTGAGTTATCTAGAGATTACTTAACTAATTTAGGGTATGAATTAATAATTGGGAACGTAGGTACGGATTTAAACAACAGTTTTGAAGACTGGTACGTTCACCCAAACTATGTAGATACAAAAAGAGTAGACTTAATAAAAGACGTAAACAGTAATATTGTACCAATTCACAAACATCTATTAATATAATGGCAAATAAGAAACTAACACAAGAAGAAATAAGACAGCTAGAGAATATCCAGCATCAGAGAACTAATATGCTCGCTCAACTCGGGAACATGGAGGTGACTATGATGAAACTTCAAAAAGAGAAAGAAAAAGGATTAAAAGCTATTAAAGAGCTTGAGCAATCAGAACAATTTTACTATAAGGTACTTCAAGAGAAATACGGACAAGGAAGATTAGATTTACAAGCTAACGAGTTTATCTCAGATTAAAGAGGGTTTCGGCCCTCTTTTTCTATTTATAATAAACTGATCCCAAATGGCTTTAGAAAACAAGAAATCAATCCTACAACCTCAATCTATAGAAGCACAGCAGTATAGGTTGAAAGAGTCAAGACTAGTAAACACAGTAGCTACTCCTATTACATTCACAAACCAAGTAAGATCAGCTGCACCAGCTAGACCATCACTCTTCGCCCCTAATCCAGCAGATACCGTAGGTTCAGGCGATGTAGTAACATCTGACACTTCAACCGGAACAGATAACTCATCAAACGGTGGATCATCCTCATCGGTAGTTTATAAAAGAGATGCGATCTCTTTAGATGGATCTGCGTACCTTACCGCTTCTTTAGATCTTACAGATCCAGATTTAAGTATTGCTAACGTTACAGGAAGCCGTTGGGGATTTGTATTTATGGTAGATACAGAGAATCGTAAAGCAGGTCACCGTCAGACACTTTTACATACGTACTCTGGATCTGCTCAAAGTTCTTCTTTAGAGATGGGAATTGGAGAAGATGGAGGATTGTTCTTAGAATACAAAAATAACGGAGGAGTACTAACATACGCCGGTCATCCAAACACTCAGGTTCGAACAAGACATCTTGCTAGGCTAGATCAATTTGAAGGTAAGCAAGGAAATGGGTATACGTATATACAATTCGACAGACAGAGCTCTGGGACCAATACTCCAAATGTCCGAGCTAGTCACACCGGATTATTCGGTAGAGGAGGAGCTACTATTTTCGAATCATCTTCAGTAAACCTAACATCAATCCTCGGAGCAGACTTAGATATTAGTAATAATGATAACCTTTATATTGGCGGTACTTCTGCAAGACCGAATTCAAATTTCTCCGGATCTATAGCATATGCCGCTATTTACAAAAGAGCTCCATTTGCAGGATTTATTCAACAACTAAGAGATAGTGGTACGGATCCTACTTATACAACTGTAAATAATACCTTCGTTAGAGAATATAGATTTAATGGAAGCATAGTAGAACGTACAGGAAGTTTAGCAACAACTCAAGTACCTTTAGGCACATCAGGAAGTATAACTTACGTAGATGCACATAAATAAAAATTTTTGCACTTTAGCTACATATTTATATAAAGAACAAACTAACCCTTCATAACGATGGCAGAAAGAATTTTATCACCAGGTGTATTCTCAAGAGAGAATGACCTATCTTTCGTTACCCCAGCACCGGGAGAGATCTCAACAGCATTAATAGGACCTACTGTAAGAGGACAGTTAGGTGTACCGACTATTGTAAGATCTTACGGAGAGTATTTAAATACATTCGGCAGCACTTTTAAATCAGGTAGTGACTACTATAGCCACTTCACTTCTTTAGCTGCAGAAAAATACTTCGAGCAAGGCGGGACTTCCCTTTTGGTAACAAGAGTATCAGACCAAAACTTTACAAGCGCTACTGCAACCGTATATTCAGGTTCAACTGAATGGTTCGAATTATCAACAATCGCTCAAGGCGAGATTATGAACAACAGCGGTTCAGCAACTGAAAACTTATCAGAAAACGCTTTACTTAGCGGTTCAGCGGATAACGTAAGATGGGAAATCACTAACAAGAACGCTTCTCAAGGAACTTTCTCATTAGTAGTAAGAAGAGGTGACGATAATCATAAGAGCAAAATCATCTTAGAATCTTATCAAAACTTATCTTTAGATCCAAAATCAACAAATTACATTGCAAAAGTAATTGGCGATCAGTCTAGAACAGTCGATCCTTCAGATGGAGCGGTAACGGTTGAAGGTGATTATCCAAACGCTTCTAAGTACGTATATGTATCTAACGTAAACTTCAAAACACCAGATTACTTAACTGCCGACGGAACAGCAGATCCAGCATTCTCAGGATCATTTGATAATTTTGTTATCGGCAGTGGTTCAGAACACGGTACTTTCGGAAATGCAACAGGTCAATTATTTGATGCTAGTAGAGTTGCTAATTTCTATCAAAATATCAACGGCACAGATACACAAGGGTTAGATGCTGATTCAACAAATGGTAGAAACTACGATAAAGCAGCATTAACATTAGCCAATAGAGACGAATACAGATTCAACGTACTATTGACACCAGGTATTACTAAAGACGAACACTCTTCAGTAGTTAACAGTTTTGTTAATATGGTTGAAGATAGAGGTGATGCAATCTACGTAGCTGATTTAGTACGGCACGGAGTTAGTGTGTCAACTGTAACTACTCAAGCTAATTCAATGAATAGCTCATTTGCAACTAGTTACTGGCCATGGGTTAAGATTGTTGATAATCAATTAGGAAGAAACGTATGGTCTCCGGCTTCTACAGTTATCGGCGGTGTTTACGCCTTTACTGATAGAGTAGGTGCTGAATGGTTTGCTCCAGCAGGTCTATTAAGAGGAGGTATCCCAACAGTAGTTGGGGCAGAAAGAAAACTTTCTCAATCAGACAGAGACACTCTCTACAGCGGGAAAGTAAACCCACTAGCTACCTTCCCAGGTTCAGGCGTAGTTGCTTACGGTCAGAAAACATTACAAACTAAAGCATCAGCTTTAGATAGAGTAAACGTTAGAAGATTGTTAATCAACTTGAAGAACTTTATCGGTGATGAAGCTAACAACTTAGTATTCGAACAAAATACAATCGCTACAAGAAATAGATTCTTAGCTTCTGTTAACCCATACTTAGAGTCTGTAGTACAGAGACAAGGTCTTTACGCATACAGAGTAGTAATGGATGATACAAACAACACTGCAGATGTAATCGACAGAAATCAATTAGTAGGTCAGATCTTTATCCAACCAACTAAGACTGCTGAATTCATCGTATTAGACTTCGTTGTACAGCCAACTGGCGCAAGCTTTGGAGCGTAACTATTTATAATAAAGTAAATAACTAGAAGATGCCTACATTAGATCCAAACGAAATCATGTTTACTGCCTTCGAACCGAAGGTAGCAAATAGGTTTATCATGTACATCGATGGTATCCCATCATACATGGTTAAGAGTGCTACATCACCGTCTTTCACAGATAATATTGTAAAACTCGATCACATTAACACATACAGAAAAATCCGAGGTAAGAGAGAGTGGCAGAACATGACCCTTACTTTATACGATCCAATAACACCTTCAGGTGCTCAAGCAGTAATGGAGTGGGCTCGTTTATCTTACGAATCAGTAACTGGTAGAGCTGGTTATTCTGATTTCTACAAGAAAGACGTAACTCTCAACTTGCTAGGTCCTGTAGGCGATATCGTTGGTGAGTGGATTATCAAAGGTGCATTCATTCAGAATTCAAACTTCGGACAATATAACTGGTCTACAGATACTGCTGTTGAAGTATCATTAACACTCGCAATGGATTATTGCGTACTAAACTTCTAATTAAGTTATGGATAATTTTGATCTAAGAAAATTCTTAGCAGAAAGCAAACAACCTATCCAAGAGATGGACGCTCCTATGGAAGTAGAAGCACCAATGGAAGGTGAGACAATGGAAGAGATGGTTGCAGAATATGTAACTGAAGCTCTTAAAGGACAGGATATTAAAGAAGTAACTAGCATCATCGAAAGAACTTGTACTAAAGCAATGTACGAAATGAAGATGGAAGTTATTGCTGAAGTAATAGGTGCTTACGAAGGTAGACTATCAGAAATTAAAGGCAGTCAATACTTCAAAGAAATGGCTGACGAAGCTAAAGTTGCTAACCAGGAAGGTATGATCAGCGGTCTTCATGAATTGGCAATCGCCGTTAAAGAAGAGTACAAAAAAGCTTACATGCCAGAAGAGGTAAAAGAAGAAGAGCCTAAGAAAGAAGAAAAAAAAGACAAGAAAGAAGAGAAAGAAGAAAAGTAAACCTCGCCCTGTCAAGCAAATAAAACCCGGATCTTAGTTGGTTCGGGTTTTCTTTTTTCATATATTTATATATAAATTGAGTTACACCTAATTAAGTATATGGAATCAAAATTCAAACTACCTACTGAAACAGTAGAATTACCATCCAAAGGATTAATCTACCCAGAGGATCACCCACTAGCCAACGGTACTGTGGAGATGAAATACATGACCGCAAGAGAAGAAGATATACTTACCAATCAGAACTATATTAAGAAAGGTACGGTTATTGATAAGCTATTACAATCTCTGATCACATCTGATATCAGCTACGATGATCTTTTGGTAGGAGACAAGAATGCAATTATGATTGCTGCCCGCATTTTATCTTACGGTAAAGATTACGATTTTAATCTAGGAAACGGCTTACAGTCTGTGGATCTATCCTTATTCGAAAACAAAGAAGTAGACGAATCTTTATATACTAGAGGTCAGAACGAGTTTACATTCCAATTACCAACTACTGATAATGTAGTAACATTCAAACTTCTCACCCACGGTGATGAGAAAAAGATCGAACAAGAGGTAAAAGGTCTTCAAAAGATTAATAAAGATAACATCACAGAAGCTACTACTCGATTAAAGCACATGATCACTTCTATCAATGGATCCTCAGAAAAAAAGGATATCAGAGAGTTTGTTGATTATGGATTATTAGCAAAAGATGCTAGAGCTTTAAGAGAAGAGTATGTAAGAGTATCACCTGATATCGATCTAACGGTGACTTATGAAGATGTAGACGGAGTAGACAGGGAGGCTGCTCTGCCGATCGGGATTAACTTTTTTTGGCCTGACGCTTGAGTATAGACAATTAATATTCAGACAAATTCACGATATAGTTTTCTACGGTAGAGGAGGCTTTACCTGGGAAACTGTATACAATATGCCGCTTTGGTTAAGAAAGTTTACTTCCAAAACCATTGAACAGCAGATCACAGAAGAATACGAAGCTCAACAGAAAGCTTCTAAAGCTGCATCCGGTATTCAAGAAGCTACTCCAGAAAATACAAAAAACGTTAACGTACCAGAAGCGGTACGTAAAGCAAGTTATACAACTACTGTCTCTAAAAAACAGTAGGAACCTATTTATTACTATAGTATAACTGCAATATGGCTGAAGGCGATAACAATAAAAAATTCGGTAATGTAGATCCAAGCGCAGCAGCAAAACAAGCTGCCGAAGCTGCTAATGCTTTAAATGAAGTAAATCTAGCATTATCTTCTCTTACATCAAAGTACGCTGCAAATATTAAAGGTACTCGAGATATAGTTAAATCTACAGAAAGTAGCTTCACAAATATAGCAAAAGAACTTACTAAAACTACAGAACAGCAACGTAATCAGCAAAAAATTCAATCCGAAGTCAAAAATCTCAATCAGCAATTACTGAGAATTGATGTAGAGCGAGCGATCTTAATGGAAAAAGTTAAGAATGCTTCTGGTGCCTATAAAGACGATATTATTGTTGCTTTAGAAGGTTTAATAGCCACAGAAGAAACTATCAAATCATCTGCCACCGGCATGGAAGAAATCGCCGATCAAGCTCAAAGGATAGTCGACGCAGGCCAAGGGTTTGAGAAAATGGCGAAGATTCTGGGGAGTATACCGTTGATAGGAAACCAAATAGCTCCAGCATTTGAAAGAGCCGCAGGTGCAGCAAGAAAAGCAACAGAAGATGGTGCTAGTCCTTTCCAAGCTAAAATGGCAGGTACTCTCGCTCTATCTAAGCAAATCGCTCTTACCATCGGTACTGCTATCGTTGGAGCATTAATCGCTGGTAGTAAAAGAGCAGGTGATTTAAACAAACAATTAGGACTAGGGATAGATTCAGCAAGAGGTGTTGCTGAAAGATTTGAACAATTTGCTACTGCTAGTGAAGATTCTAGAATAACCACAGAGAAACTTATTGCCGCTAACGGACAGCTCAACCAAGCATTAGGTACCACAGTTGAATTTAGCGGAGAAACATTAGAGAACTTTATACTTACTACCGAGTACATGGGAGTATCTGTTGAAGCAGCTGCTAAATTAGAAACTTTAGCAAGAACAACAGGACAGAGCACTAAAGACTTTGCTGGTAATTTAGCAGAGAGCGTATCTCAAGCTGGTAAAAATAACAGTCTCTTTATTTCAACGGGTACAGCATTAGAGAAAGTAAAAAACTTATCAGCAACAACTCTACTAAATCTAAGAAGAAATCCTCAAGCAATCGGTGAAGCTATTGTAGCTACTGAGAAGTTAGGGATATCTTTTGACCAATTGCGCGGTATAGCAAGTTCTTTATTAGATTTCGAAGGCTCTATTCAGAAAGAATTAGAAGCTGAAGTATTAACCGGTAAAGAGCTTAATCTAGAAAGAGCTCGATCTGCAGCATTAAGAGGAGATGATTTAGCATTAGCTAAAGAATTAGCCAGCCAGGTAGGTACCTTAGCAGAGTTTGAAGGAATGAACGTTATCCAGCGTGAATCCATGGCACAAGCCTTCGGGTTATCTTCTGATGCAATGTCTGAGATGCTATTAAAGCAAGAGCTCTTAAATAGTTTAGGAGAAGAAGCTAGAGACTTAACAGCAGAACAAGCCTCAGAAATTAGAAGAATGGTAGAGGACGGTGAAGCTGAATCAGAACAAGCCGCTTTATTAAAGCTACAGCAGCAACAAGATATTGCTAAAAGATTCCAAGATGCTGTAGGTAAGTTAAAAAGCGCATTCGTAGATTTCTTTGAAGATTTTGAACCTACCTTTAATAAACTAGTTAACGCTATTACAGGTTTATCAGAAAGTAAGTTCCTTAAAACTATTATAGGATTCGCTACTAGCGGTGTAGGTATTGCTTCCTTAGCCGGGATGATGTTAGCAAGTAAACTTAGAGGGGCAACACCAATGACCCCAATGTTTGTATCGATGGCAGGAGCACCTGGCGCAGCTGGAGCTGGTATGATGGGCTTTGCACCAATGGGTGCAGGTGCAGGAGGTCGCTTCTACAACTCAGGAACAGTCACTGCAAAGAGCGGCCAAGTCTACGCAGCAAATTCGCCTCAAGGTAAAATGATCCAAAATATGAGCGGTCAGAAACCTGTCGGTAGAGGATTAACCGCCGGCGGAGCCGCAGGACTTGCCGGCATTGGTATGTTAGCAGGAGGTTTAATGCAGCAATCTGATAACGAAGGTATGCAAATGGCAGGAAGCGCTCTATCAGGAGCGGGTATGGGAGCAATGATGGGCTCAATGATATTCCCAGGAGTAGGTACAGCAATAGGCGCAGCAGTAGGCGGTTTAGGAAGCTTATTAATGGCTCATCATAAAAAACAAGAGGAAAGAGAAGCTAAAGCTGAAAAAGCACGCGAAGAAGCTAAAGCTAATGAAACAGACACTTACACTATGATGGAAGAGCACTTAAGGGCTTTAGCAGAAAAAGAATTAAAACTAAACGTAGACGGTAACGAGATGGGTACTCAATTACAAATTTCGAAAAATGCATTAGGAAATAGTTAATTATGCCTTTAATAGATTTAAAAACAAAATTAAAAGATCTCAAGTTTAATACTAGAGCGCCTTATATCGTAAAAGATATAAACAATCCTCCTGTATACAACTCTCTAAGCAATCAAGCTACTAGGCGTCAAGACGATGTACTACGTCTAACCAGGATGTTGACCGACGTACCAGGAGCTAAATTCGTTTCTAATCAAGTGCTACTACAAGCCTATAATAGTGCTAATTATAGAAAAGCAAGTGACAGTCTACTAGCTCAAGTAGCTGCTATATTAGGTAATACTATAGTAAGCACAGGTAGAGCAGCAGCAATAACTCTAGCTCAAGCAGGTATTGAAGGCTCAGGAGCTAGACTAACCTTACCACAGCCATCTTCGTTTTATTACACTCAAGGAAACCCAGGATCAGCAGCAGCTATATTTGGTTCAGAAATCGCTAATGAAAGAGGTACTCAGACATTATACTCTACTAGAAATTCAAAGTACGCTAGATTGCAGGAAAATCTTACTGACGGTGTAGATAATTACATAGATGCTAGATTAGATCAATCTGCAATAAAACTACCTACCGAAGCTTCTATTAGCGCTAAAGCTAGAGAAAGTATTTCTGTTAAAGGCGAAGGTACATATCACTTCGGAGGAACAAACAAATCAGATCAGATTAATCTCCTTGACGTAGGCGAAGGATTAGAAGAAGCTGACGACTTGTTTACAAAGATAGTTTTTGCTAAATACAACAAAAAAGGAGAATACTCAGGTACTAAAGTTTTTAGAGCATTTATAGGAAATATTTCCGATAACTTTACTGCTAAATGGAATGCTAACGAGTATGCAGGTAGAATGGAACAATTCTTCGTATATACAGGATTTACTAGAGCTTTAAGTTTCCCACTCCAGGTACCTATATTCTCATCTGCAGAACAGCCAATAGTTTATAATAAAGTAAATTCTCTGATATCACACACTGCACCTGAATATACAGGAGGTACTGGTATTCCAAGTGGTATTATTACTTACTTAGAAGTAGGAGATTATTATAAAGGACCGGGAGTATTAAACTCAGTAGGAGTATCTATATCAAACGATGTACAATGGTCAGCAGGACCTGAGAAGTTTAACGGTAGGAGTTTAATATTACCACAAGTACTTTCTTTAAATATGAGCTTCACACCTATTCACGAGATTACTCCTCAAGCTATATTCGAAAACGACAATGAAATAATAGAATCTAACTACAATAAGTTTAGATACATAGGTAACGGAGAAAAGTTAACAGAAGAAACTCAATCTAACCCAGAACGAGCTCGTGCAGAAGCATTAGCTGCAGAACAGGCAAGATTAGACGCTATAGATGCTGCGTTAGAAGAAGGTTTAAGAGATAGAACATCATTCTTATGAGCAGATATAGCACAATACCATTCCGTAGAGTAGATGATAAGAGAGTAACAAGTACATCTATCTATCCAGAAGTTGCCGCTTCGGAAGAAGATTACTATATTATAGCTACTACTGGAGATAGGTTTGACATATTATCTCAACAGTTTTACGGCTCTTCTGAATACTGGTGGGTATTAGCTTCTGCTAATCCTAATGTAAGAAGAGATACATTATTTATAACACCAGGTATTCAGTTAAGGATACCTCCTTACAGAACAGTAAAAGAAGCTTTTGAAAGCTTAAATAGGTCACGATGAGTTTAGGAGATTTTAAATTAGGAGAACCTATAAATCAAGGTGTTGCCGATAAAATTAAAGCCCTGCAGACAGTATTTGGAGATACAACAGACTCTAAAGATCGCCAGAGCTACATTAATCTACAACAAGCGGTACCTTGGATTCGAATGCAATCTGGCGTAACTATAACAGATGACGAGAAAGCTAAGCTATACGGAGTAAGTAAGGGTAACTTTCTAGCTAAACAGAATATTCTTTTCGGGTTAAATGCAAGAATAGACTCTCAAGACGGTAAAGGAAACTCTAACGTGCTTCAATCTTATTCCCCAAACGACGGAGTACTCCCAGGGTACGAAGTAACTAGCGATTTCGGCATCAGACCAAGACCAGGTATTACTGGAATGACTATTCATTCTCATAATAGATTCGGGTCATTAAGGACTGCAGTTGTAAACTTCCAATGTTGGTCTAAAGAACAGATCGACGCCATGGAGGTGTTGTATATGAGACCAGGGTATACAGTTCTATTAGAATGGGGACATAGTAAAAACTTAAAATTTAAACCTAGCGGCACCCCAGATGGCGTACAGGATATGGACCTAGGTATAGATTTCTATGACTCCAAGTACACATCTGCAATAACGTTACGTAACGCTATACTTGAAAAAAGAAAAAGTAATCATTTTGGGTATGATGCAATCGTAGGTACTATTAAAAACTTTACTTGGAAGTTAAGAAAAGACGGCGGTTATGATTGTAGTACTTCTCTAGTAACTGCTGGAGATTTAATTGAATCGTACAAAGCAAACTTCTTTTTATCTCAAGGTAAAATTATAGACGACGTAATTAAAGAGCTTGATGACTTAAAAAACCAGAACAACCCTACTGCAGTAGTTTTCCCTAATTTATTTAGAGATAATTATCAAGCTCAAGCACCACAGATCGGAGAAGCTTTAAGTAATCTTATGCTAGGGTTCGCTCAACAATCAAACGCTGCGATTAAAGAGATCGCCGATTTTATCGACACAGCAGTCCCTGGCGGTTTTGATGATAAGTATAAAGGGAAATCTGATGATATCAAAGCACGAGTTGTACGAAGTTACTTCAAAAACGACGGAACAGATACCGGCGGTACGATCCCTTACGAATGGGCTCGTGTCAACTCAATAGACAAAAATAATTTCGCTCTTGTTCGAAAAGCTATTGCTGCAGTTTTAAGAGGAGTTTCAGTAGTAAATACTCAAGAGGTCGAACATACTTTCCAAGGATTATCATGGCGAGATAAATTATATAGCGTATTCAACGGTTATAGTCATGAATATTTTTACGGCGCCCAGCTTACAGAGTATTTCTTGCAGACTAAATGGCCTGTGTTAGTTAACTTTTTCGCCGGAGGTCAGAATGGATTCGACGGATCAGGTACCCCTAACCTTGACTTTCCCGCCGGCGGAAGAGCAGCTTTTCAAATACCTTACGAGAATAGAGCTGAAGCTATTAAAACTTTCAACGAAGCGTTTAATCGAGGCGATGGATTTGGGTTTACGTACGATGAAGAAGAAGGAAAAAGTGAAGAAAGAAGTGCTATAATGCAACTATATGGAACCATTCTAAACTTAATACCACATATTTCAGCAGACATGCCTGACGGTCAAAAGTTTTTTGCCGATCAGACAAACATAGGCGATCCAGACGGTACCGGACTTACCGGCGACCTATCTGATCTAGAAACACAGAAATTAGCGCAAGATAGGGGACTACAAGGAACTTGGGAGGAAGTTAGGAAACTGACACATGTAAGAATTAGAAAAGGTCGTGAAGGTACTCTTACCTATCTCGAAGGCAGAAAAGCGAACCTACGCCACAGTTCATTGAAGTATCCTGACATTCTAGTGCCTTCAATAGGGTCCACAATGGCAGAAGAAATCAAAGGAGTAACTCCTATTCTCTACACCGGACCTAATAGTACAGTCACTAAAACTGATCTACAACAAGGACTTCAACGTGATGAAGCGCTCAAAGAAATAGGTTACGAAGGTTTAGAAACTCCCGACATCCCGGTATACAATGTTTACAACCCTTTGGTTGAGTTAGCTGGAATCAACGATTCCAAAGAGAGTATTAAAGATTTATTCAGACCTAACTACGATCCTGACGACAGAGATCATACTAGTCAAACAAGAGGTTTTGATGTAGATCCTTTCCCATCTGATTTATCTAATGTTAGATTTATGGTGATGAAGTGGACCGGGTTTGATTCTACTAGGCTTCTTCAAGAAGCAACAGTTACCGGTGTTGATACAGAAACAGGAGCAACGTATACTTATCACGATCCTAATGACGACTATATCTCTAAATTACATTACTACTTACGTACTAAAATAGAAAGTCCGTATATACAATCACACTTGTCCCGAGATTTCAGCGGAGCTACTTTTAGAAATGTATTTAGATATAGAAAGATCACTAACCCAGATGAGATATCAAGCGATGTCCTCGGTGTTACCAGTGGTGCTAGTGCGATTAAAAGAGAGAGTACTAAAGCACTGATACTTAATCAGATGACCGAGCTACTTGGAGGACGTTTTCAATCTGAAAAAGAACTGCTACTACGTAATTATGTATACATAAGACTAGGGGTCTTGTTAGAGATTATTAACAAACACATCTTACGTAGCGATAGTGAATACTTTTTTACTTTCCAATCAACGTACGACAACGGAAAAGCTCCAGAGTATTTAACTTTTGATGATCATATATCAACAGATCCTAGGGTATGTATACTTCCTCACACTCTATTAAAAGTATTAGACGATACATTAGTGCCGGAAGATAAAAAAGGTACTGATCCAAAAATATTAAATATTGAAGTTAGTATTAGTTACGTATTAGAAACACTTAATAAGTACATAGGAGCGCAAGGACGAGTACCTATGCTTGACTTTATGCAGAGTTTATTAGACGGTATTGCTAGAGTATGTGGAGATCAAAACAGCTTTGCCCTACAGTACATGGAAGATGATTCTGTATTTCATGTTGTAGATCGCCGTAGTCTTGCGAGGACTAGTAAATCAACTTTAGAAAAGAATGCTAAAATCAACGTATTTGGATTAAATAGTATTGTACGTGATGTAAATCTAGTAAGTAAGATAACTGCTAAGATGTCTTCTATGATAGCTATATCTGCTCAAGACAGTCCATACACTGCTCAAGATGAAGCAACCGGATTTAACGGTATTAACAGAGGATTAGAAGATCAAGTATACAAGGAGAGGTACGAAATCGAGAAAAACACTGCTGAACAAGACGTTAAGAATTACAACGAGTTACGAGATAAATTAAGAAATGATATTGTTGGCGTGTTAGTGCATTTAGGATGTTTTTATGAAAAGTGTCTCGTCCCACGTCACGCTGTAGATACCCAAGTAAACGTCTATGCTAACTACTGTAAGTTCTTATTCGGTGGTGACACTAGATTTAATAAAAAGAACAAACGTTCGACTTACAGTTTTATTATTCCATTTGAATTACATCTAGGTATGTACGGAATCTCAGGATTACGAGTAATGGATTCTTTTATAATAAACAAAGACCTACTTCCAGTTACATATGGAGGTGACCCTAATCAACCAGTAGGGTTCCTGATCACTGGAGTAGAACATCAAGTAGACAGATCTAACTGGAGTACAAAAATAAAAACCCAGATCTATAATATAGATGAAAATCCTTCATCAGTCAATGTAACAAGCTTTTCTGATCTTAAAGAAGACTTTGTTGCCGCAGTAGAGCATATACAAATCGGAAGCTCTGGATTAGATGGTGCCCCAGGTGCTGGAGGAGTTGATTTAGTTCGAGGAGTAGACGTAGTTGCAATCAACACTGAAGCAGACCTAGATACAGCTAGTACCAAACATTATTTAATACCTGCTGCTAAGGTGAAGTTTGAAGAAATGTTTAAAGACTGTGAAGCCGATATAGGATTACATTTAAAAATAAAATCATCTTTTAGAAGCGCAGCAGAGCAACGAGCATTGATAGACTGGGAACGTTATTATAGAACAGGCGGTAAACCGACAGATACAACGAGAAACAGGAGTGCAGAACTTTTTACTCTTAAAAACAAAGCTGTAGCCTGGCCAGGTGATTCAAATCATCAAAAAGGTCTTGCATTAGATTTATACGGTGCAAATAAAAACGGAGGAGCGACCACAGAAGAGCAAGCTCAAGGAAGAGAATGGGTTCGACTAAATGGAATTAAGTACGGCTGGTCCTGGTGGGATGGTAGAAACGCTAAAGAGCCTTGGCATTTTGTGTATGAAACAGATCCTTCTTCTCCAAGACTTAAAATATACGATTTTACTGGAATTGAAAATCACCCAGACATCAAAAAGCATATTGATGCATTAGCTTAATTATTAGTACTATGTATATACCGCCATATAAAAAGAAGTTAGCAGATCAATTTAAAAGAGCTCGTCGAGAAAAAGAAGGACTTGACCCATCACCTCCTACTTTTGACCCGCACGGTACTATTTTAGGCCAGCCTAAGATAGAGAATAGACCTGTCGGGAGAGAGTATACGAGGTATTTTGTAACGTACTTACCCACTAGGGAATTTTTTGAGATAGATATTAAGCTTTATAAAGAACTCCAAAAAGACCTATCTGCTTTACGTATATATAAGGTGAGTTTGGTAAAATGGAATAGTACGTTGCCAAAAACCACTCAACTTATTAAAGGGTATTTAGAAAGAGGCTCAAACCATACTAACTTTCATACATTAGTAAAACTCTCTAAAGAGCTCCCACAGTTATTTGACACAGTAATCGAGGATAGAACCTTTCAGCCAATCGCGTACACCCCAGGACAGGAGTTTAAAACTAAAGACGGAAAGGAGTATAAAGGTAGTTACGAATTCTTAAAAAATGGAGAAATACGTACACTTCCAAATTTAGACATAGATCCTCAAGCTAGTAAGAAGAGACTCTATCCTATGGATAAAATCTTTACAGAGTTTGATCGTTAGAAAATAATTCGTATATTAATAAAGGTTATGAATAAGAAGTTATGTTTTACATCGTTGAAAGCGATAATCAGTTAAAGTATCTTTGTAATTTAGGCAGACAAGGAGGTTATATAGAGGTGGTTAGATCTAACGACCGCTATCATCCTATGCTTTCTTCTGCTGTAGCGATTTACATTAGGCCTTTAGATCATAAGGAAGGTTATATTCTACCTATCGATCATGAGGAAGGACTTAACCTCTCAAAGAAAGAGGTACAAGAGGTTTTAAAATGCTTTGATACACTGTATACGTTTAATAAAAAGAACTTCTTATACTACTTCTCTCACGGTAATATCAATGATATTAACCTAATGTATTCGATGGTTGAATACGATACCCTCAGATTACCAGATCCTCCGCAGACTATTCAATGGTATTATAACAGAATGTCTGACAAAAAAGACTTGAACCGTATCATCCCGCTTGCTAAACTACATGAGAGATGTGAGAGGAGTTATAATAGTCTTATTGAAATAATTGAAAACTACCAAGACATATTAAAAGATCCTAGCTGGCCATTTTATAATAACTTAGCTACAGCAGTCTTCTATTTATCAGAACATAACGGAGTAAGAATTACCTATGAAGAATTTATTGACAAGTTTAAACCGAATAACCCTAGCTTCAGTATTGCAGATAATATTTGTTATACAAGCTATAATCTTTATAATCCCACTAGTCGTCCTACTTCTGCCTTTAATAGCGTTAATTTCGCCGCTATCCCAAAGAAAGAAGAATTTAGAAAAGCCATCATTCCAAGGAACGATCGATTTATAGAATTCGATTTCGACGGATATCACATCAGGTTGATCGCTGAAGTAATAGGTTACGAGTTCACTCCTGAAAGCGTGCACACTCAATTAGGTAGGATGTACTTTAACAAAGAGGAGCTAACTGAAGAGGAGTATAAACAATCTAAACAGACTACCTTCCAGATCATGTACGGTGGTGTTCCGGACAAATACAGACACATAGAGTTTTTTGATAAGGTAGCCTCTTATATAAATGAGATGTGGACCAGGTTTACTGTTGATGGAGTCGTTAGAGCTCCTATATCAAACAAGCCTTTCTACTCTAACCTTAAGGATATGAATCCTCAAAAACTTTTCAACTATGTTATACAAAGTTTGGAAACCTCAAGAAATATTCTTATCTTAAAAGAAGTATTAGGTTATTTAAAAGACAAGAAGTCTGGAGTAGCATTGTATACGTACGATGCGATACTTTTTGACTTTGATTTATCTGACGGAAAAGAGACGTTAGAAGAGCTTAAACGGTTATTAGAAACATCTGGGAAATACCCAGTAAAATTTAAAAGTAATACAAACTTAGTTTTGGATTAGTAAAATCTATTTATAATGGAAGTTATGACACAAGAATTCGGTTACGATTTTATCACCGAGAATAGCATTTGGAACGACGATATGAGCAATAAATTATTCTGTACATTTACTACGGAAGAGAATCTTGATACTTTGATCACTGAGATTAAGGGCAAGTACGATATCATGTACAATAAGATCTTTGTTCTATATTCTAAGAGCAATCAAGAATATATCTGTACGTATAATGTCGATTTTGGCAATGTAGCCAACTTCCTAGACAATACTATCTTAGTACATAGAAAGAAAGAATCCAACACTTTATATACCATCAACGCATTAAACACTCTAATTAAGGAACTCAACGGAGGAATACCAGATTCTAGGTATAGAGTTAACTGGAGCGATTTCCGCAACTGTATTCTACTCACTAGAGGCCCAGAGTTAAAGCGTATCAATACTCGATTACATCAAATAATTGAACTTTAAGTTGGCTCGTAAGGATACATTTCGTATCTTTATATTCGAAAGATAATACAAACAGTTATAATTAAATTAGTTTTTCTATGGATTTATCCGCTATCAAGCAGAAACTTCAGGCTCAACAGTCAAACGGACGTGAGCGTGAAAAGATCGATTACGAAGCTACATTTTGGAAGCCCTCAGTAGGTAAGCATCAGATCCGAATTGTACCTTCTATGTTTAACCCTGAAATGCCTTTCAGTGAACTCTACTTCCATTACGGAATTGGTAAGTATCCTATGATTGCATTGACTAACTTTGGAGAGCAAGATCCTGTTGTTGATTTTGTTAACGAGTTGCGTAAGACTTCTGACCGTGATAACTGGTCATTGTCTGGTAAATTAGCTCCAAAGATGCGTGTTCACGCTCCAGTCGTTGTGCGTGGTGAAGAAGACAAAGGAGTTCGCTTATGGGGCTTTGGTAAGCAAGTTTACAACACATTGTTGCAACTAGCTGCTGATGAAGATATCGGCGACTTTACAGACATCATCAACGGTTACGATATCGTTATCGAAGTAGTACAAGGCAACCCTTACCCGCAGACTTCTGTGCGTATCAAGCCTAAGCAGACTCCTTTGAGTGATGATAACAACTTAGTAACAAAATGGACTAAAGAGCAACCAGATCCATTAAAGTCTTTCTCTAAGTACGATTTTGATTTTATCAAGCGTAATCTTGAAAACTGGCTATCAGGTAATGAAGACGGTGGTGATTCAGCACCAGCTCCTGTACAGGCAGCGCCAGCAGCAATGCAAGCATCTGCTAACAACTTTACTGTAGAGACTCAAGCTCCTAAGAAAGCTGATACAGTAAGTCAGTTTGACGACTTATTTGGCGGTAACGACGATCTACCGTTCTAAGTATGGCTAAGAGAAAAGGAGTATCAGAGACCGCAAAGGCGGCTATTAAGAAGGGATTTGATCTCAATAGTTTTAAGAAGAATAAAGGTCTAGCTTCTACGAGCATTAAGTTTAAGGAGCAGAGCTGGATTCCACTCTCTAAATCTTTCCAGGAGATTACTTCTATTCCAGGTATTCCTGAAGGTCATATTACTCTCTTACGTGGTCATTCGGATACCGGTAAAACTACAGCACTCCTAGAGGCTGCAGTTAACGCTCAGAAGATGGGCGTACTACCGGTATTCTTGATCACTGAGATGAAGTGGTCTTGGGAGCACGCTAAGGAAATGGGACTAGAAGTCCAAGAGGTTGTTGATAAAGATACTGGAGAGATTTACGATTACGAAGGATTCTTTATTTATGCCGATAGAGGTAACTTGCATACCATTGAAGATGTAGCTAGCTTTATATTGGACTTGATTGACGAACAGAAGAAAGGTAACTTACCTCACAACATGTGTTTCTTCTGGGATAGTATTGGATCAGTACCTTGTGAACTATCTGTACGTTCAAATAAGAACAATAACGAATGGAATGCCGGAGCAATGTCTACTCAGTTTGCTAATAATGTAAACCAGAAGATCTTGCTATCAAGAAAAGAAGGTAATCCATATACGAATACTTTAGTTGCAATCAACAAGGTATGGACGATGAAGCCTGAATCCCCTATGGGTCAGCCTAAACTACAGAACAAAGGAGGAATGTCTATGTGGTATGATGCTACGATGGTAGTAACATTCGGGAACATTACCAACCCAGGTACTAGTAAGATCAAGGCTATTAAAGACGGCTTACAGGTAGAGTTTGCCAAACGTACTAATATTCAGATTGAAAAGAACCATATTAATGGTATTCAATCTCGAGGTAGAATTGTTATGACTCCTCACGGGTTTATCGACGATGAGAAAAAAGCTATCGATAAGTATAAAGATGCGCATAAAGACCGCTGGTTGACGCTCTTAGGATCGGTAGAGTTTGATCTCGTAGAAGAGGGATCTATGGAGGAAGATATCCGAGATATCGGAGTAGAATTAACACCAGACTTTTAATGGGAAAATACGACTCGCTATTAAGTAGCATTCAGCAGTCGGCACCCCGTAAAGTTAACGATCACATCCTGGTTATCGACGCGATGAATACTTTCATCCGTAGTTTTACCATGATCAATATGATGACGCCTGAAGGTGTGCATGTTGGTGGAATGGTAGGATTTATGAAGTCGTTGGGATTCTTAGTGAGAACTATGAACCCGACCAGGGTAGTGATTGTCTTTGACGGACCGGCTTCTTCACAAGCAAGAAAGAACATAAACTCAGATTACAAAGCTAATCGAGATATTACCAGAATTACTAACTGGGAAGTATTTGATAAGAAGGAAGACGAGTACGATTCTATGTCCGCTCAAATTGGAAGGTTAGTTGAGTACCTTAACATGCTACCGGTAGATATGATATCTATGCCTAAGGTAGAAGCTGATGATGTGATGGCTTACATCGCTCAACAGTTCGGCAAAGACAACAACAGAGTAACCTTAATGTCTTCTGATAAAGACTTCTTACAGATTGTCAATGATAACGTAGAGGTATACTCTCCTATTAAGAAGAAATTCTACGGTCCTAAAGAAGTAAGAGAAGAGGTTGGAGTTCTTGCTGAAAACTATTTAGTAATGAAGTCACTTTTAGGAGATAACTCAGACAATCTCCCAGGAGTAAAGGGACTCGGTCCTAAGGGTATCTTTAAACACTTCCCAGATCTGATGGATAAATCAGGTACTGATTTGGATTATGTTTTCGATATCTGTGAAGCAGGGGTTGAGAAGGTTAAAGTATTTCAAAAAGTACTTACAAACTACGACCGAGTATGGCAAAATTACGATTTGATGAATTTAATGGAGCCAAGGTTGTCTGATCCCCAAAAAGTTCTTATATTGGACTTAATGGATAACTGTCCAGGTCAATTGAATGTAACAGCGTTTATGTTGATGCTAAAGCAGGATAATATCCAACATGGTATTACAAAGAATACAGAAAGCTGGTTAGAAAATTTTAGATATTTACTCACAATTAAAAAATAGGTTATATGACTCTTCACAAACTCTCACAATACGGAAAACCTTTCCAAGTCAAGGTACTTGGTTCGCTTCTAACTGACAAAGGATTTCTATTAACTGTAAGAGACACTTTACAAGAAGAATACTTTGATGCTGATGCACATAAGTGGATTCTAAAAGAGATTGTGAATTACTTTGATAAGTACCACACTACCATTACGATGGATGTTATCAAAATTGAATTAATCAAGATTGAAAACGATGTACTAAAGACCGCAATTAAAGAAGAGCTGAGGAATTCTTATCAAGCATCTCAGCAGGATTTAGAGTACGTACAAGAAGAGTTTACAACTTTCTGTAAGAATCAAAAGCTTAAACAAGCTTTGATGGACTCAGCTGATTTACTTAACCAAGGTGACTACGATTCTATTCGTGGTATAATTGAACAGGCATTGAAAGCTGGTATGGATAAAAATATCGGTCACGAATATCTTAAAGATGTTGAAAGCCGATACAGAGAAGATTACCGGCCTACCGTCCCTACTCCGTGGAGAGTATTAAATGAAAACTTCCAAGGAGGTATGGGACCTGGAGACTTGGGTATTGTATTTGGTAATCCTGGAGGAGGTAAATCATGGATGATGGTAGCTATGGGAGCGCATGCAGTGCAGCAGGGATTTAACGTTATCTATTATACTCTTGAGTTAGGTGAAGATTATGTAGGGAAGCGCTTTGACTGCTACTTTACTGGTTACTCTATTGATGAGGTTAACAACCATAGAGATAAAGTAGAAGAAGTAATGGAGAAGCTACCCGGTAGACTTATTGTAAAAGAGTACCCTCCTAAGCAAGCATCAGTCACTACTGTTAAGTCCCACATCCAGAAATGTGAAGATATGGGCTTCAAAGCTGATCTGGTTATTATCGACTACGTAGATTACTTGAGAGGACCTTCAAAGAAATTCGCTGAACGTAAGGATGAGATTGATGATGTATTCGTAGGTGTTAAGGGATTGGCTAAGGATCTGAAAATACCTGTACTAACACCTTCCCAAGTAAACAGAATGGGTGCTAAGGATCAGATTATCGAAGGAGACAAAGCAGCAGGCTCTTACGACAAGTTAATGGTAGCAGATTTCGCAATCTCACTCTCCAGACAGAAAGAAGACAAAGTAAACGGTACCGGCCGTATTCATATTATGAAGAATAGGTACGGTATGGACGGTATGACATACAACGCTCTTGTAGATACCAATAATGGTCATATAGATATCTCAGATGATATCATGACCGAGGATTTAGCACCAGTACAACCAACTAATGTACCAGGTGTTGATACCCATGATAGGGCAATTTTAGCAAAAAAATTCTTCGAATTAACGCAGAAGAAGTAATAGGGCCTTATTTATTAAACACGGCCCGAGAGGATTAAACCTCAAGGGCTGTTTTTGTCTAATAATTTACCAAATATATAAGTATATGAGTATATTACAAGAGCGAGTGGTTTATAAGCCATTTGAGTATCCCGAAGCATATGATTACTGGTTAAAGCAGCAACAAGCACATTGGTTACATACTGAAGTACC
>Ga0099847_1000123_pt1 | contig 23405 bp, 32 predicted proteins | sample CB_VirMetaG_2_FD_78178 | JGI IMG/M metagenome (GOLD analysis project Ga0099847, IMG submission 78178) | Freshwater to marine saline gradient viral communities from Chesapeake Bay - CB_1504_2 Viral MetaG | ecosystem: Environmental > Aquatic > Marine > Coastal | place: USA: Chesapeake Bay...
ACTATGAAGCGTATCAACAAGCTATTGATTATGCAGATGACCAAGAATGTGAGTTTTGAAAAAACAAAGACAATATAGGTCAAGGCAAGGTAGGTCAGACAAACAATACACAGAAAGTATTAAAGTCATAGCGATAGCATTTATAGGATTAATTTTAACACTAATAATAACAAGATGGATTTAAAAAAATTAGATTTAAAAGACAGAATAAAAGAACTAGAAAAAGAATTATTTGAAGCTAAAAGAAATACTTACATACACGAAACAAATCATTTGTATTGTCAGGATGGAGAAATGCACTTCGGTTACGGTAATGTTGGAGAAGATGAAAAATGGCTAGTATATAACACTGACCAATTATTTAAAGACCTTCCATTTATAATCAATCAAGTTGTTAAAGAAAATAAAAAAATGCAGAAAATGTATTTAGATATGATAAAAAAAGAACTAGATGAATTATAATTCAGACTTTAAATATGATTTGAAGCTCGGTCAATTGGGTGAAAAACATTTAGGAAAAATATTAAACGACACTAAGATAGAAGTGAAAACAGATTATATCGCAGGACATACTGGAAATATATTTGTTGAATATAATAGCAGAGGAAAAGATAGTGGTATAATAACCACACAATCTGAATGGTATGCATACATACTAAGTAATCACAAAATAATTCTAATATCTACTAAAGAATTAAAAGATTTATGTAGAAAACATCTAGGCACTAATAGAGATGTCAAGGGTGGAGATAATAATACAAGTCAAGGAATATTATTACCATTAAAAGATTTAATATGAACATAAAACCAAACGCATTTGAAAGCGAAATATTTGACCATTATCGTCAAAAAGCAAAAGAAATTAATAAAGCGATTGAACTTTTACGAGAACATAATTATATAATCGTTGATTTAGAAGGGCAAATAATCCGTAAAGAAATAACAGAATGATATTATTAGTAGATGCAGATAGCTTAGTGTTCGCTAGTTGTTATAAAAAAAGAGAGACACCTGACGATGAAAGATATTTTTCTGACATAGCTGATGCTAGAAATAAGTTTGATGAGCAATATATGGCTATCGTAAATAGACTAGAAGAGATATACAATATAGAAAAAGTCATAACATTTAATGGGAGTAAAGGTAATTTTAGAAAACTAATAACACCAACGTATAAAGCTAATAGAAAAAAAGCAGAGCTACCTCCATTATTACACGAGATGCACGATTACGTTAAACATCAATACGATAGTATATATGGGTTCGGTGTAGAAACTGATGACTTAGTGGCTAGGTATTGGTATAATTTAGCTAAAGACATCGGTAGGGATAATGTAATGATAGTTTCTATAGATAAAGATTATAAGCAGTTCCCTTGTTTAATGTATAATTATCACTACAAACATCAAGTGATTTTAGATATATCAGAAGATGAAGCGATGTATAACTTTTACGAGCAATGTATCGCAGGAGATGGAGCAGACAATGTCAACTACTTTATGGGTAAAGGTAAAAGGTTTGCAGAAAAATATTACTCAGAATGTCAAACTAAATATCAATACACAAGAAAACTATACGAATTATTTATTAAAGAATATAAAGGTAAAGCTAGGCAAAAGTATGTTGAATGTTACCATTTATTAAAACTAAGGACAGAATGAACATAAGACAAACATCAATAGATTGCTATAAACAAATCAAATCAGAAGGCTTACTCTCAAAAAGAAGATTAGAGGTTTATGAGTCTTTATATACATCAGCTCCTTGTACATCTTCAGAAGCTATAAGAAACGCTAAAACTACATTTGGAGTCTTTGGAGTAAGTTCAAGATTTACCGAATTAAGAGATTTAGGAGTTATTTATGAAAAAGGTATAAAAAAATGTAGTGTTACAGGCAGGAATGTTATAGAGTGGGATTTGACAGACAGATTGCCTATAAAATTTAAGAATAATAATAAAACAAAGAAACAAAGAATTGAAGATGCTCTAAATTCTTTTCGTGAGTTATATAAAAATAAAAATAATAGCACAACTCAAGACTGGAAAACAGTTGCTGATTTAATCAAAACAATATAAAAAAAATGGAGTCAAACAGACCAGAAGATATTGGCGATAACATCGTCAAAATAGCAGGGTTCAATATATTTGAAAACACTAGGAAAAGGAAGCACGTAGAGTATAGAGCTTTATTATGTTTTTTATTAAGGGAAAAATTACTAATGCGATGGACTAATATTGCAAACTTCTTTAAGTCAAAAGGAAAAGATATGGACCACGCTACTTGTATTCACTTAGTTAAGATGTACCCTATATATAAAAAAGACAATAAAAAACTAGATGAGATAGAAAATATGTTTATTTTTAAGAGCCATCTAAATTATGATGAAATTGACAAAGTTCATTATTTAGAAAACAAGTATAATAATATGGAAAAAAAATACTTGACTCTTGCAGAACAATTAAACAATCCATTAATAAAAGACATCACATCTTTACCTAAACATAGACAGGAAGATGTTAGAGAAAAAATAGACGCACTCAAAAAAAGTTGGGTATGGAAGCAAAAACTTAATAAATAATACGTTATATAATTATGATACAGAAAGTTAAAATAAATCAAATATCATCAAACCCTAATAATCCTAGATTGATTAGAGATGATAAATTCAAAAAATTAGTTAAATCAATTATAGAGTTTCCAGAGATGTTAAAACTCAGACCAATTGTAGTTGATGAAAAAAATATTATACTTGGAGGTAATATGCGATACAAGGCTTGTCAACAAATAGGGCTGAAAGAAGTGTATATAATTAAGGCTGAAAACCTAACAGAAAAACAACTACAACAATTTGTGATAAAAGACAATGTAGGATTTGGAGAATGGGATTGGGATATACTTGCTAATGGTTGGGACACAGCAGAATTAAAAGACTGGGGAATTGATGTTTGGCAGCCTGAAGAAGAGATTGATTATAGTGTTTTAGATGAAATAGATTTAGAAGAACAAATAGATAGTTTATATGACCAAACTAAAAAGTCTATAATACTTGAGTTTCCTGCAAAGGGATTTGAACCTATCAAAGAACTTTACGAAAGCCTAAAAAATAAAGATGTAAATATGCCTGATTTATTTTATAAAGCAATGAAAAAATATGATTCCTAAAATAATACATCAAATATATTTTGATTTATATAATAAAAAAATAGATGATATTGCTATTTATAATAAAAGTGTAAAAGAAATAAAAATTCATAACCCTAAATACAAACATATACTTTGGAATAAAAAAAGTTCAGAAAAATTAATAAAAAAAGAATTACCTAAATATTATGATTTCTATATAAATATGAGATATGATGTTCAAAGGATAGATTTTATGAGGTTTGCTGTTTTATATATTTATGGTGGGTTTTATGCTGATTTAGATTTAATTAATTTAAAAAGTTTAGATGATTTATTAGATAAAAAATTTATCGGTTATAGTTTAAAAAAATTTATACCTAAACATAATGAAATAATACAAAACGATTTTTTTGGAGCAGTAAAAAAGTTTAAATTGTTTGAAATATTAATGGATTTATGTGAGCCAAATTATAATATAAAAGCATCTAATAAAATTTATGATAATTGGAAAGGTAGATTTGTTTTACAAACAACAGGTCCGAGATATGTTTCTAAAATTTTTAAAAAGATTTTACCAAAATATAAACCAGAAACAAATTTAATATATACAAAATGGAGAAACAATAATTGGAAAAATTATAATAAGAATGATTTTTATTTTGAAAATTATGTAACAGGAGGATGGTTTGAAAACACTAGCAAAACTCTTAAAAATAATAATAATTTTTATTTAAAAAAAGATGAAATATAGAATAGCAGTACCCTCTTATAAAAGACCAGAAGCAATTAGGAAAAGAACATTAAATTATTTGATTGATGTTTGTAAGATAGATACAAAAATAATAGATGTATTTGTAGCTAATAAAAAAGAGTATGAAGATTATAAATATTTAAAAGAAATAGGTATTAATATTTTTATTGGAGTTAAATTATTACATAAGCAAAGAAATTTTATACAAACTTTTTATAATCAAGGGGATTTTATTATGCAATTTGACGATGATATTGATAGTTTAAAAATTAAAAAAGGAAAAAAAACCGAAGTATTAACTGATTTGGATTCTGTAATTCGTATAGGTTTTAATGAATGCCTGAAAAATAAAACAAAATTATTTGGAGTAGGTGCAGTTGATAATCATTTTTTTATGGATAATAAAATATCAACTAATTTAAAATTATGCGTTGGTGCTTGTTTTGGTATAATAATAGATAATGATATATCTTTATCTTTAATTTTAGAAGAGAAAGAAGATTATGAAAGAACGATTAAGCACTTTATTAAGTTTGGTAAAGTTGTGAGATTAAATATGATTGCAACAAAAACCACTTACTATACTGGTGCAGGAGGAATGGTAGATAATAGAACAGAAGAAGAACAAAATAAATCTTCTTTATATTTATGTAAGAAATATCCTAATTTAATAAAAATAAACCCACATAGGAAAAGCAAATATTTAGAATTAAGATTAAATAATAATGCAAAATGAAAACATTAAAATTAAAATTAATTGAACACGATATAAAAATAGGTAAGAGATGTGATTTTGTTCCACCTACAGTAACAGAAAGTTGCTTATTAGAATACAACGAAAAGATTATTGGGTTTTACTTAACCGACTTACCAGACAAATTAAAGCAATACATTACAATAGCCAATAAAGAGTTCTTAAGTAAGAATGTTCCAAAGTCATTATTAGAAAGGGCAGATGTCTATAAGATGCAACAGAAATATGGAATTTCAAGAGCCGAAGCTAAGGCAAGAAGCACCGTACAGATGTCAACTATATTAGGTGGTGTTCTAGCAAAAGCACACCTTAGAAGACCTTACAACTCGGTTTCAGCAGTTCATACAAACACAAAGGCAAAGACATTTATTAAAGCAATGTTATTAGCTTGTCAAGAGTCTGAAAAACTGATAGAAAAATATATGCCTGAACAATACGCATCACAGAAAAAACTAATAGAAGAAACGACACTACCAAAATACAGGTTTGGAAAGCTATTCACAAGTAGTATATCTAATTATAATATAGCAGCACCATTCCACCAAGATAGAGGAAACTTAAAGAATACAGTAAACGTAATATTAACCAAAAGAAAAGACACAGAAGGGGGTGCTTTATGTGTTCCAGATTTTAATCATACATTTGAACAAGCTGATAATAGTATTTTAGTATATCCTGCTTGGTATAATATTCACGGAGTAACTAAGATAATTCAACATAACGAAAACGCATACAGAAACAGTTTAATCTTTTACCCACTAAAGGGATTTGATAAATAATATGGACAAAAGTAGACACATAAAAAAGGAATCAATGCTAAAGGCATTAGAAAAAAGTTTAGGAATAGTAACAGTAGCTTGTAAGAAAGCTGATATACCTAGAAGCACATTCTATAAATGGATGAGAGAAGATAAGGATTTTGAAGCTGAGGTAAGAGATATTGAAAACATAGCTTTAGACTTCGCAGAAAGTCATTTACATAAACAGATAAGAGATTATAATAGTACAGCAGCTACAATATTTTACCTAAAAACAAAAGGCAAAAATAGAGGGTATGTAGAACGTCAAGAGATAACAGGAGCAGAAGGTATGCCCACTAACTTTCAAATAAAAATAATTGGAAGAGATAGAGATAGAGACTAATATTGTCTATGAGCATTTATTAGATAATAAAAAAAAGATTGTAGTTGAGCAAGGTGGCACAAGGTCAGGCAAAACATACAATATCATTCTTTGGATTATATTTCAATATTGCACAAACAATAATGGAAAGATAGTAACTATCTGTCGAAAAACTTTTCCAAGTTTAAGAGCTACAGTTCTAAGGGATTTTATATCTATATTACAGCAACATAAAGTTTATAGTGAGAAGTTTCATAATAAATCAAACTCTGAATATCACTTGTTTGATAACTTGATTGAGTTTATATCTTTAGACCAACCACAAAAAATTAGAGGAAGGAAAAGGGATTTACTATTCATCAATGAAGCGAATGAATTATATTTTGAAGATTGGCAACAATTAGTATTCAGAACTCAAGACAAGATAATACTGGATTACAATCCATCTGATGAGTATCACTGGATATATGACAAAGTAATACCTAGAGAAGATTGTGCTTTTTTTAAGACTACTTATTTAGATAATCCATTTGTTGAAGATTCTATTATAAAAGAAATAGAAAGGCTGAAAGACACCGATGAGCAATATTGGGAAGTTTATGGATTAGGAGAAAGGTCAGCTAGTAGAAGCACAATATTTAGTTACGTTGAGGTAAATCAAATCCCTGTTGATGCAAACTTAATAGCATACGGAATGGATTTTGGTTACACAAATGACCCAACTACTTTAGTTTCTGTTTATATTGATAATCATAATCTATATATCAAAGAACACCTGTATAGAACGCAAATGACCACTAATGATATAAATACCTTTTTAAAAGAAGAAAAGCTCTTAAACAACCCTATATACGCTGACTCGGCTGAACCTCGGCTCATAGGAGAGTTAAGAAGAATGGGGCATAATATATTCCCTAGTATCAAAGGTAAAGATTCAGTAAACGCAGGTATTGATTTATTAAAGAGATATAAGATACACATACTGTCATCATCAAATAATGCTATTAGTGAATTTAGAAACTATAAGTGGAGGGAAGATAAAACAGGTATGTTGGTTAATATTCCAGAAGACAAGCATAATCATATTATTGACCCCTGTCGTTATGCGACTTACTCTATTTTAAGCAGACCCAACTTCGGTAGATATACACTTCATTAAATAAAGTTATTAAATTATTTGTTTATAACGTAAATTAGTTTTATATTTATATCATATTACTAATTAAGGTAATATTTAAAATCCAATAAAATGAGACATTTAGAAAAGTACAAACAAAATTTATCAATCAGAGGAAACCAAGTGTGGAGTTATAATACTCACGTTGCTACAATCGAATCAAACGATTTAATCCAATTAGGATATTGGTCACAAACTACACAGAAGCATATCAACTATGTTGCTGATGAGTTAGATTTAATTTTAATTAGGGAATAATGAAAGAACTAAGCAAAGCTGCAAAATTAGGAAAGAGCTTTAAAAAGCTAGAAAAAGTAATGCTAATAATTATACCGAGTTATTTTATTGGCAGAATATTAATGACTGTAATATTTGATATATGATACAAATAAAAATATCAGAAAAAAATTCGGATTATTTATATTGGCTTTTAAAACAAGAAGCATATAATCAAAAAGAAGACAAAAAAGAAATATTAAAATTAGCAAACAAATTTAAATTATGAATTACGATGATTGGTTAGTAAAACAAGAACACGACTTTAGAGGTTGGAATGACTCAGACTATACTTGCGACCATTGTGAAAAACCAATTCACAAAAAAGGTTATTGTAGTAATAATTGTTTTGAAGCAGATATGATGTAAGTTTCTTGGGTAATCTTACATTTGAAAGGGAGGGCAGAAATGCTCTCCTTTTTTTTTATTACTTTTATGACTATAAAAAACAATTTTAAATACGTTATATATATATGAATACCAAAATACAAATACCGAGTTCTTTAAGCGAAATTACATTAAAACAATATAAAAAGTTTTTAAAGGTACAAAAGAATGTGAAAGAAGAAAAGTTCTTAAATGCAAAAATGATAGAGATATTTTGCAATATAGCACTTGACAAAGTGATGCTATTAAAACTTAAAGACTCACAGGAAATTATCAGCATACTATCAAATATGTTTAATGAAAAACCAAACCTCGTAACAAGGTTTAAACTTAATAAAGTGGATTATGGATTTCACCCTCAACTAGATGAATTGACATTAGGGGAATATATTGACTTAGATACTTTTATTGGAGATTGGGAAAATATGGAAAAAGCTATGAACGTTCTTTATAGACCAGTAACTATCAAACTTAAAGATAAATATAATATAGATGATTATAAGTTAGGAACTGAATCAGCTTTACTAGATATGCCTATGGATGCTGTAATGTCCTCTATTTTTTTTTTGTGGAGTTTAGGTCTAGACTTATCGAAAATTATGACGAACTCTTTGGAAAAGGAGGAGACAGAAATCTTGACGCAGTATCTCAGTTCTCAAGAAAGTGGGGTTGGTATCAATCAATTTATGGACTCGCTCAAGGGGACATTAGAAGGTTTGAAAATATCACTAAATTAAAAATGCACGAGTGTTTTATGATGCTATCATTTATGAAAGAAAAAACAGAACTAGAAGCAAAAGAAATAAAAAAGAAATTTAAATGAGTCAACAAGGAATAAGGGGTTTTTATCAATTAACGGAAACTATCAAAACAGAATTATTGCAAGATGTTAATATCAACACAGTAACCACAGGAGATATTACAGATGTTAATTTAAACAAACAAGATATATTTCCATTAGGACACATTATCATAAATAATGTTATAGACCAAGAAAATGTATTAAGTTTTAATATTAGCGTATTAGCTTGTGATATCGTAAACCAATCTAAAGAACTAACTATTGATAGATTTACAGGCAACAATGATGTTCAGGACATCTTAAACACACAATTAGCAGTTTTAAATAGACTTATACAAAGACTAAGGAAAGGCTCTCTATACACAGATATGTATCAATTAGAGGGTAACCCATCTTTACAACCATTTTACGATAGGTTTGAAAATCAATTAGCAGGTTGGACTGCAACTATGGACATATTAATATACAACGATATATACATTTGCTAATGGATAATAAATATCTTAAAGAAGTTTTAAATGCATACGGTAAATCTGTTGTTGAAGAAGCTAAAGAAAACCTAACAAAAGAAAAAAAGGGAAATGGAGCTTTGTTTAATTCTATAAAATACATATTAGAAACTGAAGAAAATTTGTTTTTACTAGACTTTTTAATGGAAGATTATGGCCCTTATGTTGATGAAGGTGTTCAAGGTGCAGACCCAAGTTTAGTCAGTAGTAATATTACAGGAAGGGTAGGAATACAAAAAGCCCCATACAGTAGATTTAAATATACATCTAAAAAACCACCATTAGAAATGTTGGTTAATTGGGCAAAAAGCAAAAATGTAAGATTCAGGGTTAAGAAAGGTCAAAAGGGTGGTGGTCAATTTAAGAAAGGAACTTATCAGCAAATGGGTTTTTGGTTACAAAAAAGCATATACGCACAAGGATTAAAACCAACTAAATTTTTTACTAGACCATTTGAAAAACAACTGAAAGGATTAGGAGATAAATTGTTTGATGCTTTCGCTTTAGATATAGAAAAAGCAATAATACTAGGACAAAAAAAATAAGAAATGGCAAATATAGCATTAAGAAATCCACAATATAAAAACATAGTAGCAGCAGCATCAGGGGGTGCAACACCACTATCAGTTAGTTGTAAAATTACAATTGATGGAACTTTAAGATATACACTAATAAAAAACAATCCAGTTTTGAACAGTAATGTTCAATTTGATATATCTGAACTTGTTAGAGATTATTTAAACATAACTTATCAATCAGCTTATGCAATACAAACAGTTGCGATAACAACCGTAGTAAGTACACATTCATTAGCAAATGGAACAGGAAGTGTTTTCAATACTGCTTCTACATCTGATGTAGGGTTTGAAGCTTACGGAACATTTGATGAAGGTGCAAATCCAAGTGTACCATTTATATCAGTTCCAAGTGCAGAGTTTTTAATTGCACCTAATTTTTCAGGAAACGCAAATGGAACAACACCAGCTAAATGGCAAATATATTATCCAACTGGTCAAGCAGGCTATGTTCATTATATTTCACAAACAGGAGTTACAGCAGTATATAATTTTAATGGAAGTGCAACATCTCAAGCAGGTCAAGGAAGTTTAATTTGTGTTATAAAAAGAATAGATTGTACTAAATATGGAATTGGTACAAAAATTATATTCATAAATAAATATGGAGTCCAACAGGATTTATGGTTCTTTTTAAAAGAAACTAAACAAGTCACTAGAACAAATGAAAACTACAAAGCTAATACAATAGTTTACCCAGCTTCAGGTAAAGCAACTTATGATATTAAAAACGCACCAAATAAGTTGTTTAATACACAAGGAAAACAAACTGTATCATTATCTTCAGGGTATTATCCAGAACAAGCAAATGAAATGTTCCAACAATTATTAATGTCTGAATACGTTTGGCTTGAAAGACCTAAAAACTCAAACCCAAGCACTAATGAAATAGTTCCTGTAATTGTTAAAAATTCTAGTATAGATTTCAAAACATCTGTAAACGATAGGTTGATTGAATATAAAATGGAATTTGAAAATGCGTTTGATTATATAAATAACATAAGATAACATACATTTAACATAGATGCAAAAACTACAACTATATATAGAAAATGAAAGAGTAGATTTATTTAAAGATGAAACAGTATCTCTTACTCAAACAATTCAAAATGTAAAAGATATTGCTAAAATATTTACTGAATTTACTAAAACATTTTCTTTACCTGCATCAACTGTAAACAATAAAATATTTCAACACTATTATAATTTTGATATCCTAAATGGTTTCGATGCAAGGAACAAAGTCGCTGCATCTTTAGAGTTAAATACAATACCGTATAAAACAGGCTTTGTAGCTTTACAGGGAGTTGACCTTAAAAACAATTCACCACATACTTATAGAATTACTTTTTATGGTAATACAGTAAATTTAAAAGATATACTAGGAGACCAACAGTTAAGTGGATTAGCGACACTCGCCCAACTTGATACTGTTTATAATTATAATAATATTAAAAGTGGTTTACAATTAAACCCTGCAACTTCTACTGTGAACTTAATTGTTCCTTTAATTACCCATACTAATAGAATGACTTATACAGGTCTAACAAGTAATGGAGAAAATGGAAATGTATTTTGGAATGGGTTTGCTACTACTCCAAATGGTATTCAATGGAATCAATTTAAATTTGCTATCAGATTACAATATATTATAGATGCAATAGAATCACAATTTGATGACATAAATTTTAGCACTTCTTTTTTTAATAATTCTTCTAACTCTGCATTTAACAATCTTTTTATGTGGCTACATAGAAAAAAAGGTAGTGTTGATGCAGCAGGTCAAATATCAACGCCTTGGACAGAATTAAATGATTTGGTCTTTCAAGGTTCTGGAAACCCTTCAGGTTCAGGTACTATAAATGGGTATTTGTTATTGGATAATAATACAAACTATTCTAATACACAACTAACAATAACACCAACCACAAGTAATGTACCGTATGATATCAGAATTATGAGAAATGGAGAAGTATATGAACAAAGACTAGGGGTTACAACAGCAGTTGTTTTCTTTGCAACTGGCTCAACTTTATCTCCAGGACCATTACAAGGTGGTACTTATGCAATACAAGTAAGATGCACATCTACAATTTCTTTCAATGCAAATGGTTTTCATTGGGTTATTAATAATTTACAGCCAGGCCAACAATTTCAAGATGAATATAAAAATGCAAGTGCTTTTTCATCTAATAGTGACCAACAATTTATTATTGCACAACAAATTCCTGCGATGACAATCTTAGAGTTTTTGACTAATATATTTAAAATGTTTAATTTGACTGCTTATGTAGAAAGTGATGGTACAATTGAAGTGAGAACTTTAGATAGTTATTATAGTGCAGCTTCTACAACTCCAACAAATATTGATAGTTATTTAGATGTTTCAAAGTCATCGATAAATATAGCTTTACCTTTTAAACAAATACAATTTTCTTATAAAGGACTTGGAACTTTTTTAGCTAAACAATATGAGCAATTAAATAACTCAGGTTGGGGTTCTTTAAATTATAGTACATCAGGAGGTGAATTTTCAACTCCATCAGAAGTTTATAAAGTAGAAATTGGATTTGAACATTTATTATATGAAAGGCTTATCGACCAAAGACCAGCAGCAAATTTAGCACCAACATCTATTCAATACGGTTATTTTGTAGATTCAAATCAAGAATCTTATTACGGTTTGCCTTTAATATTTTATGCTATAAAACAAACAAGTGCTACCAATATAGCTTTTAGAAAATATGATAGTACAAATAACACAGAAACAGTAGGATTAAATAATTACATAATTCCCTCAAATTCTAAAACATTATCTGCTTCATCAAGTACAACAAATATTAATTTTAGAGATGAAGTAAATGAATATACAGGTGGCTCAGGTTTTACAGGAACATTATTTCAAAATCAATATTCTAACTATATCATTGATGTTTTTAATAGACAAAGAAGATTAACAAAAGTTACTGCATATTTACCTTTGAAAATATTTTTTGACTTAGAATTAAATCAAATAATACAAATAGGTCAAGATAATTATAGGATTAACTCCTTGACTACAAACTTAACAAATGGTAAGAGTGAGTTTGAGTTATTAAATACAGTAATATCAGAAATAAATTAAAAATATGATAAAGAATATATTAGACTTGCTACAATTTGCAAAAGGAGAAACAGAGAATATTAAAATAGCACAAGGTAAAAACGCTTTACCTAAAGACTTAAAGTCAGGTTTTAAACTTATTAAAAGAACATTAAAATGGTTGTAAAAGATTATACCTTAAAGCTATCTACAGAAGAAGCACAAAAAAATGTTGAAGACTTAAATAAAAATTTAAAGATTCAAGAAGATTTACTATTTGATATAGAAAAAGAAATACGAGGTTATGAAAAACAATTAAAGAAAACATCAAAAACAGACCTAGCTGCTAGAAAAGCAATAAATGATAAAATAGCTAAAACAAAAGAGAGATTAAATGACGAAAGGTTTGGATTAAAAGAGCTTAATAAAGAGCGTAAAAAAGCCAACGAAGAGCTAGAAGAATCTATTGAAAACTCTGCTGAATATAGTGGTGTCTTAGGAATGTTAGACTCTAAAACTGGTGGTCTTATTTCAGGAATTAGTGGAATGACAAAATCAGTTGGTAGTGCTACTAAAGGTTTTAACCTTATGAAGATTGCTATCATTGGAACAGGTATTGGTGCTTTATTAATTGCCTTAACGTCATTAAGCGCAGCTTTCACATCCACAGAAGAAGGTCAGAATAAGTTTAATAAAATAATGGGCATTATTGGTGCTACTGTTTCTGTGTTTACAGACAGGTTAGCAACGTTAGGTAGTTTCTTAATAAGCGTTTTTGAAAATCCAAAACAAGCACTCATCGACTTTAAAGATGCGTTTGTCGAAAATATAACCAACAGAGTTTCTAGTGCTATCGATACGTTAGGGTTTTTAGGAAGTGCTATTAAAAAGGTGTTTAGTGGCGATTTTAGTGGTGCAATGGAAGATGCAAAAAACGCAGGTAACTCTTACGTTGATACTTTAACAGGGGTAAAAGATACTGTTGGAAAAGTAACAGAATCAGTTAAATCATTAGCGACAGAAATAATAAAAGAGGGTGTAGCTGCAGGAAAAATAGCTGACCAAAGAGCAGCAGCAGACAAATTAGACAGAAAGTTAATTGTAGAAAGAGCAGAAGCAAACAGAAAAAGAGCAGAATTATTAGAAAAATCAGTTGATAAAGAGAAATTTACCACTTTAGAAAGAGTAGAATTTTTAAAACAGGCAGGAGAACTAGAGGATGAAATAACACAAAAAGAAGTAGCTGCTGCAAAGTTAAGATTAAAAGCAAAACAAGCTGAAAACGCATTAGGGGGTTCTACAAAAGAAGATTTACAAGAAGAAGCACAATTAAAAGCTGATTTGATAAACCTTGAAACTGCTCGTTTAATGAAACAAAGAGAAGTTACTGGTCAAATTATAGCATTTAAAGCAGAAGCAGCAGCAGCCGATAAAGCAATATCAGACGAAGAAATAGCAAACGCAAAAGCAGTACAAGACTTTAAAGATTCATTAAAAGTTAAAGATAAAGAAAACAAATTTGCAGAAATAGAAGCTGAAAAAGCAGCTAATTTATTAGCATTAGAAGAATTAAAACTTTCTGAAGAAGCTAAACAACAAATGATTTTAGATGTTGAAAACGCATTTAAAGAAAAGAAAAAAATAATAGAAGATGAGGAAAAGTTAGCCTTAGCAGAAGAAAAACAAGCGTTTTTAGATGCTCAATTAGGGGAAGAAGAATTATCCTTAGAAAAGCAAAAACAAATGGCTTTAGATGAACTCGCTAGGTTTGAGGGTACACAAGCTGAAAAAAATGCTATCATAAAAAAATATAATCAATTAGAAGCAGAAGATGAAAAAATTAAAAGAGATGCAGAAATTAATATGGCTGCTCAAACTTTTGGAGCTATCGCAAACTTACTTGGAGAAAACTCTAAAGCAGGAAAAGCAGCAGCAATTGCATCAGCCCTTATAAACACTTATCAAGGTATAACTGCAGAGTTAGCAACAAAAACTGCTACACCTTGGGGAATAGCACTTAAAATAGCCAACATCGCAACTGTTGCATCAATTGGTTTTAAGTCTGTTAAAGATATAATGAAAACAACCCCAAAACAAACAGGTGGAGGTTCTACATCAACACCTTCTTATTCTGCAAGAACTGGGTCAGAGCCTGTTCCACCAATGCCACCTTCGTTTAATATAGTTGGCTCTAGTGGTTCAAATCAAATAGCTGATGCTATCGGCTCACAAACACAACAACCTGTACAAGCGTTTGTAGTGGCAAGTGAGGTAACAACTGCACAAAGTTTAGAAAGAAACACTATTGAAGGGGCTACAATAGGATAAATACAAAATTGAATTTTAAATACGTTATATAGTTATGAAGATAATAGAATTAATATTAGACGAGGAACAAGAAGACTCAGGTATTGAAGCAATATCTATTGTTGAATCCCCTGCGATAGAGTCTGATTTTGTTGCTTTAAAAGGAGAGGAAGTTAAACTTGCAGAAATAGATAAAGAAAAAAGAATATTATTAGGTGCTTTATTGATACCTAATAAACCAATTTATAGAAACGGAGATGAAGGAGATTACTACATTTTCTTTTCTAAAGACACAATAGTAAAGGCATCACAAATGTATCTTAAAAATGGATATCAAAACAAAACCACAATAGAACACGAACAAACACTTGAAGGCTTAACATTAGTTGAAAGTTGGATAGTTGAAGATGAGGTTCAGGACAAGTCTAGAAAGTATGGTTTAAATGTTCCAGTAGGTACTTGGATGGGTGCAGTGAAAGTTAATAATAATGAAATATGGAGCGAGTATGTTAAAACAAATAAAGTCAAAGGTTTCTCAATTGAAGGTTATTTTGCAGACAAAATGGAAAGACCTAAAGAAACTGTGCAAGAAGATTTGTCAAAAGATGAAAAAACTTTAATAAAAATTAAAGAACTTTTAAAGTCTACCAATGAGACAAAATAATAAAAACAACGACAAAAACTTTATACCTAGTAGAACTAGTCCTACAGGAAGTAGCCGAGCTTGTTTATGTTGGGATAAAAACACCTATTCAATAGAATGTTGTGATGGCTCAATAAGGGCTCAAGGTATAGGGGTTATTACAAGAACTTAAAATGAAAATACAAAATTGAATTATTAATCCGTTATATATATAATATGAAATCAACCGAAATGTTAAATCAAATCAAAACACTTTTAAACATAGAAGTAAAACTAGAGGAGATGAAATTAGAAAATGGCACTATCGTAAGTGCTGAATCCTTTGAAAAAGGTAAAGAACTTTTTATCGTTACAGATGATGAAAAAGTAGCAATGCCAGTCGGCGAATATCTTTTAGAGGATGGAAGACTTATAGTCGTTTCAGAAGAAGGTATTATTGGAGATGTTAGAGAAGTTTCTGATGAAGTACCTCAAAAAGAATCTAAAGAAGGGGAAGAAATAACTTCTGACCTTAAAGATGATGAATACGAAGAAGATGAAAAAAAGATGGAAGATGAAGAAAAAGAAATGGCTGAAGTAGGAGATTGGGAAGGAATGGAAAAAAGAATCCAAAACTTAGAAGATGCAATCTCTGACCTTAAAAAAGACAAAGAAGGTAAAATGGAAGAAGAAGACAAGGAAGAAGAAATGTCAACTGAAAAACCATTAAAATCAAGAACTGTTAAAGAAGAGTTTGAAGCAGCATCTAAACCAATTAAACATAATCCTGAAGGCGAAAGTAAAACAAAAAATAGAGTTGAATTTGCTAAAGGAAAATTTAACACAACACTAGATAGAGTATTAAATAAATTAAATAAATAATATAAAAAATGAGCACATTCAACTATTTATCAAATGATGTGGAGCGTAATCAAGTTTCACAAAAAACATTATCTGCATCAGTTTCTGTACCTGCAGGAGATGCTGGTATTGACCATAATATTGCAACAGATGCATTAGTAGTAAGTTTACCAAAAATTCATTCAGAAAATTTAGGAATGACTTTCTTGTTTAGAAATTCAGGAGCAGATGGAAATAACATCATTACACTAAGCCCTCATTCAACTGATGGTTTTAATGGTAGTATTGCAAACGCTTCTGCAGATTCAGTAGCAAGTGGAGTTGTAAATAAAGATTGGATTAACACAAAAGCAACAGCAAACAAAGGAGATTATGTTGTAATTAGAGCAGTAGCTTTAACACAATGGTACATAATCGGTGGTGTTGGAATCTGGGCATCTGAATCATAATATTAATTAAATAAAAAAAGAAAAATGAGTAATTTAAAAAACGTACAATTAGCAACTGCGACTAATATAACTACTTCGTATGCAGGAGAATTTGCAGGGGAGTACATCGCAGCAGCTTTATTATCAGCTTCAACAATTGATGATGGTGGATTAACTGTAAAAGCAAACATTGCTTTCAAAGAAGTAATCAAAAAACTAGCAACAGGTTCTTTAGTAAGTCCTGCAAGTTGTGATTTTGTTCCCAACTCATCAGTAACACTTACTGAAAGAATTATACAACCAGTTGAATTACAAGTAAATTTACAGTTATGTAAGTATGACTTTGTAAACGATTGGGAAGCACAACAAATGGGATATGGTTTAGGTCAATCTTTACCTCCTAAGTTTTCTGACTTTATGATTGCTCACGTAGCAGCAGAAGTAGCACAAAACACAGAGTTCTGTATATGGCAAGGAGACACAGCATCAGCATCTAATAACTCATTTGATGGGTTTGAAAAACTAATTGCAGCTTCAGCAGCAGCAGGAGATATTCCAGCAGGTCAGCAAGTTGCAGCAATTGGTGGTGGACTTAGTGCAGCAAACATTATTGCTGAATTATCTAAGGTAGTAGATGCTATTCCTTCTTCACTTTACGGAAAAGAAGATTTATTTATTTACATTCCAAGTAGTGCAGCTAAATTCTATGTTCAGGCATTAGGAGGATTTGCAGCTAACGGATTAGGAGCAAACGGAACAAACGCACAAGGAACACAATGGTGGAACAATGGTTCACTTACTGTAAATGGTGTTAAGATATTTGTTTGCCCAGGAATGAGTAATAACAAAATGTACGCTGCTCAAAGAAGCAACTTATACTTTGGTACAGGAATCCTTAACGATACAAATGTTGTAAAGGTTCTAGATATGGCTGATTTAGATGCATCAAATAATGTTAGAATGGTAATGAGATTTACTTCTGCAGTTCAATTTGGTATTGCTTCTGACTTAGTTGAGTACGCTTAAAATTAATTAATCAATAAGAATAGGGTAGGTGGTTTATCTACTTACCCTTTTTTTTTAAAATAAAATATAAAATTATGGCTTGTACATTAACGACAGGAAGAAAAATACCCTGCAAAAGTGCCTTTGGCGGAATCAAAACTGTATTATTTGCAGACTTTGGAACTATCGCATCAGTTGCTCTTGCATCAGGTACTAATATTGCAACTATTACAAATGGTTCACCAGCACCAGTATGGTTTGAATATGATGTAAAAGGAAATTCTAGTTTAGAAACTACTGTAACAAGTAGCAGAGAAAATGGAACTACATTTTACACACAAACATTAAATTTAACACTAACATTTTTAGATTCTAAAACACAAGCAGAATTACAAAAATTGGCATTAGCAAGACCTTATGCAGTTGTTGTCGATTACTACGGTAATAGCTTTCTCTGTGGTCTGGAAAACGGGATGGAAGTAACAGGTGGAACAGTTGTAACAGGAGCAGCAGCAGGAGATTTATCAGGGTTTACTCTTACATTTGAAGGAATGGAAGAACAAGCACCTTATTTTCTAAACGCTATACCAACAGCTTCAACTGAGCAAGTTGACCCAACTCCAACAGGAGTTCCAGTAAACCCTTAATAATTAGTTTTTTTAGTTAGAAAATCAAGCATCCTTATGGGGTGCTTTTTTTTTGCATAAACAATTCTACAAATCAAGTGTTTTTTTACGTTATATAAGTAATGATAATATTAACTACTACGGCTGCGGCTCAAACAATTTCAGTTATACCTCGACAGTATGACGATAGTGCCTTTACATTAAGGGTAAGAGATGATAGTACAAATGTTACAGTTGATTATTTAAATCAAACAGGAACGACAGTAGGAAACTACCTTCAGTTCAATCGTGCATTTAGTCCTGTATTAGTAGAAGCTCATTTTTATGACTTATATTTGTTTATAGACTATAATTTTTGGAATACAAATAATAGTTTCTGGAATCTTTATGATGTTTTGTGGCAAATAGACTCAAACTTTAAAGAAGATATATTTAGAGATAAAATATTTTGTACAGACCAAGATATCGACCAATTAAATGACAATGACCATTATGAATTGAATAAAGGTCAATACACATTTTATGATGGTTTTAATAATACTTATACAGTAAGATGAAAAAAACACGATTAAGAAACGAAAAAGGACAATTTAAAAAAGCATCTAAAGTTTCAGAGTTTGGCTTTGTGAATTTAAGCACATACACAAGCCCTGAAATAAAGGAAGTTAATGGCGAAGAGTGGATTGAATATGGAGCAGACAATAACTATTTTCAGTATTTAATTGATAGGTATAACGGAAGTCCTACTAATAACGCTGCTATTAACGGTATCAGTCAAGCAATTTACGGAAAAGGTCTTAATGCTACAGACGGAAATAGAAAGCCTAATGAATATGCTCAAATGATTTCTTTGTTTAAAAAAGATGTAGTTAGAAAATTATCTTATGACCTTAAATTAATGGGTCAATGTGCAATTCAAGTTATATATACTAAAGACAGAAAGAAAATAGCTCAGTTAGAGCATATGCCTATTGAGACTTTAAGGGCAGAAAAATGTAATAATGAAGGGGAAATACCTGCATATTATTATTTTAAGGATTGGGTTAATATAAAAAGAAGTGATGAGCCACTTAGAATACCTGCTTTTGGTATGTCAAAAGAAAATATAGAAATATATTACATAAAACCATACAAATCAGGGTTTTATTACTATTCTCCTGTAGATTATCAAGGTGGTTTACAATATGCAGAACTAGAAGAAGAGGTTTCTAACTATCATTTAAACAACATAATGAATGGTCTTGCGCCATCTATGCTTATTAATTTTAATAATGGAACTCCAAATCAAGAGGAAAGACAATTAATAGAATCTAAGATAGCAAGAAAGTTTTCTGGAACAAGTAATGCAGGTAAGTTTATACTCGCGTTTAATGATAATAAAGAAAGTCAGGCAGAAATTACTCCTGTACAATTATCTGATGCACATAATCAGTATCAATTTTTATCAGAAGAAGCACAGTCTAAAATACAAGTTGCCCATAGAGTTGTATCGCCTTTCTTATTAGGTATAAGAACAAGTTCAGGTTTTTCTAGCAATGCAGATGAAATTAAGACTGCTTCACTACTTATGGATAATACTGTTATAAGACCTTTTCAGGAGCTTTTAATAGACGCCTTTGATAATATACTAGCTTACAATGATATTAGCTTAAACCTATACTTTACGACCTTACAGCCACTAGAATTTACTGAGGTTGATAGTTCAATACAAGACAAAGAAGATATTGAAGAAGAAACTGGTGTTGAAATGCAAAAATTCAATCTAAAAATGATAGATGGAAAACAAGCGTATAAAACTAAAGAAGAAGCAGAAGCAAAAGCTGAAGAAATGGGATGTGGTGGTTCACACGAACACGAAATTGAAGGTGTTGTTTATTATATGCCTTGCGTAAACCACGAAGAACTGAAAGCACCTTGTTGGGATGGTTATGAGCAGTATGGAACTAAAAAGAAAGATGGAAAAGAAGTTCCAAATTGTATTCCTATTGAAGCTTGTGAACATACTAAACTATCTAAAAAAGATGTTGAGGTTATTTTAGGCTCACTCGCAAAAACAGGGGAGAAAATTGAAGGGGATTATGAGTTTGTAGCTGAGTTAGATGAAGATAATGATATATCAACTGAAGATTGGGCAAATTATTTAATTAAAGAAAAACCAAAAAGCACTCTTTCTAGAATAAAAGATTTAATTAATCTCACACAATTTGTGCCATCAAAAAAGAAAGGCTCATCTTATAGTGATTTAGACTCTAAAAATGGTTTATATAAAATTCGTTACAAATACGCAGAAGGAATGACACCATCAGGGCAGTCAAGGGATTTTTGTAAAAATATGATGAATATGAGTAACTCTGGTATAGTTTGGCGTATTGAAGATATTGATAAAGCAAGTTATTTTGAGGATGTGAATGTTGAGTTTAGACATAAACCATCAATGCCTTACAATATTTTTGAGTTGAAAGGTGGAATATATTGTCAACACAAATGGGTAAGGGTTTTATACAGGTTAACAAGTAACACAGAAAAGTCAGAAAATTTAGCAAACTATCAAAAAACAGGAACAATACCCTCATACGCAAACAGAAACCCTAGAGGTTGGAAAAAAGCTGCAAAAGCAACTGATAAAATGGATGGAAGAGGAGCATACCCTAAATAAAAACAAAAATGGCAACAGTATTATTCATAAATAGAACAGACTTAGTGAGGAACTCCATAATTGATGGGAATGTAGATACAGATAAGTATATACAATTTATTAAACTCGCTCAAGAAATTCATATACAAAATTATTTAGGCACAAAAATGTATAACGCATTAACAACTGCAATGCCTAATATTGACCAACCTGCAAATAGTAGGTGGAAACTTTTATTAGATGACTATGTTGTGCCTATGCTTATATGGTTTGCTCAAGTGGATTATATTCCATTCGCTAGTTACCAAATCCGCAACGGAGGTATGTTTAAACATCGCTCAGAAAACGCTGATACAGTTAGTAAAGAAGAGGTTGACTATTTAGTCGAAAAAGCAAGAACAAATGCGGAATGGTATTCTAGGAGGTTTATTGACTTTATGAGTTTTAATCAAACTACATACCCTGAATATACAAGCAACACAAATGACGATATATATCCAAGCTATGATGCAACTTTTAATGGTTGGGTTCTATGAAATATAAAGTGAAAACAACAAATATTGAGAAATTAAAAATCTTTTTAAAGAAGATAGAAAATAACAAAACAAAAAAATCAAAGAATGGCAACTCTATTTAATACTAAAATATCACAAACTTATCAAGGTCTTTTAAAGACTATTGATAATGCAGTTTTAAGCGCAACTCTAAGGGAACTTACGGATGGTTCAGGGAATCAATCAGGTCTGTTTTTAAATACAGCAGGTGATTTTAAAGTAACTGCTATTTTAGAGTGGGGTTCTTTAAAAGACACAGGCACAGGAGTTACTATAACTCAATTTGTAACACAAGCTAATGGAATAGCAAATTTTGACAATGATACTACAATACCAACTTCAGCAGCAGTAAAAGATTATGTAGATACTAAATTCTCGCAAACAGATACTTTACAAGAAGTTCTAACATTTGGGAATACTACAAGTGGAAGAGACATAGCAGTTAGTGCTAATGATGACATTACATTTACTGATTCTAGTAAAATCTTAATGGGTGCAGGTAGTGATTTACAAATCTATCACGATGGCTCAAATTCTTTTATAAGGGATTTAGGTACAGGAAATTTATTAATTGATTCTAATGGTGCAGAATTAAAATTACGAGTTAATACTACTGAAAACGCATTAATTGCTAATAGTGATGGCTCTGTAGAATTATATTACAATAACATTAAAAGATTTGAAACTACAACAGCAGGAGCAGAAGTAACAGGAAACCTAGTCGTTACAGGAACTATCACAGGTTCAGGTGGTTCATTCTTGCCACTTGCAGGGGGTACAATGACTGGAAATATTGTTTTAAACGACAATGTTAAAAGTATATATGGAACATCTAACGATGGTCTTGAGGTATATCACGATGGTACACATTCTTATATTGAAGATTCAGGAACAGGAGATTTGAGAATAAAAAGTAATAGCAGTATTGCTTTATTGTCTAATACAAATGAAGATATGATTTTTGCAGTACCTGATAGTTTTGTTAAATTATATTTTAATGGAATTGAAAGGTTAGCAACTTCGAGTACAGGAGTAACTATTGCAGGTACTTTATCTACTACATCAAATGTAACAGTAGGAGCAAATGCAACTTTTGTAGATAACGGAAAAGCTATATTCGGTGCAGGGTCTGACTTACAGATTTATCACGATGGTAGTAATTCTGTTATAAAAGACTCTGGAACAGGCAATCTTGTAATTAATGCAGGAAGTTTTGTAGTAAGTAATGCAGCCGATACCCAAAATATATTGATTGGTGTTGATGGAGCAGAAGTTCGATTATATTACAATGGTAGTAAAAAGTTTGAAACACTTACAGATGGTGCAAAGGTTACAGGTAATTTAGAAGTAACAGGCACAATTACAGGTAGTGGTGGCTCGTTCTTACCATTAGCAGGTGGAACTATGACAGGCAACACTATTCATAATGACAATGTAAAAAGTATTTATGGAACATCTAGTGATGGACTAGAAATATTCCACGATGGTGGTCATAGTTATATTACCGACACAGGAACAGGAAGTTTATTTATACAAGCTGATGCTTCATTAAATTTTAAAAGTAATTCTCAAAATGAAAATTGGATAACTGCAACTTCTAATGGTAAAGTAGATTTATGGTATAATGGTTCTAGAAAATTTGAAACTACAAACACAGGTGTATCAGTAACAGGGAATGGAGTTTTTAGTGGCGATGTTTATTTATTAGATGGCAAAAAAATTCATCTTGGTACAGGAAATGATTTAAGATTATATTCTAGTGGTACAAATTCTTTTATAGAAAATTATACAGGAGATTTATACGTTG
>Ga0099847_1000125_pt1 | contig 23390 bp, 26 predicted proteins | sample CB_VirMetaG_2_FD_78178 | JGI IMG/M metagenome (GOLD analysis project Ga0099847, IMG submission 78178) | Freshwater to marine saline gradient viral communities from Chesapeake Bay - CB_1504_2 Viral MetaG | ecosystem: Environmental > Aquatic > Marine > Coastal | place: USA: Chesapeake Bay...
AAATCATACAAGCGCTTATAGATACACTCACTTATCTCTTCGTGAAAATGATTCTCTTTACGCATTGAAATAATATATTTAAGTAGTGACTCAGGAGTTACAGCCTTGTCACCTTTAATATGAATATACACATCGCCCCAGTCAGGCTGATTAGTAACTCGACAGTTAGAACGAAGTGAATAAGATCTCCAACGCTCATATCGACCTATAGAAGGTACAACATCTAATATATCTGCACTCTCGTTGTAGACATCGAAAGTCATATTTTCAATATCACAGTAATGCTCTAGTGATGTAAAGTCACCTATGATAGGATTTACAGTATTGATATCACCCCATTTAATAAAGACTTCAACCTCACCGCCTATCACTTCTGTGAGATCTTTTTTAATCTGATTTTCAACTAAGTATATTTCATCTGTATTTTCAATTAGACGCGCCATATTATAAGAGTTCAGATATAACTTGGCTGACTTACTCTCAACAATATTAGGAGTATTACTATCGTAGATATACTTTACCCATCCAGAGACCGGAAAACCGTTCTTAAGAAGAGTAGAGAACTCATATCCATTCCATGCATCAATACCTACGAAAGGTAAATCACCCTCTACTATACCGTATCCAGTACGGTTAAGATGACGAGGTACACCAACAAGTAGACTCGCATCTACATCGTCTGGAGTTATATACGGTTTAACAACCGATCCATCACCAGCCTTACCTAAATGCTTACTAGCAATATCTTCAATTTCACTCATTTATAATACCTCTATCACGTTCTAATTTTTCAATCGCAAAGTCTAAGAATTGCCTTGACTTATAAAGTTCAAACAGTATATCATCTTTCCTACCAAGGCGCCATAGATATTTAATACACTGATACCGATTATAGTCCGTAAATGGATCATTCTGATGCTCATCACAAAGCTGCTCAATAGCTTGTATGCATTCGATAGCGCCATCTTTCTGACTATAATGATCAGGTCTAGCTTCGCCTGTCTCTTCAACTTCACTTATCACAATTTACCTCGTAAAAATTCACACCAGAGATCAATAGAAATATCTCTTAAATTATTAATTAAACTTTGCTCAGTCTCATTAGTATTAATCGAATACTCAGCTGACGATACTATCTCACCACTATCTACTTCTGAAGTAACTTGATGTATAACAACTCCAGTCGAAGGTAGTTTAAGCTCTAAAGCTTTTGCTTGAGGATGTATACCTTTCAATTCTGGATACTTAACAATATCACCAGGATGAACGTTATACATATTATTGCTTATACCGCTTTCAGGTATAAGTCTGAGATAACCATGCAGTGTAACAAGAGTATTTTTTGGAAGTATAGAGAGAGCTTTCACTACATCCACGTGACTCATTAGACTGGTATCATCGCTAATATCAGAGTGCCAATCAACGCGCTCTTTATCGCAATAAACTACATCAGGCTTTCTACCAAGCTTACTGCATATAGCAGCTAACTCATTGCCGCTATTAGAGAATAATGCAACCCACATTATCTTACACTCACATTATACTTGAACATCTCTATATTATATAATATATCATCGATATTATCAACGTTATCGTCAAGTAATTTAAATAGCTTGGTAGACTCTTTATCTTGTAAGCCGTAAATATCGTACTCAGGCTGTCTTTGATATCTAATACCCTTAATACCATGTACGACGGGATTGGAAGTATCAATAGTGTCAATCCAGTCCCAGAACTTATATCTTGCAAACTCTTGCGGGAGTCCAGCACCGAGTAGATGATGAGGCTTATCAGTATTAATTTCACCATTAGCAAGCATAATACCCAATAGGTATTGCCGTCCACGCATCCATGAATGATACTTGGTCTTCTCATTAGGAAATGTTTTTTCGTAGTGGCTGTAGTCAAAAGATATAGCGATAATATCGGCATGCTCGTCCATATAACGATAGCATTCTACTATTTCGTCATAGTTCTTACCTTGCACTACGCCTATCTTTTTACCTGGTAGGTGACTATAGTCTTTGATCCACGCATCAAAGTTTTCTATAGTCTTGTTCTTATCTTCTAGAGCATCTGGTACAATATAAGCTGCTGGGCGTAGAAGATCTACATACCCAGCAAACTTATGCATGTTAAACGCAACACCGAGCTCAAAGATACTATTATCAAGAATAACATACCTATCGTCTGCTACCGCATCTTTAAAGAACTTAAAGTACTCCTCACTCTCATCAAACAGATGTACAAGAGCGTAGTCGTAATCGGTAACTTGTTGAATAGATTTAATAATACAGAGTGGAGCTTCATGGGCTATTCTCATCGAGGCGCGAACTCCTGCTGTAGTTTAACATTATCAAAGAATTCAGTCTTCACATCAGCGTTATGAAACTCGCCATTAAGTACAGTAGTCTGAGTTAATGAGCTATGCGCACTTATACCTCTATTTTCACAGCAACCATGAGTAGCCTGAATATAGACAGCAACGTCTGCAGTACCAGTTGCGGCTTTAATCTCACGAGCTATATCGTTGCAGAGTTCTTCTTGAAGAGTACCGCGACGGGCACACCATTGCGCAATACGAGTATACTTTGAAAGGCCAATAACTTTATTGCCTGGTATAATACCAATATAGGCAATACCAGTTACAGGCTGGTGATGATGAGAGCACATAGATTTGAGCTCTGAACGTACAACTAACATTCCGCTATATCGCTCTTCACTATCATTAGGGAACGCGGTAGCAACAGGTCTTGCACTGTATCGACCTGACATTATCTCATTGATATACATCTTAGCTAGACGATGACCTGTACCTCTTGAGTTAGGATCTTCCTGTCTATCTATAAGTAACGAGTCTAGTACATCCTCAAACTTCTCTGTTACCTCATCAATAAGATCTTGCTTCTCGTCTTCATCATATATAAATTGCGATATATTATCACCAGCCCAGTAACGAGCATTAGCGTCTTTAAGACGCTTCTTAATCACTTCCGATATCATAATAAACCTTCACTTTTTCTTACATTGTTGACATAGTATATACTATAAACAGCGGTATGGCAACTCCAAACATGCCAGTAGCTACAGCTTCAAACCATGCGGTTTTACTGTTCTTCATAGGGAACATTTTTTTCTCCTTGTGGGAAAGTTACGGAAAATCGACAGATGGTAACCATCGACACCGGTATATATAAGAACTAAAAATTCGAGACTCATTTCATATACTTTTTGAGTATGTCGCGAGGAGTTACGAATTTGTTCCAGTTAGCAAATTTTACTAGCTTCTTCTCAGCCATCTTAGCCTGCATACGAGCTATAGATTCATCTATTTCGATATATGCTGAGTTCTTTTCATGCTCTCGACACTCTACTCTTGACACGTAAGAGCGTCCATCTGTGATATCGTATATCCATGGATTAACTTGCTCCCATATAAACACTGAGCTCATCTCCATAGATACACCGTATGGTAACACTCTAAGATCTACAAGACCTTCTGCATGGGCATGATAAATCTTATCTAGTCTAGGATCATCAGCTGAAGCCAGCGCTGTATGATCAAAGTAATACTCCAGAAAGTCTTTAAGAGGTTTTAAGTCACCAAAGCCTACGATCCATCCATGCTCATCTACCTCACCGGCAAACTCGAAGTGAATAGAGCGATCATAACCGTGCCACTTAGCACATGGACCAGAATAGTCATACCCAGACTCATCTTTATCGAACCATTGCATATGCGCAACAGGTAGATTGTAATAGGACTTAGTACTTGTTAGTTTCATAATTATACTCCAACCGTGTTACCCCAGAGATACGTATGCACTCTGGCTGATACATTATAACCTCTTTGATAAGCCATTCTCGCTACATCACCATCTACAAGCTTCTGACCTTCTACAGTGGCACCTACAGGCATAATCCATACAGGCCAGTCTACTTGATGTATTCTGAGGCTATCTATTACATTATGCATCTCTTCCCATTGCTCATCCTTCGGTCCTACGACAAACTTAAGTTGTCCGCAAGATGATAAACGACTATACTGTGCAATAACTTCAGGCTTAATAGCTCGCTTCGATTGCTCTCCAGCAACAGTCCATAGTTTTGGACTTACAGAGAAAAACAATTCACCATCGTACGCATTAAAGAATTCGATGAACTCATCTGTAAGTGGTTGAGTACCGTTAGTCTCAAATGTTATAAACTTAGGATAATCTCCTTCCTGTATCCAATGCTTCATGAGCGCTACAACACATTTCTGCGCATGCTTCATCAGCGGCTCACCACCAGTAAAGCACATATGACGATTTAACCATTTACCGTTATTATATTCGTTAGTAAACTCGTCTCGAATTCGTTGCGCCATAACTTCTGGTGTTGCTTTATTTTGTAGATGCTTATACTTCTTGGACCAGGAATATGAGGAATCACATCCTTGCTCCCATACCGGTAACTCTTCTACTGTCTTGATACGGGTAGCATCAAACTCTTCATAGGGTAATACATAGGTACTAGGATCGGTAGGATCTTTTTGACCGAAGCCATCACACTGTAAGTTACATAAGAAGAATCTTAACCATGCTGTAGGTACACCTGTATAATGGCCTTCGCCTTGTATAGAGTCAAAGATTTCGGAATAATGGTATTCCTTAGAGGGGGTATTAGACATATTAGTCTCCTAGTTTTGATTGAAGCAGTGGAAGGGCACTACTATTACCTTACTTAGCTTTAGCCTTATTATAGTTACTCTTGCGCTTTTTATCAAGCTTTATTTTCTGCCGCTTGGCTTGACTTAAATGAGTTGTTGTAGCTCGCTTCTGAAAAGTAACACCTTTGCTATGATCGTACTCATGCAAAATGACGCGAGCTGGTACACCATTGTATACTTCTGTCATTGTGTCACCGGCAGCATCTATATATCTTATTCTTATTGTGGATGGTCTTTTAACCTTTATAAAAAGACCCGGGTAAGAAAGGCACCCCTCCTCCATAAGAACCTCGTCCGGAGATGTGTCGACGATTCGCGGATTAAACATAATCACTATATTATCTGGATCGTTAGGATCTCCTACAGCAAAAACGTTCCAAGGAAATCCAATCTGACACGCTGAGATTCCGATACCTTTATGATATATTAAGGATTCCTTTAAGCTTTCAGCCAGTGCACCGGGCATGAATGGTCGATTCCTCTCATCCAGAGGAGGAGATTGAAAATCATAGTCTTCTGTACCTTGACTGAGAAGAGGGTCACTGCCTTTTAACAGTTCGTATATCACGCTGCTATCCTACTAAAGTTATTTACCTTTTCAAATCGAACAGTATTTTGGAACTTGTCCATTAACTGATCACCTTTATGCGATATTATAAACACATTAGCGTCAGAAGTCAACTCATTCAATATCTTCATAAACTCATCAGTACCAGTACTATCGAGAGAAGAGTCAAATACCTCATCCATAATAAGTAAATTTGTACTAACACTGTTCCTTAACTTAGCAATAGTACGCCAGGTAAATAGCAACGCAAGGTCAATTCGCATCTTCTCACCTTCGGAGAATGAGTCATAACTGAACTCGTCTCTAAATCTTGACTTGATAGTCTCGTTAAAGTTTTCATCAAGTTCGAATTGTACGAAGAAGTCCATCGATGCAAGATACTTACTGATAAGCTTATTCATTACAGGAACATACTGCTTTATAATTCGAGTCTTTATTCCTGTGTCTTTAAGTATTAAGGAAGCAATATCAAGTATACTTTTTTCTTCTGTAAGTGATTCTTTATCGCTATGTGTGCCTTTTAGACCTGCTGTAAGCTCTTGTAGTATCTCTGCGCTGTTATTATTCGTATCATGTTCAACAGACATACTTTCTATGTCTTCATTAATAGAGTTAATAAGTGTATTAAGCGCATTTATCTGTGAGTTACTATTAGATATTTCAGCTTGAATACCGGAGACTTTTTCTTGTGTATTCTGTATCTCTTCTATCTGAGCGTTTATCTTGCTATACTCTTCTTTAAGCTTTGTAAAGCCGTCATTAGTATCTGTCAAACATTCTTACTTTTTATCGACTATATCACACTTAAAGCTTTCTTCTATATTTTGCTTACACGTAGGGCAGTCATCATGATCGCGATAGAACTCTATATCCTCTTCTAGTTTAGAGATCTTATCCTGCAGCTTATATTCGAAATGCTCAAGCTTCTTTTTCTTTTCTTTTACTTTTACGATGTCATGCTTTGTTTGCTGCAATGCTTCAACTTGTCGCTGCAGCTCTTCAGCGTTATCGACGTACTGCTTTTTATCCGTTTCAGCCTTAGCTATTTTAATTTTACTCTCGTTTATTCTCTTCTCGGTATTATTTTTAAGATCGTTAATATGACTTTCTTGCATTTCTATTTTTTGCTCTGCAAGATCAATCTTATGATCTACATCAATTATACCGCTTCTATTCTTTAACGCTTTCTCTTTTAAAAGAGTATTCATAGTTGAGAATATTTGTATGTCTAGGAGATCCTCAATAACCTCCCTCCTATGCTGAGACGGCAGCTGCATGAACGGTACAAAGGTACTGCTACCTAGTACAACGATCTGACTAAACGACTTGTGATTGAGCTTAAGAATATTCTTCTCGAGCATCTCTTGATAGTCTTTTGCAGCTGCATCTTGATTGATAAGCTCGTTATCTCGGTATACTTCAAATCTCGATGTTCCGTATTTGTTTATATGCCGTACAATTTTATAATTGTCTTTGCTAATTGAGAACTCTACATGCACTTCTGCTTCTTTACTGTTTATAGAGTTAACTAATTGTTTTTTATTAATTTTTCTGAACGGCTTACCATATAAGGAAAATGATAAGGCATCTAATATTGTAGACTTACCCGCGCCATTTTCTCCAATAATAAGAGTTGTCTTACAGCTATCTAGTTTTACTTCTGTAAATACGTTACCGGTACTTAAGAAGTTTTTCCATCTAAGATATTTAAAATAAATCATATATTACGCACTTAGGTTATTGATAGAGCTTCAGAGTATAGCTCTTTAATTGTAGACTCAAGTTTACCTTTACTTACGCTCACATCAAGCGCATCAACATATTTGTGAAGAATGGTTAATGTATCTTCTGCTTCGTTTACTATATCATCATCTGACTCAAGATCTAAATTCAAATGATCTTCTACTACCTGCACATGAATCGGACCTGCCTTCTCTAGCTTCTCAATGAACATATCAAACCAATATGGGTTTGTCTTTTCTGATACTATTACTTTAACATACGATCCTGATAGCGATTCAAAGTCTTGATTAACAACCTGCTCCATACTCTTTTCTTGATCGTCATAATGTACCTTATAGAACATTCTATATGGGTTTTGTATAAAAGTCAACTCCCTCGTTTCTGTATCGAAGATATGAAAGCCTTTAGGATCATCATAATCAGACCACGTCATCTCGTACGGGCAACCTAGGTAATTAATATTACCTGTAGTAGACTTAGTATGATAGTGACCTGTACAAACGATATCGAATTTCTTTAACCAGTCATCTGCCATGCCGTGATGGATAGCTTGACCTTTATACATCTGATAGCCGGATAACTCTAAGTGACCAAACAGCACCTGAGCTCTTGTACTGGCACAAAGATCAAAAACCTCTTCTTGATTTTCACTGCATATCCAGGGAAGCATAATAATCTCGAGATCATCAAACTGTATTACCTCAGGCTTATTGTATATGCTAATCGTATCATAATGCTCAGCGAGAAGATTCATTGAGTTTATCTCAAGTGTATTCTTGTAGAATGAATCATGGTTACCGACAAGGGTATGTAACTTGTAGTTGTTATCGTTGATGGGGTCAAAAAACATTCGCTTTGCGCGATCTAGAGATACGAAGTTAATATATTTTCGTCGATCAAATGTATCGCCAAGATCGATAACGGTATCAATCCCACTCTCTTTGAGATACGGGAAGAATGTATTAGAGTAAAACTTCTCTTGATAATCTGCAAACGCAGAGTTATCGTTCCTCACACCAAAGTGTAGATCTGTAATCAGTGCAAGTTTCATTACGTTTTTTTCTCACGCTTCTTAACTTTCTTACGTTTATTCTCTTCAAAATCTCTAATGAAATTAACCATATACTCTTCAGACCACTCACTCTGTTTGATTGAGTCGTTAAAGTTAGTTCCAGTATCATGCGGCTGGGAATCAGAGACAAGATTCATTAGATTGACTTCCTCCGTAAGCTTATATTTTGTATAGAGTAGTTTCTTCTCTTTTTGAATGCGACGAAGAAACGCAAACCAGATTATCTGCGTAAAGTAGGCGAAGGGGTTATTGGACTTGTCAGGATTAAAGTTGTCGATATATTGTAGACAGTTTTCAATACCATCTGCAATCATTTCGTCTTTAAACGTATAGTTGACAAAGTTAGGCTTACGAGCAAGGTGTGTAGATATCTTCATTACACATTCGCCTACGTAGTTAGGTACTCGAGGGCGCGGCTCGTCTTTCGCTACTGCTTCAGCCACCTGGTCGCGATAGGTAACTAGAGCTGCTAGGAAATCTTTATTATTAACGTATTGGTTTTTTCGCTTCTTTACTTCTTTTACTTCAGACATAATAAACCTACAAATAAAAATATTATAGTATACTTCACGTGATAAGTCAACTAATGTATGGTATTTTTGATATCTTCATCACCAAGTTCATCCATATAGTCTGTCAGCTCATCCCAGTTAGTGTCGCTATCTATCATTTCATCTGCGTCGTCGGAATCTAAATAGTATCCGCTTTCTAAATCTTCTATACTCTCTTGGTATAGCTGATACATGGATGCAGATGGCTCTACGTTAGCTACAATGTGGTAAGTTTTTATCTTATGGGTTGTAAACAAACTCTCAACCCATTTAGTAGCTACCATTGACACGGTGCCATCTGCTTTATTTAAGATAGAGAATATTAACGGCTGCTTTAACGTGGCGTTCTTTTTCTGTTTATCTAACTCTATATCTGCCATTACTGTTTCACCAGTAATAAGCTTCAACAATCTTATACCAGACTCCATTTACTACTCCAGGTTAATCTTGTAAATTTTATACTCGAACTGTTCCTCGTTATATATTTTAACTCTTTCGTATAGATGTTTCAAGGTATAGTTTATTTTCTTTTTGTATTGTAAATTATCTGCAATATCGTATAGCGTACATACCGTCTTTGAACCTGACTTTCTTAGTCCTCTACCAATCGATTGTAGATTACGTATTCTTGATTTCGACGGAGAGGCAAATATAACGTTATGCAAGCTTTTAATATTAATTCCTGTACTAAATGTGCCGTATGATGCTATGATTATTGCGTTCTCTTCCTGCTCTGTAATTGAGCGAATACTCTCTCTTGTCTCTGCATCTGTACCACCAAATACAAAAAATACTTTTCTACCTTTAGATACCTTACTGTTAATCAATGTGTATAGTGGCTTACCGTGCTTCTCCACATACTGAAATAGCACTAATGTGTTGCCGTCTAAAGATTGTACAAGATTGTTTATAAACCTGTTTCGCTTTTCATTTCTTACAATGAAGTCCATTTCATCCTGGAAGTTAAGAAACTTATTGGCCTTGCAAACTTCTTCTGAGTATTTAAGCGCTAGTATTTTAATTTTAAGATCTGCTACAGTGCCTGCGTCGATCAGATCTTTAGTCTTAACAAAGGATTTAACTTGGCCGAATAATCCCTCTAGTACAAGCTTATGTGTTTCGGTACCATCTAGTGTACCTGTAAAACCGAACCTATATTTACAATCAGTAAGCTTAGTCATAATATCAGTTAGCGATTTAGCTTTGAAGAGATGAGCTTCGTCTCCAATAACTACACCAAACTGGTCAAACCATTTCTTGGGCATCTTGTATATTGACTGCCAGGTAGTTACTACAATATTTTCTGTTATGTTTTCTTTATCAACACCTGCGGTTATCAGCTTACATTCTTCTCCGTAACCGTATGACTTAAAGTCGCCGGACATCTGGTGAACAAGAGAGACAGTAGGGACAACTACGAGAACCCTTCGCTCTTGAAAGAACTGGGTGAGTAGGTATATTATTAACGACTTACCTGACGCTGTGGGAGACAGTATCATAGCACGGTCTGACCTAATGCAATGCGCTACAGCTTCTAGTTGATAGTCTCTAGGAGTTAGAGTTAGTCCAGTTGACTTAGCAAATTCAGCAACTTCATGTATAGAGCACTCATTGGTATACTCCAGCTCTTCCGCTACTTCAATATCGTAGTCTCTATCTCTACAAAATGAAGCTATGTAAGGAAGTAGACCAGCATACATTGTCGAGTTCTTATTGAATAGTCGTATCTTTCCATCCCACATTCTATTTTTATAAAGCGGCATGAATTTATACCCCGGGGCGTAGAACGAGAAGAATTCGTTCAACTCCTGTCTTATGCCACCGGAGCATTCTATTCGTATAAATGTTTCATTCACTTTAGATAATGTAACCAATTCTCTATAAACCGAAGTTTGTAAGTTTGCGCCAGTCAATACTATTTTTTATCTGGAAACCTCTATTGTTAATATTTTTTATAATATCCTCCAATAACGAAACCACTTCTTCCTGATAAGAAATCTTAGTCAGGAGCTTAATCATATCTTTATCACTGTCAACATAGTTACTTAGGTCTTGCTTGAGAACCGTGCGGCTCCATGGTTCTCTCTGGAGCTCTCGTAAGTCCTCTGGACTGTTAAGGTCTCCTCTATAGTACTCCCCTAGCACGCGGGACACCGTCTTTCTCTTAAGAACAAAGCTTTTCAGCTTGAGCTTCTCTTGATAAAGAATTCTAAGATATTTTGCATGCAGGGTAGGTACTTTAAGGCTTTCGGTATCTAACTCAACATCATCTATTACTGCATCTTTAATCCACATCTCTGCTATTTCATCAACAAGCATAATCACCACCTAATAAGTTATTTAATTATTATAGTATACTTACACTACATTAACAACTATATTTGGGCGATTGTATATAACTTATATCTAAATGTTACAGTAGCTTCAAGGTACTGTATATCATCTAGCGATGCATCAAAGGTTAGCTCCGATAGCGAGACTGGAAACATATCTTCAAATTTAATATTAAGATTAGGATTTTGACTGCTCGACATAACGATAAGAGTTCCATCGGAATAAACATCGTTAGTCTTGAATGCAGTAGAAACGTCGCTCTTATATGCTGCTTGCGAGAACGATTCAGGGTAGCCAAGAGATACTAACCAATTATGTATCTCCATGTAGTTCATTAGATCTTCGTCAACACGAAATCTAAGCGACAACGGCTCATACCTTAATTTATCACCTGGATATGGTAAGGTTACAAACGGAGTCAGCTGATCAAAATCACCTAGTGTAAGTGTAGGGATAGGAGCACTGTAAGTAAAATAGTTGACATTAGGAGTTCTGTTTAGAACAAACCTAAACCCTGTAGGGGACAACATATTCTTATTGCTTGGTGTATTGTCTATTGCACTCATATAATACCTCTACATATATTTAGGCATAAAAAAAGGAGCTCCTAAGAGCCCCTTTCAAGTAGACTGCTAATGCAGTTCTTTTTATTACATTAGGTTAGAAACACCAACCAGTCTGTAGTAAACGTTCTTATCAGCGAAGGCAATTGAACCGTTACCAGCTGAACCACCTTTAGCGAATGGATTTGCGACCATGCCGTAGCGAGTCTTAAAGCCAATCTTAGGCTGGAACGTCTCTTCTCCAACCGCACGAACCATCTGTAATGGCACATATGGGCAGTAGAATAAACCAGCATCGAATGCGCTAGAACCTTTATAACCTACAGTGAAGTACTGGTTACCAGCTGCGCTTGAGAAGTAAGGATCGATGTATACTCTGATACGACCGTTCAATACACCAGCGAATGTGTTACCAGTATCGTCTACGTTAAGGTTAGAAGACAATGCAGGAGTGTAATCCAAAACACCGGCCATCTGAAGTGCAGAAGCAACGTCAGAAGAACAGATTAGGATGTTACCCTTGCCACGTCTTGTATCCTTAGCGATCTGATTAGCTTCACGCTCAATTTGGAAGATCATTCCTTTGAAGCGCTCTACTGACCAACGACCGTTAGAATCAACGTCTAGGTTAAATGTACCAGCGACTGCAGTGTTGTCTTGCGCACCAGAAGTAGCCGTGTAGTTAACTGTACGAACAACTTCTCTGTTGATCTCTGAAAGGATCTCAGCAGAAAGGATGTTTGAAAGCTCTGTCTCTGCATCAAGGCCGTGAACAGCTTTGAGGTCTTGAGCAAGCTCCATTGTGTACTCAGCTTTGAGTGCACGTGATACAGCTGTTACAGATACCTTCTCAATTGAGAAAGCCATTTGCTGGAAGCCGTTGTTGGCAGCATCGCCAAGCGCTTCAGCACGAGCTGTTGACATACCAGTTGCTACAGTATAGCCATTAGCTGATACACGAGCAGTTGGATCAGTACCAGTTTGACCAGTAGTAACGCCATCGCCAGTTGACTCATCACGAGCAAAACCAGACAATGTATTACCTGAAGCAGACTTAGAGAAGTCTGTATCAGCTTCGTTGTAAAGAGCCTCGGCACCGCCTTGGCTAGTATAACGAGCTCGCATTGCAAAGATTAGTCCAGTAGGACCAGTCATTGGCTGAACGCCAGCAATGTCATAAGCAATCAGGTTAGGCATAGAACGACGAACCAGTGAAATAAGCACTGGATCAAAGATATCTACGTTACCGTCGCCAGCTACAGATGACGAGGCACCCATTGCGTTAGCGGGTGAAGCTTCTCCCAACAATGTGGGCATTGAGTATCCACCAGAGCCTTGTCCTGATTCTCGTGAAGAGCGGGCTTGGTTTTCTAAGAGCGTGGCTGTTACAGATCTACGGTGAGCATCTTTAATCTCAGGAAGATCGGCATGCTCTAGAACTGGTGTCCACTTTTGAACTAGTTCTTCAGTTACATATTGCATTTGTTTATCTCTCCTATTACGGTTTTGATAGTATTATTTATGTTTATTTGCTTTTCAATGTTCTTGAAATTGTGCTGACATAGGCCGACATTTCCGGATCATTATTGTAAGAAGGTTTAACTTCCTCGTCCAATGGCTCCGCGTCATCAAAATCACTTACCACAGCTTTAGACTCGCTAGTAGTGAAATAACTTTCTTTCAGAGTTTCAAGCTTTTGGATATACTTATCCTCATCAATATAGTCAACGCTCTCAGCTAAGACACCAAATTTTTCTTTTTGTGTCTCAGTAAGAGATTCAGAAGCCTCAGCAACTAACTCAGCCTTCTTGAATTCAATCATCTCGCCTTTTGCTACAGCATTTCTTTCAATCTCTTCGTTTAGTCGAGATTCAAGATCATCTGCGCGCTGGGCCAGTTCTTCTACTACGTCCACCTTATCATCAGGTATTTCTACGTAGTGCTCGACGAACAGGTCCTTAAGGCCGTTAATGAAGCTTTCTGTTACTTCAGCTTTAATACCAGCTTCTACTGCTAACTTGTTGTCTTCCATCCAATTCTCAACAACATAGTCTAGGTACTGGTCAAGCTGTTTAACAGTATCTTCTTTCAATCTTGCTTTTTCAGCTTCGATCTCTGACTCAATGTCTACAACATACTTCTCAAGTTGCTCGTTAACTTTAGTTACTACAGCAGCTTCAAAAATAGTAATTGCTTTGTCTTTAAAATCTTCGGTGAGTGAATCATCACCTGCAAATAGAGCAGCGACATCTTCTTCGATGTTGATATCTTCTGCGTTTACCTTATGTCCTGCTCGTACTACTTCGACAGTCTCGTCAGCATTTTCACTGATTGCTTCTTGTTGAAGGGCATCAAGCATACCATCAAAAGAATTCATGAGATCTTCTTTTCTCATTGTATTCATTCTTTCTACCATGGCTTGAATTAAACCCATTTTGGTAGATTCTTTAACAGCTGCGGCCTTAGGCTTAACAGCAGTAGGCGCATCTTCTGGGTCATCCTCAGCCTTCTTTGACTTACCTGGCGCCTTGGCTTTCTTTGCTACAGGGGCAGGTACTTCTGAAGGATCACCATAAGATGCTTTGAACTCATCCAACTGCTCGTCGGTGAGGTCTTCTCTCATCTCTAGTTCTTTATCAGACATTACGTTTCTCCTTATTGGAATTTGCTACTTTTAGTATTTATAAAATCAAAGTTTTGAGAGGAAGTCCTCAAAGATCTTTAGCTTGGTTACAGATAGATCTCGTGATGAGGTCTTTTTAATTTCTTGCTTATAATCATTGATACTTGCTTCACGGATTATACCGTTGTCCCATATCCACTCTCTGTCTTCCATTATACCTTCAACGAAGGCATCCGGTGCAGATGGATCTGCTACAATATCAGCAGCAGTAGCAAGATAGAAGTCATTCTGAACCTCTGCAACACCGCCTCTATTTGGCTTAAGTGAACCCATGCCGCGCGATGATACTCCGATAGTAGCACCTTCGTTCATTAGATTCTTAACAATGTTACCCATCGGGGTTTCCATTATTTTAGCTTTGCCGACAAAATTACTACCATCAGCTTTTAGCTCTGTGATCATATGTGAAACTCTATCCAGATTGATCGTTGGACCAGACGGGTGACCGAGCTCACCGAAGGCTCTCTTACGGTCAATATTCTCTGCCTGGTAACGGGCTACTTCTTTCTGAAGAACTTCCATGGGATACATTCTACCATTTCTATTCTTCAAATTACCTTGCATGAAGATACCTTTTATATAATGGCTCTTCTCGCCCTTATCATTCTCTTCTGCAAGGTATTCTAAATGCTCGTTAATTTCGCATATGAGTTTCATATTAGTATCTCGCTACCGGTGTGGCTTTAACATCTGAATGTGCTATGATAGTATCAGTAGGTTGTTTTACAATTATCTCTGAGGCGCCAGCCTCTACAACTACAGAACCTGCTTTTCCACCATCATTTTCTGGCCCTACAGTATTAGCTACTGTAAGAGTATGCTCACCTGCACCTGTATTAACAACACGTACAAATGTTGAAAGAGCAACGTTATTTGCAGTTGATAGGTCAGCTGATACACCAAGAAGCTTAATCGTTGCCATCTTCTATATCCTCAATAAAGGAAGAGAAACTTTCTTTGATCTTTGACGATCCTTGCTTTACGACCGTCTCTCCTGCAGCATGCTTCTTACCGCCTTTATGCTCTTCAGGATTACCCTTAGAGATATCACCGGTAAATTGCGCCTCTGTTCCGACAGGATGAGCGACTTTTTCAATCGCATGATCTTTTATGAAGTCTTCGTCGCCTTTTGAGCGAGGCTTATAGCCTTTAACTTCTTTATCATCATCCTTTGTAACTTTGTTATCGGCTGCTGGAGCTCCAGGAGCTTCAAATAGTGCTCTAAACTTCTTCATCTGCGGCTCCTTGTGCTTCAGGTTCGTTGAGAAAGTTTTGCGCGATAGCCACTTTCTCAACTCCAATTCTTTCTCTAAGCTTGTCAGCTAAGATATTTCCAACCGTATCCTCAAAGCCTGCAGGGCTTCTATTGAACACTGCATCAACAGCATCCTCATATGGATTCGACATTATATACTCCTTTTTTCTTTATATTTATAATAACTATTTTGTTAAGACAAAATTTCCACTGCCGACATAAAGAACTTCAATTTTATTGTATAGACTTGTTGCAACCGTAACTGTAGATGTTGCAGCATTAATCTGCGTATCTGCAGACGCAGCTACTGTATCATTGGCATATACGCCAATCTGTATTGTATCGAAACCAGCATGTCCGAGAAATCCATCACCTCCATCTAACTTCACAACGATATTGCCAGTGCTTACTGGTAGAAAGGTAAAGTGATCACCGACAGTAAGGTTTGCTGATTCATCTATAGTTATATACACAGACTCTGTGCTGTTAACAACAACTGCAATATTATGGTCTGATGTATCAAGAGATGTATTGCTTGCTATTGTCTGTACTGTCTGTCTTGCGACAGGTACTGATACAGCTTGAAATGAAAGCGTACCGCTACCATTTGTTGTAAGTACTTGACCTGTTGAACCATCTGAGGTGGGGAATGTAATTGAGCTATTAGCTAGAGTGAGTCCACCGGTACCTACACTTAATGAGTGTACATTAGCACCAATTTCAAATATATCGGACCCTGTAGACGAGTAAAGACGGCCGTCGCTTGTGTTTAGTGCGAGCTCTCCGGTGTCTAGATTTGCAGTGGTCGGGGATTTACCCGCGAGCGAGCTGCGTTTGATTTTAATAGTTGAAGACATTCATAACCTCTATATAGAGCATATAACTGCATATATATGCAGGGAAAAAGGGGCGCATGCGCCCCTGATCACTATTCAATCTTAGAACGTTCCACCATCAACGGTATCTACTCTGCCTGTAAGGACAGTAAGAGCATCATTTGTTACTGTAAGATTAGATATTGTTGCGAAAGTACTGTTAACATATGTGTTACTAGCAACATCGTCACCAAGATCCAGTGTTACATTAACACCGTCTGTAGCCGTTCCAAAGTAAGGAACTTTTGCTACCGTAGTAGCGCCTGTTTTAAATGATAAGAAACCATCAGGATTAGCTACTACTTGGTCACTAGACGATAGCGTGCTAAGTTGTGTTTCTACATCAGTCGTAGTTGTGCTTGCTTGAATAGAGTAGTTATTACCCGTATCAAGATTTTGCCAAGCTACGTTACCGGAACCATCCGTTACTAACGTCTGACCTGTCGTACCGTCAGCACCTGGGAAGGTTACAGCGCCATTTGCAAATGAGAAGGAGCCTGAGCCCACTGCTAACGAGTGTACGTTAGCTCCTACCTCAAATACACTCGCTCCTTTTGAGGAGTATAGACGACCATCGCTAATATTAAGCGCAAGTTCGCCCGTAGTTATGTTGCTGGTAGTTGGTGCTTTACCGGCCTCAGTACTACGTTTGATTTTAATTATTGATGCCATTTAGACCTCTATCTTAGGTATCTATGTTTAAAGTCAGGTTTAAAGGGGCACTACGTACCCCTAATTACCTCGTCTCTTAATAAGTACCGCCATCGATAGTGGCGTTAAGCACGGCTTGCGATGAAGACCCAAAGTTAATTTGCTGATCTGGCTCTGAAGCTAGTTCATCAAATAAGTGGAACGATCCATCAGATGCGTCACGTACTAGGCCTGCATACTTCTTAGCTCCGTCATTATACTGTACATAGAAACCAGTATCAACTGTATCTGCTATGTTAGTATTGGCGAGCTTGAGCATGTTGTCGCCGATCGTTACAGTAGTTGAATCAATGTAAGTCAACGTACCGTTAACTTCGAGATTACCGTCTACTGTTAAACCACCGCTTACTTGCAAGTCGTTTGTTACTGTTAGGTTATTACCGACTGTTACATCGTTTGGCAATCCAACTTGGAAGTTAGTACCTTCGCCAGCTGCACCAGTAATTTCGATCTCGTTAGCAGTACCTGTAACTGATCCAGCGTAGTTACCAGTAGTATGCGTACCCAGATCAACACTGTTAGCTGCTGTCTGTAACGAAATGGTAATGTCACCAGATCCGTCAAATGATGCTGAACCATCTTGGTCGCCATCGACTGTAATAGTACGTGCAGTTTCTAATATTGTTGCCTTAGCAGCAGTACCAGAAGTGTTAGCGACGATGCTGTCAGCCATTGTAGCATTAATTGTAATACCAGCTGAACCGTCAAAGTTTGCTGTACCAGTAACTTCACCGTCTATTGCAATAGCACGTGCTGTTGTTAATGTTGCGGCAGAACCAGTAGTATTCTGGTTACCTTCAGCATCAACACCAGGTAGGGTGATGTTAGCAGTACCATCGAAACTTACACCACCTAAAGTACGAGCACTTTCAAGTGCTGTAGCTGTTGCAGCGTTGCCAGATGTATCTTGGTTACCAGTTGCGTCAACACCAGGAAGATTAATACCAGCTGAACCGTCGAAGTTAACACCGCCGATAGCTCTAGGAGTAGCAAGCTTTGTAGCATCTGCAGCTAGAGTAGCTGTTGCTGCAGTACCAGATGTATCTTGGTTACCAGCTGCGTCAACACCAGGAAGATTAATATTTGCAGAACCATTAAATGATATGCCACCAATTGTACGTGGTGTAGTTAAGGTAGCAGCTGATCCTGTAGTATTTTGATTACCTACAGCATTAACACCAGGAAGATCAATTGGTGCAGAGCCGTCGAAGTTAACACCACCAATTGCGCGAGTGGTCTCTAATATCGTTGCTTTAGCAGCAGTACCAGAAGTGTTAGCAGTAATGCTATCAGCAACAGTAGTATTAATTGTTACGTTTTGTGAACCGTCGAAGTTGACTGTACCTGACACAGCACCATCTAGTGCGATAGCGCGAGCATCCGTTAGTTGAGCAGCACCACCTTCACCTGTAACCGAGATTGTGATTGCACCGTTTGAAACTCGCTGAATCGATGTACCTGTACCACCTACTAGTGAGATACGATCGTCAGTCAACGTATCGTTGTCAACTGTAAGTAAAATATCAGCTCCACCGGTTTCGGTGTTTGCTGAAGTTACTGCGTTATACTGGTCACCTGATACTGAAAATACTGATGAGCCGTTTGAGGAATAGATCTTTTTATCAGGTAGGTTAATCGCGAGTTCGCCTGCTTCTAGCGAAGACGGAGCACTACCTGGTGTTAAGGACCGTTTTAGTTTAATGATTGAAGACATTTAAATACCTACCTTTTCCTATTAATAGTTAATGAGTGATTGAAGCCAGAAACTGAATTCGTCTTTTTCTTATTTATATTTTCAATAGTCTTAAGACCAGACTCAAGATTTTCAAGTTTTTCAATTAAATATTTGTTTTTTGTTGTTAATAATAGCACCTGCTTGGACAGGTCGTTAATTTTTTCTTGTTGCTCGTTAATATATAGCTCTAGGACTCTCTCATTTTCTTTCATTTAGAAACTGCCACCGTCAAGTTTATCGAATGAAGGAGTACCGTCGGAAGCGATTTGAAATACCTCTCCTACCGTACCTGTTGCTTGTGTTAATGTGGAAGTATTAGAAGCAAACAATACCCCGTTTGTTGTAAATGATGCTAGTCCCGTACCACCATATTCAGTACCCAGTACATTTGATAAAATTAAACTGGTTATTGATGTATTACCATTTAACGTTGCGTCCGTAAGAATCGCCCCGTTTGGATCGAATACTCCGAACTGTCCAGTATATCTTGCTCCAACAACATAGATACTTTTACCACTGAAGTTTACACCGCTGGGTAAGTTTGTACCTATAAAGTTTATTATACCGGATTGGTAGTCAAAAAGCCACTGATCATTGTTACCAGAACCTGCAGCAAACAATTGAGTACCACTTGCTACAGCACTAGATGCGTCGCCAGATGTATGAACATATACCTTGACCTGATATGAGCTTCCTATCTCAGGTGGTATCCAATCTGTTAAACCTGTCTTCCATGTTCTATATTGCGTAGCTGTATTATCTTCTGTCGTCTCTCTTGGAGAAGAGTTACTATATACAGTTACAACACCACTACTTGATCCGGGTATTGTACCAGGTACATCAGAAGATTCTTTCCATATCTTATCGCCACGGAGTAAAAGAGGACTTGGTATTGACTCGTTACTAGCACCTTTATTGAGTCTTGTATCCGTCTTGGATACACCGTATCCTAATTTCTTCCATAGATAATCAAGCTTTTGATCGTCTGAAATTGACATTAGCTTGCCGCTCCTATGCTAAGCGCTGATACGGATTCACCGCTCGCAAGGGCAATTCTAACTAGAACAACATTGCTCGTTGCATTGGACATATTTTCAGAACCGAGAGTCATTGTGTAACCCCCGCTCAATGATGTGCTTGCTTGAATTCTATCTCCACCCGTCTGGGCGCAGCCATTAGATCCATTACCACCGTTACCTGTATCGCTACCTGGTACACCACTACCAGCATATATTGAGGAGGCCTCGAGCCATCCGTTTAAGCTACTGGCGCTATCTACACCTGTACCAGGTGCGGCGATCCACAGACCGCTAATACTTGAACTCGTTATATTTATATCAAAGTTTGCGACAGCGCTACGACGGAAGGCAAATGTAAAGTATTGTGTACCGGTATCGCTGCTTCGGTTTGGACCGGCCGGTAAATATCCTGTACTATAATTTGTAGTATCGTGCTGAATTTTACCGAGGCGAATTGTAGCTTCTTTAGTACCCGCTACTCCAGGGTCAGCAGACTCAGCATAGAGGCTGTTTGTATAGAAGTTTGTACTTCCTGTGTATGTTGGAGTGTCTGTGGTAGCAGCGCTAAAATTAAATACCCGTACGCCGTCATCATCATATGTGCTACCGAGTGAATCGGATACTGCTATTGCCTGCTCTACAATACCGGATTGGGATGCAGTATGTGCTTGAATAATTGTAGGTAAATCACTAGAGTAGCTGCCTACACCATTAACGTTTCTAGATCGAGCTTTTATTTTACTTATTGCTCTCACACTAGAGCTTGTTATAGGTACTACAAGATTACCGATTGCATAAGAGCTTGATACTCCAGTATTAACTAATGGTACTCCGCCAGAGAGCATCGTTACTGAACCATCGATATTAGCATATGTATAGTCAGTGTTAGTTATAGTACTGCTGCTTGTTCCTTCCAGGTTACTGCCGTCATCTACTTCTACTATATTATTCTGATCTGTGTAGCATTGTCCTACGAGATCATCTAAGGTTAATCCACTTAATAGTAAGTTCGGACTACCACTATTATAGTAAGGTATTCCGCTAATATAGCGATAACTACCTGCTGTATTTTCTGTTACAGCAGCGCTTCCAATGTTAGTGGTAGGTGTAGAAGTTAGATCATCTTTTACAAATTCTACAGTATTAGTAACACCGGTAGCGGTATGTGATAACAGCATACTGTTAACACCTGTCAGCACGCCACTCGCGGCAACTGATACTTTAGCTTTGAAACCCGAGTATAGATTAGGATGATATATACTACTGGTAAATGATACTGGTGAACCTGAGGCATTGAATAGGTTAAAGTCGCTCTCATCAGTCACTATAAGACTTGTATATGTTCCTGACTGATCACTACCGTCAAGGGCAATAGATCCATTAGCACTACCGTTTATTAAGGCAAAGAGCGTACCATTAGAAGCATTGTATGTAAGCGTAGAAAGCGTAGAGCTGTCTATAGTTCCACTTGTAGAGGTTGTACGGCTTACAGAGGAGCCAGCTGCATATGTTGCACCTGATGTGCGGTCTGTAAACCCGCTCGCGAGCTTAGGATTTGTGCCTACACTACCCGTGAAGGAGATAGTCTTAGAACTTAAGCCGTTAGGAGTAGCTGGGTTATCATCATACACCTTAAGAGCGGCCGTGGAAGAAGCTGGTATATCTGACGGCAAAGCTGTACTATGAGAGGCGAGAGTTACAGTAACCGTATTTGTGCCTGTTCCACTACTTGTGCTTGCTCCCCAGGTGTGCGATAATCGAGAGCCTGCAGTTCCACCTGGCGCACTGTCATTTGCTATAGAATCTACAGATGTACCGTCGCCCCAGTTAACTGTGTATGTTACATCAGCAGAACCAATATTTGTAGTATCATTATCTAGATATAAAGTACCACCTTCAATTACATATAAGTTGCTCCCAGTAAGTGATGAGCCGCCAGCTGAGTTACTGTAGAATCCAAAGTCAACGGCAGGTGTAGCAGTATATATTGTAATGTAGTCTGTACGAGTGGACAGCGCACTTATACCTTCACCGCTGCCTGATGTATTCCTAGCAGTTAAAGCTACAGTAAATGGTGAACCGGTATTTGTAGAATATGTGTGGCTTGGTGTTGAGTCAGCAGTAACAGTATTAGCACTACCGTCACCCCAATCTATCTCATATTGATTTGCTGAGCCATCCACAGATGTAGAAAGCGTTACATTAATACCTGCTCCGCCCGCTAACGTATCTGCAGTAAACGTTACTGAATTTATAAATGTATCGTTGCGTACATTGTTTATAACTTGATTAAGAATGTCAATTGCATCTGTAACTTTAGTACCTGATGTGAAACCTGTATATGCTGCGCCTGTGGTCAAGCTACCATCCGTGGGAGTAGAAAGAGTAATATCCATCCCGGTATTGGCACCAGCTGCGGTAAGATCACTATGCTTTGCCAGACGGTGGCCACCGGTCAACACTCCATCATGTACACGCAGTGTATCATTAGAAATATCAACGGTAACCTCGCCAATAGCACCTGTAAATGCGGAGTGCTGGTTAGCGGTACCTCTTCTAAGCTTTACTTCAACAGCCATGTGTTATAGTGTTCCGAAGTCGAATTGTGGATCTATGTCCGCAGCTTCTGCAATTGATCCAAAGTCATTATTTACAAAACCAAAGTCCATCGTATCTGTTGCAGCAATTGTTATCTCGCCGTCACTTTCTGTAAGAGTTATATTTGGTCCTGCACGTAATGAGCGTAAGTTTATTATGTTATTTATCTTACTTTCAACTAGAGAGGTCCCAGTACCTGCAGTATTTGCAACATTTAAATAACTGCTTAGCTGAGACGTATCTACTTTCGACGATAGTGCCGTGTTGGAGGCATATAGGTCGAGGTTAGGAGCCCCGGACAGATCGCTATAAAGACCGCTAAACGTGTTCGCGACTTGAGCATATTGATTCAGATCCGTTGTTGTAGCGAAGTTAATACTGTTAGCAACTTGTAGATAATTAGTTAGTTGCGTTGCATCAGCCTTAGTTGAAAGCTGTGAGATTACGTATGTATTAGATGCCTTACCAGCAAGCGATGTAGTAATAGTAGTAGCAAAGTCGCTATCATCACCAAGTGCTGCGGCGAGCTCGTTTAAGGTATCCAGTGCTCCTGGCGCACTATCTACAAGGTTATCTATTTGCGTTGTTATTAATGAGTTTACATTGGCTACCTGCAAGTATCCATCGAGCGATGTTGTATCAGCTTTAAGCGATAACGCAGTATTAGAAGCATATACATCTAAGTTTGGCTTATCAGTTAAATCATTATACGACTCACTAAACGTATTCGCTACTTGTAAATATTGATTAAGATCAGTACTATCAGCTTTTAGCGATAACGCAGTATTAGATGCGTATATGTCAAGGTTGGGCTTATCAGTTAAGTCGCTATAGACTCCACTAAAATTATTTGCTACTTGTAAATAATCACTTAACTCAGACCTATCTGCTTTGTTGCTTAACTGACTTGTTACGCTGGTATTAGATGCGTATATGTCAAGGTTGGGTTTATCAGTTAAGTCATTGTAAGAT
>Ga0099847_1000127_pt1 | contig 23312 bp, 28 predicted proteins | sample CB_VirMetaG_2_FD_78178 | JGI IMG/M metagenome (GOLD analysis project Ga0099847, IMG submission 78178) | Freshwater to marine saline gradient viral communities from Chesapeake Bay - CB_1504_2 Viral MetaG | ecosystem: Environmental > Aquatic > Marine > Coastal | place: USA: Chesapeake Bay...
AGGATTGAAAAATCTCACCACCACCTGCTTATCCTCAAGGGGAGTATCCTCGGATGAGTAGAGAGGGGGAAGATCAAGTGCGATCATGTCTGTGAGTAGTTTCATGCGTTCTCCTTTGAGAGCCACCATGTGGCCCATGCTTCGATGTCTGCGTCTCCAAGCTCTGACTCATCAGCCATAGCCTCAAAGACCTGTGCTTCCGTAACCTCTTCTAGGGCATCGCCCATCAGTTCTAAATCTTTCATGTGCGTATTATACCACTACTTGGTGGGGTATGCAAACCTTTTCTGGAATTTTGTTACATTTTTTATCCAGTGCTTATTGAGCCCTGTGGGGTCGTTCTTAGCTCCAACGGGGCAGTAGATACCCCCAAGGTATGTGATGAAATCACCCTTAGCCCCTGCCTTATGCCACCTGTCCCAGTTCTTCTGAACAGTAGCAGCACACCACCCAGCTTGGGGCCTATAGCCCTTGGGGCATCGCTTGTGAATGATACCATACTGGTATGTCTTACCATTCTCTGCGTAGCGTATGGCTGCTACTATGGGCGCAAGCTCACGCACACACTCAGGGCGTATGTTGACCTTGATAGCATCATCGAACATAGCAGCACACGCCTTGCCATCCTTAGCGTGTATGGCTTGGGTGGGTGTGTCTGCGCGTACTGCACCACCTAGCACCACCATAGCCAAGAGGAGCCAGAGGGCATAGCCTACGAGAGTAGAGAGGATGATCGTTACTGTGTCTTTCATGTTTTCCATTATACTATACTTATCGACCAGATACAAGCACTAACTGTAGGACATTCCAAAGTTTCTCATCGTCGTAAGTCCTTTGTTTACATATGCTTAGGGAAAATATCGCGTGATTGGGACTCCTGGGAACGGCTACGCGACCTATAGATACTCATACAAATATTATTAGTGGTCAAAAAAAAATAAAAAAAAATTTAAGGGACTCCTAGTTAATCCTATGGGACTCCTATAAAATTCTAAAAAGTTGGGACTCATAAAAATTTATTCTGAGTTAACTCTAAACTTCTTGTAGGGTCCCATAAAGGAGTTCCCAATAACTTAGAACGCTGTTAAAAAAAATTCGGCGCAAAAACCTTGAGTAAGTCCTACATACAATAGGACGGTGAGATTATGGCTGACAAACCAATGATGGATAATAAGGGGTACATTGATGTACAATCGGCGCTTAAGCTTAAAGAGGCTGAGGGGCGTGTGGAGAGGGAGTCTAGAGAGGCTGCTGGTCGCGTTGAGGTTGATAAACTTAATGCTGAGTCTGATGCTAAGTTCAGAGAGCTTTTAATTCGTGAGAGCGCGAAAGAGACAGCCTCAAAGCACCTGGCGAAGTTCGCTGGATTTTATTTGACGTTCTTAGTCTGCACGTTCATTTTCTCGATCCAGTTCGTACCTGAGACCTCAATTGCTGTTGTCGCAGGTTTGATCACGCTGGTCGTAACTAATCTATCGACCATTCTCAAGGGGATTGTAGAAAATGGGGACGGCAAGGATGAAGATGATCCTAGAACATTTAGAGGTAAACAATGAATCCACTTTGGGCAATATTATTTAAAGACACAATTCGCACACCATTCTCAGTGTATAAAATGAGTTTAGCAGAGGTTCTAGTACTAGGGGGAATTCTCTTTGGAGCAGGTTATGGCATTGGTCAGTTTGGTCTATGGATTATGAACTTAAGTAACGCAGAGGATGCTACGGTAATTGAACAACCCGTAGTTGTCGAACCAGTAATTGCAGAAACCGAATAAAAAGAACAAGCGTTTCAATAACAAGGGACCTAAATACTTTGAACGGTTAGGCAATGTAAAAAAGAAGTTACAACACTTCTTCAGAATAGAATCAAAAAGAAAACACAGTAAGAGATTAAATAATGGATAATAAAATTTTAATTGAAAAAGAGTTAGCAAAACTGGCTAGAAGACGAAATCCCAACGGTAGAAGGGCTCGCGTTAATCTACGGAAGCTTGAGAAGCTGGGCTGGAAAGGGGAAACAGTCGAAGAGGCTCCGAAGCCTAAAGCAAAACCGAAAGCCAAAAAGAAAGCAGCTAAGAAAGCTACTAAAAAAGACTAGACCAACGGCAGGGTAGGCACGTTACGCCTTTCTGTGGTATGGAACTTCGCAACCGCTCCCCACTACATTACTAGTGGGGAGTTTTTTTATACTTCCTTAATAATCCAACCGCTTAGGTGTGTAACTCCACCTACTCTATTAGCAAACTCATGCCTATGGTTTCCATCCATAAGCTCCATGAGACCATCCTTGGTTTCGTAAATAAGAACATTGTCCTGCTTTGTAGAATCCCATACTGAATCTTTAATAGGTCTAACGGGTTGCAGGTATCGAATAATATTTTCTATTGGAATATTCGGATTATGGTACATTTCGTACTTTGGTTTCCCTAGCATCGTAGCAAACTTATATTCTTCTATCGCTGCCTTGCTACTTTTCCAATCTCCTACACATAAAAGGAGATCAGACTCTTCAATTAACTGCTGGCGTTCATGAGGTGCTTTGTGGAATCCCTCTCTTATTCGAATACTCATAACTTTGTAATGTTCCTCAGTATCTCGCCTAACTTTATGACCAATTAAGAGATCTAAGCGTGATTGAAGATAAGATTTACACTCTTTAAGAAGCTGCTGTTCATTCGGGTTGCCAATTCCGTAAATATTAACTACAGATCGCATTACATTATTAAATTCTTCATTCATTGGGTGCGGCCAGTGGTTATTTTTGTGATCTCCACCTCCTGTGTGACCAATTATGTTGTGTTTTGTTAATCGTTTACTCATTTCAGTCTATAATCTCGATTGGAAGATCATTATTTGTGATAAAAGCCGCTCGATTCTTGTGCCAAGAGTCTCTTCCGACTAATTCTCCTCTAGAATTGTGAAAAATATTAATATCCATCACTTTATTTGTGTAACCTTTAAGAAATGCTTGAGATGTATAGTAAATATCGTAGAAATCCCACTCTCCTTCGAAGTATTCTGGCTTTTCAAGCCCAACATCATTCAAAACTTTACGTTTGGCCGCTAAAAATAGGCCGTCTAGGGTTACAACATCACTTGGAGGTCCGTAAGGGGTCGTGTATTCTCTTCCCTGAGGGTCTACATGGATTACTGTTCCACTATGCTTTCCTTGTTGCCATCTTGTCTGGTCCCACCATACTGCATCAGGACCTAATGACTTGGTTCCTGCGGCTCCAACAAACCCAACCTCTGGTTTAGATAATGATTTTTTTAGTTTTTCTACAAAATCATCAGCATTTTCTCTAATTTCAATATCATCATGACAGAAAAGAATAATGTCTTCTTCGTTTGGGTTAATTTTCTTAAAAGCACCGTGGTATGCTGCAAAGATTGATTTAGCACCAGACAGCAAATATACTTTTATTCCCCCAGAGCATAAAAAACTAAGTAATTTATCAGTGGTATCGCTTACCTCATTTCTATCTCTAGTACATATTATAGCGTAGATGTTCATATACTATAATATATGGAGCCAAAGATACTTTTATGGAAAAACAAGAATTAATTCAAGAGTTTAAGAAGTGTTCAACTGACCCTGAGCACTTCATCTCCCAGTACATTAAGGTTACACACCCAGTTCGAGGTCTGGTTCCGTTTAGACTCTATCCGTTCCAGGAAAGGATTTTGTCTGACCTTGAGGAGAACAGGTTTAATATCCTACGCAAGTTCCGTCAGGCTGGATGTACTACTATTGCCGCTGCCTACTCCCTGTGGATGATTATATTTCAAAAGCATAAGCAGGTCGTTATCCTCTCTAAAGGTGATGCTGAGTCTACCGAGGTTCTTGACAGGATCAAATTAATGTATGATGAGCTTCCTGAGTTTTTAAAGCCAGGAATTCAAGAGGATAATAAACACACACTTAAGCTTAAGACGGGATCTACTATTAAATCTCGCCCATCAGGCAAGCAGTCAGGGCGTTCTTTAGCAGGATCACTTCTAATCATTGATGAGGCCGCTTTCATTGAAAACATTGATACTATCTGGGCTGCTGTATATCCCATTATCTCTACAGGAGGTCGAGCCTTTGTTCTGTCCACTGTTAACGGTATTGGTAATTGGTATCACGAAGTTTATCAAAAAGCTATGACGGGAGATAACTCATTTAATCCAATTGATATTAGATGGCAAGAACATCCTGAGTACAACTATAATGAGAATTTTAGTCATCTCTATAGGGAGATGGAAGAAAAAGGGTTAGATATTCATAAATGGGAAGAAACCACTAAAGCTAATATGCCCATGAAGCAGTGGTTACAAGAGTATGAATGCTCCTTCCTTGGAACAGGGGATACTTATATTGAGGGAGAGACTCTAAAACAGATATCGTCTCAAACAAGTGAGGAGTATTTCACCAAATATAACAATAGAATGAGGGTTTGGCAAGAGCCGCAACCACAGTACTCCTACCTCATAGCATGTGATACTTCTCTTGGACGGGACAGGGATTACTCTGCATTTCATGTGATCAACATGTATAATGGACAGCAAGTTGCTGAGTTTTATTCTAATAGAACGCCCATAAATGACTTTGCTAAAATATTATTTAATGAAGGTATGCTATATAATGTAGCGCACATAATCTGTGAGCGAAACACTATTGGAAATAACTTAATTGACTGGCTCTATAATATCTATGAGTACGAGAACCTTTGGGCTGATGATAAAGATGAAATCGGCTTTCAGGTAACTGCAAAGAATAGAGAAAGTATACTAGCTGAACTAGAAGAAGCAATTAGGACTGATTTAGTTAAAATCAACTCAGTTCGAACTTGTGATGAACTAATGACATTTATTATAACTGAAAACGGAAGAGTTGAGGCTGAGAAGAATCATCATGATGATCTTGTTATGAGTCTTGCTCTCGCTGTTCATGCTTATAAAAACTTGTTAGATACGACTCATATTGAATTTGTATCAAAACTTGAAAAACAACAAAAACCTTTAGCGCCCAGTCAAAGTTTCAAGCATAACTTTAAGACAGCGTATGGTGGAATGACCCAGGAAGATTTTAAATGGCTGATGAAATAAATGATGAACTAAATGAGAGTGGATACACCACATTTGGTGGAACCCAACAAAGAACAGCGTCATACTATACCCCTACGGGTCCCATTGGGCGGTTCTTTGCCAAATTCTTTGCTACTAAAGCACAAGTCCCCGCAGCGAGGGCTATTGATCAAGGTAAAGTAACGCCTGAGCAAGGTGATACTGTTGTAAGCACAGAAGTTATCAAAGATCAAGAAGTTGATGGTGGACCCGCTATCGGGGGCGTTCAAAGAAACCCAATTCTACCCCAACTAGAGCTAAATCGACGCAGAAGGTATAAAGAGTATGAAGAGATGGATGAGTATCCTGAAATTGGTGCGGCGTTTGATATCTATGCAGATGACTCTACTCAAAAAGGAACTCGTTCAGAAAGATGGACAATTAAATCAGAAAGTGATCTTGTTGTAGATGAGGTCAATAGGTTATTCGAGCAAGTTAACATGCACAAGTTTCTTTGGGACATTGTTCGTAATACCGTAAAGTATGGTGATTGCTTTACAGAGCTTATTCTCGATGTTAACAAGCCTGAAGAGGGAATTAAGAAAATTAAGATTCTTAACCCTAACTGGATTCTGAGAGTCGAGACTGAGTATGGCTATCTTAAGAAATTCTTGCAAGAAATCCCTAATTTAGAATCTTTACAGTACTCTGAAGTAGGTCAGTCTGAAAATGTCAGACCAATGAAGTACATTGAGCTTGACAAGAATCAAATTGTACACTACAGAATGCACACTTCTGACCCAGTGTTTTATCCGTATGGAAAATCAATTGCGGCATTATGTCATCGTGTTTTCCGATCTCTTAAGATGATGGAAGATGCGATGATGATTTATAGACTTTCTCGCGCACCTGAGAGACGCATCTTTTATGTTGATACAGGGAATCTTCCTACAAGCAAGGCAGAGATGTTCATTGAACGTCTAAAGCAGAAGTTTAAGAAGGAGAAGTTTTATAACTCTAGCAAAGGTACTATTGATTCTAGATATAATCCGATGTCTATGGATGAGGACTTCTTTGTGCCTACTAAGAACGGAAGAGGTACAAAGATTGATACTCTTCCTGGAGCAACGAACCTTGGAGAGATTGAAGATGTTCGATACTACCGTGATAAACTGCTTGCTGCTCTCAAAGTTCCTAAAGACTACTTAGTTGAGAAAGATCAGTCTCCTGAAAGGAAAGCTAACCTCTCTCAGCTTGACGTTAAGTTTGCTAGAACTATTCAAAGGGTTCAAGTAGATATTGAGGCTGGTTTAGAGAATATGGCGAAACGTCACTTGCAGCTTAAGGGTTTTCCTGCTGCTTTAATTAAAAAACTACGAATTGCTCTTCCTGAGCCTTCTGATATGTCAGCCAAGAGAAAGCTTGATATTGATGAACAAAAAACAAGAGTAATCGCTGCTGTTCAGCAACTGGGTTTATTTTCTAAGGATTCAATCTATAGAGAATTCTATGATATGACAGATGAAGAAATTGCACGAATGACTTCAGAGATGGATGAACAGCAACAGAAAGATATGGATCAGCAGCAAGAGCAAGCTGCTATGGCTGGTCCTGGGCCTGGGGAAGCGGGAGGGCAGGAACCTGCTGAAAACGTACCCCCTACGGCTAATGAAGAAAGGGGTTCTGAGTTAGAATCTTTACGAGATTTAGTTCTAGAAGATGACAAAAAGGAAGTTATTTCTAGAATAATTAAAAAACAACAAGAAAAAGCACAGAGTACAACTAAAAGCTAACATATATAAGTTTAGAGTTCGTATAAATGGAGATTAAAAATGTTTTCGAAACTATTTGAAGAAAGAGATAAGACTATTACCCACCTTGTTAAATTAGGTGATTGTGTAGCCCGATCTTTACGGGAGAATGTAAGCTTGTTTGCTATTGATAGCAATAATTCGCAAGTTTCTTATCTCACGGAAAGTGGCAAGGTTATTAGTGGAAAGTATTCCATGGACAAAGATGTTACAATCAATTCGATTAAGGTTCAAGATTCTTCTGTATTTGAAGATGGAGAACAACTTGATTCTTTTGTAAATGAAAAGATTCATTCGTTTGTTGAAAGCATTCATTATGGCGAATATTCATCTGCTGATGACTCGTTCTCCGATGTCCTGTCTCTTTGGGAAAATAGACTAAAGCTTTCAACAGTTCAGGCTAAGTTATACGAGCAATCAAATAGATTAGCAGCCGTTGAAGATATTATCGAAACTGCTGAGTTTCAAAAGCTTGTTGAAGTTTCTCCCCAACTTCATGAGTTTTTAAAAGAAAACTTTGAAAAAGTTACTAGTGTTCCTGAAATTAGAAATGCAATTAACCTTTCAAATGCAGTGTCTAACGCTTTTAACTTTCCTAGGTTAACTGTAGAAGAGCTTGAAGAAGGTAAAAGTTATACTCTTAAAGATGGAGTTACTCCTTCCATTTATGATATGGTTTGCCGACAAGAGTTGGTTAAGAGAGAACTTCTTGAGTCTAAGAGGAGCTTCGACACTATTTGGGCAGACAACGCATCTATCCAAAAGCTTGCCAGTCTAGTGTTTGGCAGCGATGAAGAAGTTGTTAGTGCTCTTTCGGAAGCATTACAAGAAATTCCTTATCTAGCTTTAGCCTCTAAAAAGAGTTTGTTTAATACATTCTCTAATTGTTTAGGCCATAGCAACGGTATTGGGGTATCTGATAAAGATATTCAATCATACTCTTCTAGGATTTTTGAATATAAGAAAGAAGTTAAGGAATCATTTATTGAAACTATTAATGAAAAATATGGTGTAAACATTCAAAATCTTCAAAACCCTGCTTCGTTTAAAAGCTTGGCAAATACGCAAGTTGTAATATTTGAAGCACTCTCTCGATTATCTCCAAAGGGGTCTGTTCTCAAAGAAGTATTATCTGAAATGGGACAAAGCTTAAAAACAAAATCAGGTGTTGAATGCATCGACGTTAACGATTACTTGTTAGAAATGTTTATCGCAGTGGGCTATGATCAGCTTTTAGAAGAAGCTGATACGGATACCTTGCCTAAAGTAAACTTTAAAAGAGTAAATAAAGACTTAACTGATATTCAAGATTTAGTGAAAACTCTTCAAGATAAGGTTGTTAAAGACCAAGAGTATTCTAGTGATGAAAATCTGGACGATCAGGCAATGGCAGATCAAGAAGCTGCCGCTGAGGCACCAGCACCGTCACCAGATCCCACAGGGGCAGGACCTGATGTTGCAGGGGAAGCAGTTCCTCCTGCGGAAGAGGCTCCTATTGATCCAGGAAACGAAGAGGCTCCTGTTGTCCCAGAAACACAGGGCGAAAACGAAGTTGTTAGTGACTTAGCTGATCTCGAAAACATGGTTGCTGATATTGCCGCTGAACTTGGAATGGACAACGATGAGGAGGAAACTGAATAATGGAAGCACAATTTAGACCGTTTTCTATGGTTATGAGTTTAGCAGGAAACGAGGTATCCCCATCTTCTGTTACTTTACGAGATACAGCAGGGACTGCTCTTAAATGTAACTTTATTTCTGTTGAAGCTTCTGGAGAAAATCCAGACGCATATTTTTCTGTTGCTACCAACCCTGGTGACAATCCTGCGGCCTTAGTGACAGCTAAATCTTTAAACGCTGACACCTCAAGTGCCATGGGTAGTACCTTAAGCGGTATCTGCGGGGGATTTGCTAGTGTAAACAAAGGAGTTGTTGAATATTTACTTTCTGACGCTGATAGAGCTAGTGTAATTGATATTCAACTAGATCAAGTCGGAGCTTGTAACTTTTTTCTTACATATGGACAAGTCCAGCACGGAAACCCTGGACGAGATAACGAGCGCCCTATAGGAAATTAAATGGTTAGACTTAGACCCTTAGGGCCTAGGAGTTTCGTTTCTGGTCCACTATCTAATAAAAGTAGAGGCTCTAGATCAAAGTCTAGTCCCGCTATTTGCGTGATGTATGAAGATAGAACTAACTTTGTTGTTTTTAAATTAAACTCAAACAGCAGAGCAGGTGGAGCAGCAGGAAACCAGTGGAGAGTTCTTCTTTATAAAGTTAGCAGTGGTAGATTTTCGTTTAGGCTTGTTAATCCAAAAGGAGACATCCTAGTTACAATTACAAGGACTGGTGGGATGGCTAATCTCATGGGAGCAGTAAACGGAAATGCTACTGTTAACAGACTTGTAAACATGGAGATCGTTGGAGCAATTGATAATGGAACTACTTTTGCAAGTAGCATTACAGATTATTGTAAATTTTCTGGGGGTTCCTAGTGGCTGATCGTACTCCTATTTTTGTTGAAGTTGACGAGTTAGACCGTCCAACTGGCTTGGCCGAGTTTGTTTCGGGCACTGATGTTGTTCCTCAAGAGTTAGGAGGGACTGGTAATACCTCCGTTTCTGGAGTTGTTATTGGTTTGGGTTCTAGTATCATTGTTAATGAATTAGCATCAGGTGTGTCAGCAACTGCACAACAATCTGTTGGGCTAGTTTACAATACTGGCACTGGTAGTATTACTCCCGAATCAGGGGTGGCTGATATTAACATTACAGGGAAAACATTTATTACAAGTGCCCTTGAAGCTAAATTAATAACCACAAATACGTTTACTTCTGATAATGTTACGGCTAGTGCTTTTGCGTTTACTTCTCCTACAATTACAGGGGCAAGCGTCTCCGCTACAGCCGTTTCAGGGCTTACCTTTAATGGTATGCCATATCCTCCTCCCTTTGCATACATTCAACTAACCTCAGATGATGTAGCCTCCTCTGATGAAAAACATGTAGGGTATTCTAATACTCCCACTTCTGTCGTTTCGAATACCGCCGATATCAGTTGGGACGATTCTGCTAAAAACTTTGTTGTAAAGAAAGCGGGTACATATGAATGTGTGGGGAGGCTCTTTTTCGAAGGGGGTTCTACGCTAATCGAGCTTCATGTTAATGTAGAGGGATCTCCTGTTAACACAGCGAACCCTCGGGCTCACACTACTGTTGATCCTGTTGAAAGAACGATATCTGCTATATTCACATGTGCCGTTGATGATGTTGTAGATGTTACCTACGAAGCCACCTCGGCACAAACTACAGCAGCACAAATAGGAACAACAGTAACTATTAAGAGGCTTAAGTAATGACCACACAAGATAAGAAAATGACGATTTCAAAAGATACTTTAATGCCTTTGGGTATGGTGATTGCACTCTGCGGTGGTGTAGTCTGGATTAGCAGTCAACTAAGCTTAATTCATAATAAGCTAGATTTACTAGAAGCAAGCTTGGAAGAGCAGTGGACCAAGCGAGATATGGAAAATTGGGGCCTGAAGTTAAAACTACAGAACCCTGATATTGAGATTCCAGGCGTAAACAACTAGTCTAGCATATGGTTCTGCTTTGCTGCTCTAAGCATTCTCCACATATAATTATCTTTAAGGCTTTCTAAAACAGTTATAATATTTGTAAACTTTCTAAGAGTTTCTTCATTAACTGTTTTCTTTTCTACTATTTGATTAATATCTTCTACGAGACTCCGTAGATTTGATCTTTCTTCTTCTGAAATAGCGAACATTTGCTTTTCAATGGATTGTCTTGTTTTCATCTTTGTACCTTTATCTTCTTATCCCAGGAGCTAATCGACAAACCAATGCGATCTTCTCCTTGTTTTATCCCCACTATAGGCAAAATTGCATGGGGGTAGTTGCTATCAAATAGGACTAACCTATTATACTTATATGGAATTTTAATCCACCCATTGTCTAAATTATTTTTTAGATCATAAATGTTATCATAAAATCCTGCTTGGAGTGCGCCTTCATTCGTGTCGATGGCAAGCTCGCCTCCCTCTAAGCCTTCATTGCTTCCTAGATACAGAATAGCCGTCATCTTGGCTGGCTCTATTCCTTCTGCCTCTTCGTCGCAATCCACATGATGATTCAAGTGATCTGTGTCCTGGTTGAGAACATTAGACCACACTTCATAACCCATTGATCCGAAATTGGGGTTGGTAACGCAAATCCTACGAATCAACGCGCAGATCTTTTCTTCAATTTCAGTTGATTGCTTGTCTTTCCAGACGTAGGTATTCGGCATATAGTCGAATTGCCAACCACCAGAGTAATGAAAGTATGTATAAAGTTCATCTAAAAGATCTGTATCTTTATAAAAATTATCTACTATTTTTAACATACGGTTACCTGGTGTCCTTCTCTTTCGTAGTGTCGTTTTCGAGATATAGAGTGTTCTCGTAAATATTTTTCCTTATCCATGAAATCATAGATGTACACTACCTCTTTACTGTCGTGCCGTCTAAGGGCTCTTCCTAAAGCCTGTAACGTAGCTATCTCGGACTTCATACCCCTAGCATTGATGAAGTGTGTTATTTCTTCAATATTAACCCCTGTTTGGAGGATTTTAGTACCAATGAGGATGCTAGATTCTCCACATCCTCGGAATCTAGATATAGCTTCATACCTTTCTCCGACCGAATCACACCCCTGGAGGAATTCACAATTGCCCCCAAGTAAGTCTTCCAAGGCTCTTCCGTGGTCGAGTGATTTGGTAAGTACAAGTATACGAGCTTTTCTTTTGCCTGTTTGTTTTGATAAGATGTCATTTACAATCTCCTTAATAATATTATTTCGTTGTTCGTTATTTACTATGTATTCTTCATATACATCCAAGTATCCTAAATCTTCATCTACGCCACTAGCTGTGTAAGGTCTATCTATTAACTGAATAAGAGGCTTTGTTAGCTTTCCTGACTCAACCAAGTCCGCTGTGTCAACGGCCTCTAAAACGCCGCCTAAGGCCCCCTCTAGGTTGTATCTAGGCACGGAGTCCCTCGGAGGCGTTGCGGTGAACCCAAGGCGATACACGGCCTTAGGAAAGCTTCTAAGAGCAGCTAGGGTAGTCTTTCCGTTGCCAAACTCATGACACTCATCTACCATAAGGACTTCGGCTTCTTCAAGGTGTGTGTCGAGGATTTTTTCAATGCTCTGGACAGTGCAAAGCATAACATCACCGTAAATATAACCCTCGCCAAAACAAAGGCCAATGTTGTCCATCCCACAAGTTTCAGTAAGAAAATCATATGTTTGTGTTAGTAGTTGCTTTGCGTTGAAAAGAATTACCATTTTCCTTCCAGCCAAAGCCTTAATGAGTCCAGCCATGATCAAAGTTTTTCCTGATCCCGTAGGTGATTTAATGATGCCTCGTTTATGTTTAAGAGCGTCAATGATCAAGTTTTCTTGATATACATAGTAATTGAATCCTTCAATATCGTAATCTAGATTTGGCTCTATTTCTTTAACCGATTCTGTTATCACCTCTGGCTCACACTCAATCTTCTTTAAATCAACTAGGAGCCTAGATAATAGTCCTGATTTAAAAACACCTGTTTTAGAAATAAAGTGAGTTTTTCCATCCCACTGCCTTCTTTTGTATGCAGCGGAATACTCTGCTCCTGGCACCTTAAAAGAGTACAACTCATACAAGGCTTGGAGCAGTTTGGGGTTATCGCTCTCTATGCGAGAATTTTGAATGCCTACATGGATCTTCATCACACTATTATAGTTTAGAAATCTTATCCACAGGAGATGATATGATAACGAACAATCCGCAGAACGACTCTGCCAAGCAAGAAATTATTAATGATCTGTTAAAAGAGCTTCCTACTGATACCGCAGTAGAAGTTAATCTTCCTTCTGAGTGTAAAGCATACACATTAGAAGACGAGGATTTGCCAGTAACTATTCGACCTATGACGTTCGATGATGAAAAAAGCATTGTAACCGCTAAGAAAACGGAGGATCCTGTTAACCTGGTTCTTCAAAAGTGCGTCACAAATGTAAAGGTTAATGACCTCCTCCCTATGGATAAGCTTTTCTTAATTATGAAATTAAGAGAAATTTCTTACGGAGATGATTATAGTACTTTATTACTTTGCACCCATTGTGGAGCAGAGAATCCTACTACTGTTATGTTGTCGCAACTAAATGTTAACCCTGTCCCTGATGATTTTGAAGACCCTACAACAATTATTCTTCCTGAATTAAAGAAAGAAGTTGTAGTGCGCCTCCCTAGGGTTAAAGACGAAAAACTTTTTGATGATAGTGCAGCAGTGCTAGATCAATTGTGGAGATTTGTAGTATCCATTGATGGGCATACTGATAAATCAATTATCGCTCCTGTTATGGATCGACTACCGTTGAGAGATGTAAAAACCATTCTAAACTCCATAAAGTCCGAATATGGTGTTGACACTAAGATTAAATTTGCCTGTAAGGACTGCGGAGGGGTGTCGATTGTCGATCTGCCAATTGACGCGAGTTTTTTCGATGTGAACTAGATGAAGTAATTGATATTGATTCACTTCTTCTAGAAGCCTATATACTTGTGAAACGAGCAAACTTTACATATTTGGATGTAAGGAGTATGACTCGTACAGAGAGAACAATATTTTTAAAGCTTCTTAGAGAAGATCTAGAGAGAGAAAACGATGCAGCTAAACAACACCACGGTAGTTGATAGACACAATAGGCCCACAGTAATTCAAAAAGTAGCACTCCGCGCTTTCTTTATTAATGATGGAGAATACTATGATCCTCATGATATCAGTGGGGTTACAGTATTTCACCAAGCAGCAAACTTATCCCCTAGTTCTGTTATTACTGACAATGTAGTTGCTTCATCAATTACAGCCTCTGATGTTGTTATGCAGTTTGGGGTTTCCGCTAACTTCGGTGGAACGCCTGGTCTGGACCCTTCCGCATATAATCCTGCTCACGCTGCTACCCTTAGTGGAATCTATAGGGTAAAACAGGGCGAGTATATTTGTGTCCTTGATGGAACGCAGACGCAGCAGGGAAAGTATACATTCTACGGATCCTCTCTTGTTGTTACAAACTCCGCCAGTTCTGTGGGAGATTACATCGACTGTTGGACTATTAAGTTTTCGTCAGGGTCTGATTATAATACCCTAACAAACGACTTCGCGTTATATAATGATACCTTCTTTAGCACTACGCAACCTGTTATGTTGTCTGCTAGAAATAAATTAATTAACAAACACATAACATTGAATTCTATAGAAAACCTAAAGATTACAACGGATATTACTATTCAAAATAGAGATCTTGATGAAAGTATTAAAAATATCTTTAAAGATTCAGCTATTACCAATGCTCAAATGAAAATTGAAAAGATGAATGAAGACGCTGTTGCTCTTCCTTCTCATGTAAATGTATCGGGGTATTCAGACACTAGCTCGCTTATTGATATAACCTCTGATAATACCATCATTTTTAAATTTGATACAACCACATTGGCTACCCATCCCAATGTTGCTGATTTTGCAGGACTAACAGGAGCCTACCGAGTGGTGGTTAAGTACGACTTACTAAATGAAACTTTAGTTAGTGTTCCATACTACTTCACAGTGAGTTGAGCATATTAGCAGACTTGTAGTCAAAATCATACGACTGGGACTTATCCATAATCCATGAGAAGAGGTCTTCTCCAGCCATGTGTGCTTCATTCCAGTCTTTGTATCCCGAAGGTGGTGGGCAGATCTCAAAGCTTGCCATCCTCATTTCTTTTCTAGTTCTATCAAATTTGTCAATTCCCCGTTGTCCTGCTTCATCGTTGTCGTAGCCTAGGATTACTTTTCCCTTGAAGGTAGAGAGGATCTCAGCCTGTCTGGGGCTGATTGAGCTTCCAATGGTAGCAGTGGCGTTGATTCCTTTCCGCTGAAGCGAGAGAGCGTCGAGAGGCCCCTCACATACAACTAGGTAGTCTTCCCCTTCGTCATATGGATAAAGGATGTCAGAGGGCTTCGGGGCAATCTCGGTTGAGGGGTTTAAGTATTTCGGGGACTGGTCGTACAGGGCACGGGCTTGAAAGTAGAACACGGTATCCTCTGATCTGAAAGGAATAATAATCCTGTCAGAGAACTTGCCCTCGGTGCAAAGGTAAAACGGGGCTTCTTCTTCTTCGTTGAGGTTGAACAAGCCACGACCAAATAAGAAGCTCCAAGCGTCAACCTCCTTCTTGTTTTCTGAGTCCACTGACTCTAGATTGATAGGAATTAATCTGCTAGTGTCTAGCTCTAGCTCCTTTTGGGGGATATCTAATTCGGGAATCTCTTCACCTAAGAACTCAAAGTTCCTAATCATTAGATCGCGTTGCGCTCTGAAGTAAGGAATGCCTTCTGCCTCGGAGTACAGTCGGACAAAGTTTCCTGACCTACCTGTCTTAAAGCACTGCCACATGCCACTATCTACATTGACGCTCATGTGCTTCTTCCAATCGTTATTCACGAATAGGGATTCCATAATAAACTCGCGTCCACTAGCAGATAGTTTGCCAATAGACGAGAAGTTTCGCGTGATGTAGTCTCTAATAAACTGAGGTGCTATAATGTACATAAAAACAATTTCCGAATCTAAATTCCAGACCTTTAAACAATGCCAGTTAAAATACCGTTATCGGTATGTTGATAGGCTTCCTGAACCCCCTGAGACCAACACCGAGGCTCTTCACTTTGGATCATACATCCACAAGATCCTTGAGGACGGAGTGAACGCAAAATCTCAAGATGAGATGAAGTTGATCGCTGAAGAAGTGAAAGGCTCATACAAGGTATCAAAGAAGTACGAGGGCAAGGATTTAAAATGTATCGACAATTTTCTTTCCTTCAACGCAAAACTAGGTGAGACGGTAGGAACTGAACTAGTCTTTGAAGTCCCCGTCAAAGATGACATAACGCTGAACGGCGTAATCGACCGTATCATCAAGGGTGAGGATGGAGGATTCCTTATCATTGACTATAAGACTTCTAAGAGAGAAAAAAGTAAAGTAGAGCTTTATCAGGACACACAACTGAAAGGTTATGTATACGCCATCAGCAAGCTATACAAGGTCCCCGTCTCTAAGATTATTGCTGCACACTACTACCCTCTAACGAATAACTTTGTACATGTGCAGTACTCAGTACCCCAAATCAATGCTCACCTAAGAAAGATCGTTGATGAGGTCTGGAAGATCCGCAAGAAGAAGAAGGATGAGATGAAGGCTAATAGGAATGAATACTGTAACTGGTGTGCCTACAAGACTGCTTGCCCTGAGTTCTGTACAATGCATGAGGTACAGAAGACAATAGAAGACTTAAAATCTAGGAAGAAGAAGAAGTCTTAGGGTAGCTACCATATATAAAAGGGTGGTAGATATCAATCTCTATTGAGACAAAGAACTTATTTACTTGATCAGGTGAGTACTTACACTTCTTAGTTAAGTAATTATACAGCATCTCTAGTTTAATTGGTTTCTGTTTGTTCATTGCATCCAGAACTTTAAGCTGAAAATGCTTAACAAACTTTTCAGAGAACTTATGTCTCCACTTTTCTACGAATGAATAACTTAATGTTTCATTTATTAAATCAAGAAAATCAATAATGTCTATGTCTAGGTTGTTATTCATGGTTTAAACTCAATATTCAATATATAATATACACAGATGGCTAAATTTTCAAAACAAATCCAAAACTTTTTAGATGCTGTGGGAGCGGATTCCGAGTTAAACGTACAGATGGTGCCTAAATCGCAGTCTTGTGCCAACCCTGGGGATATTTTATTTTTTAGATATAAACTTGGAATAGGGAAGGGTAGCAGGGCAGCCCGTATATTTATGGTTGTTGAGCCAATCACTAAGGAGCCAGCTACGGGAAACTTACTGTTAGTTGGTTTCAGAGTTCCTGAGCAAGGTAATTACACCCCAGAATCTCTAGTAACTCTATATAAAAATAGGTCCTTACCCATAGATAATTACAGAACCTATATTATGACCAATATCTATGGACCCATTCACAGGATACGCAAAAAAGCAACAATAGATGGAGAACTTCAGTAAATGGTAGTCGGAATGTTGAGTGACGCAGTAGCGGGGCAGCTAATTGGAGCAGTCGATGGCTTAAAAAATGCTTTAAGGGAAACCCTTGCGTTTGCTGATAACGCTCAGAAGGCTTCATTAGCTCTAGGCCAGACATATGAGCAGACCCGAGATTCTCTTGGAGGCACTATGGAGGGCCTTCGTGGGGATATCAACCAGAGGTTCGGCGCAGCCATTGCTGGTATGGAAGCAGGTTTACAAGGCAACACAGCGGGAGTAGCCAAGCTAATAAACCAGCAGCAGTTAACAGGAACAGCATATCGAGAAACCGCAAAAGCTTTTGCTACTTTAGAAGCAGGTATGAACCTTTCTAGGGCAGATACAAACGCTCTTTCTGAAAGCTTAATTGACACAGGAGCCGAGTACGGTATTAGTACTGATAAGCTGGTTGGTGCTATTGATGCATTAAAAGACACATTCCCTGCCCAGAAATTATCTGGAATGGGTAAAGATGTGATGGGAGCAGTAGCTTCTCTCCAAGCTGAGTTAGGACCTCAATTGGCAGGACCACTCAATAGCGTTATGAAGTCTGTAATGGACACCAGCGAAGAGGGGTTTGCAACCTTAACCAAGCTGGGCCTTGGTGGTATAAGAGAACAACTTTCAGCGGCTAAGAGTGAAGCCGAAGCCAGGACAATATTAAAAGATGCATTCGTGACGGCTTCGGATACATTTAAAATGCACACCGCTGGTTCGGACACATTCTTCCGTCAGATCGGAATTGCTACGGAAAATTTGGGTCGAGGAGCTATTGATTTCACAACTGTTGCTGATGCGTTTGGAGATAGGACAAGACAGGAGATCGACCAAACAGCCGACTTTGGAAAAACATTATCCAATTTAAAAAATGAAATTTTGGTTCCGTTCCAAGAAGGATTAGCTGTAGCTTTTCCGTTCCTCTTAGAAGCTATGGATGTTATTTCAGCAGTTATGAACACAGTAGGGCAGAGGTTTAAGAAGTTTGCAGAAAGTCTTGGAGGGGAGGACGGAGCAGCAGCGACCATGAAAAAATTTAAACTGGCTGTTATTGATTTTTCTATTCTTGCTTTAGGTAAGATAGAAGATGTTTTTGGGTTTATGAAAGAAAAAATTACTCTTATCTTTCAATCTGGAGGCACTTTTGATATCTTCAAAATGGCAATGTTACAACTTACTTCCGCAGTCCTGTTGGCTGCGGATTTATTAGGAGCAGGAACAAAAGATATAGCTGAGAACCTAAATATTTCGGCAATAAAACTTAAAGGTGATATTGACATGGTTCGCCAAGCGGGTGATGATAAAACACAACAAGCTTTAGTACAAGCATTCATAGCTCATAGAAGAGCAGGTGGATCCTCGTCAGATTTTGATTTTACTAAAGACTTTACTGCGAAAGAATCCCCAATTAATAAAGGGCTGAGTTCCATGCTTAACCAACTAAATAACATCAGGAGCAACATAGAAAGTGATGTTGCTTTGAGAACTAGGGCTAATGAGTCTGCCGCAGAAACTGCAAAAAACACAGAGGAGATTAATAATAAAACACCTGAGATAGCTACCAAATCTGAGTTCTTAGGAGAGACAGCAAGCATCTTGTCTGAAAGCATTGAAAACATCTTGGGAATTGGTCGAGACACTACTTCTGAAGAAATGTTAGAAGAGTTAAAGGCTGCCAATATAATTGCAATGTCTAAAGAACCAGGTTCTATGGAAAGTAAAGCGGAGAATAGTTTAAATGGGTAACAGGCACTTAGTAGATCGTAAACTTCCTGAAAGAGCAAAGCTAATGTTTTACTTTCCTGTTCCCACTAAGGGATCAGATTATTACGTTGTAGAGTTGCCGTTCTTTGAAAATGTTTCTATTAAAGAAACTAAGAAAGCACGATATCAAAAGTACTCTTTAATTTCTAGATCTAGTAACCTACACAGTTACCTTGGAGCCGATTCAAGAACCCTTAATGTTAGTTTTAACATGACAATGCCTCATATTGTAGATCTTCATCCAGGGCTAACCCTTGAAAAGTATATAAACTATCAAGGAGATAAAGACAATGTTGATGCTGAAAGAGAGAAGTTTAAAAAACCTTATAAAGGAGATTCTAGTACAAAGGGGATGGCTTTTCAACTAGGAACTAATTACACAAAAACATTGGCTACAGAATCCGCAAAACAAGTTTTAAATTCAGACTGGGCTCTTCAAGGCATGACATCCCAAGAACACGCTGAGTTTTCTCAAAGTTATGGTATAGTCCCAACTAATATTAGTCCTTTTGTTACGAACAGAACTGTAGTAGAGGAAGATCCTACAATCGTTCCAATCAAGCCCATAGTTATTGATGATAATCAGCAGAAGCAATTAAAGTATCGTATTATTGATTTAATTATTTATTGGACAAATATCGTTAGGTCAAGTGTAGTTAATTACTCTAAAAATCCAATTTATGGACCTCCTATTATAAGGTTGAGACATGGAATCCTATATCAAGATATTCCGTGTATTTGTACTAGCTACTCAATTGATTATAATGAAGCCGCAGGATATGACATGGACACTCTCCTACCTAGACAATTAAAGATTAATCTTAAATTAGAAGAAATCAGGACTGGAGATTTTGGAGAGTTTGATACTACAAGTATTATCAAAAAAGACAACCTTGCTGGATGGGAAGCAGTTGTCTTAGGAGATACCCATAGTATGGATCCTGGATACGGAGGAATCTTCTAATGGAAATAAGTGAAAACAAAAAAGGCCCCTATGCCTTGGATTCCCAACTGGTTCGGCATAGAACAGTTCTAACTAAAACAATCATAAATACTCCTAAATTTGATGATATCTTAGTAGATTTAGGAAAAGCTTATGAGTATGAAGTAGGGTATGTCCCTGCTGGATACGAGCATCGACCAGACTTAATATCTAATGTTTTCTATGGGACTCCCAAAAACTGGTGGCTTCTTATGTTGGTTAATGGAATAGCCGATCCATTTGAAGGGTTTACTCAAAACCAAAAAATACTTATACCCATAATGAGATGAAAGTCCCGACAGCAAATATAGTAGTAGCTTTTAACAGAGCTACTATGGAAAGACTATTTTCCGCAGGTTCTACAGCAACAAGCTTATTGTCTACCCTTACTGATGATGGAGAAGATACGGCGATCTTGTTTAATTCAGAATCTAACCCAAATTTTATTTCTTTTGAACATTCTATTGGTCTCGGTCCTGGCATGAGAATGACGCTTGAGTTTATTGATCCAAAAGGAGAATTTGAAAAAAGATACCTTAGTGACAGTATGTTAGAAAATATGGCGGGATACGGCTATGCACCTGAAGATCAACAGCCTTCTATTATTGGTGATAGAAAAAACAAACAAATGAAAGAGGGCCTGTCCGATTACCCTAAAGAGTATATTGATGATTTCAAAAAACAATATACAGCAACGCATGGGAGAAAAGAGATATATGTTGCCTATGGAACTGGAGAGAACCTTAGTCTCTGGTCAGGACCTCATCGTACAGTTCTTCAGTCTGCTGATATTGCCGTAAAGGGCGCAAGAAAAATTTCTTTAACTTTAACACCTACCGCTAGACCTGTAATTATGGGTCAAAGACGAGGGGCATATAATGAACCCGTTAATTTAAATCTCAGGGGAGCAACCATGAGATACAATGGGACCTCAAAGCCTATTAAACTTAATAGGTTAGTAGATTCAGAATACCACAACCCCTACGAACAAGGCACTACGCAGTGGCTCGCTCACCTCAGAGAGTGGCAAGCATTAAGAGACGAGCCAAACAAACCTCCGTATGATCCGTTGGAATACTTAAATCGTCATGTGGGTAAAAAAGCTGTTACAGAGTTTAGGGATGAATTAAATCAAATTTTTGATAACTTAGGTTACTCAGATTTAGCATCTAACATCGGTGATTTTGATCTTCACGCTATTGTTGTTGATACTTTAAGAAATTATATTCAAACAGCAACATCAAATTCAAATGTAATTGTGTTACTTCCAAATATAAATCTTATTTGTAGAAAGACTATTGATGAGTTAGCTAAGAATGCGAGAGTAGCATCTACTTCGACTGCAATGCAAGCCCAGCAAGTAGCAGAGTTTAAAGGAGAGGCTGGATCAAATGCGGCCAATCAAGTGGATATGAACTTTGGTGACTCAAAACAAGCAAGAGAAGTAGGAAAAAAAGCAGAATTTGTTAAAGACTTTTTAGCTAAGGTTGGAATACAGTTGGAATCTGTAAATCCAATCCTAAAACTTTCAAATAGTGTTCTAGCCCAAGCAGAGAAGTTAAAATTTACATCTGTTGAAAAAGCTAAAACAGCAAAAGAACGATTTAAAAAACTGTACACAGACTTAGCTCACTTCGCATCACTCCAGAAATCAAGCTCTAAAGGAATTCCTGATCACATGGGAGTTGTTAAGAATGTAATCAATGGAATTAATGAACTATCAAAAGGTGAATACAACATTGATCTTGTTCAATTCAATGAGACAGATATAAATGTCTTGGATCATTGGTCTAAAACAGGAGATTTAGGAGAAGGGGCTACACATTTTCCTTTGTTTGGAGGATATCATAAGTTTAATAATAAACAAGAAGCTATAATTGTCGGAGACTCTGCTCTGATTAAAAATTATTTATATGCTGAAGTTAACTTAGAGGAACAAGAAGCCGAGACAGCAGCGTTGAAGGCTAAATCTGCCGCCGCAAAGGTAGCGCAGCTTAAGTCTTTTTCTAAACGACTTCTTGAAGATGTTCCTCCCGAGCCAGTTGTTGCTCCTCAAAATGCTGTAGAGCTTCTTCCCTCGCAAGATCTAACACCCACCATGCTCATTGAAGCCGAGCAAGCAGCCTATGATGAGGCAATAGCCAGGAGAGCACAAGAAGCCTCAGCGAACAAGCTCGCTTCAGATGAAGCTCTTAGATCTAGAATACTACAGATTCCCCTCCACCCGCTGGATAGACAGATATTAACAAAGACATCCTACAACAAGCCTCTTAAGGAAATACTGTATCCTGCTGTTCCATCAAGCGATTTAGAAGGATCTTTTGGAAATATTTCATATGTTCCTGATGAGTTTGGATATAGCAATTTTTCAGAACAGGAAAAAGAATACATAAAACAAAAACAAATTTCTATTTTTAGATATAATACTACAAATCCAAATGTACTAGATCTTAAATTTAAATTTGGTGGAGTTTACTTGGGTCAGCTACAAATGGGATTTCAGAAAATGGTCGAACGCAGAGCGTCTAATGTAGCTACAGGAGTGCTTCCTTTAGGAACTGGAAGTTTCCCTATTACAACCGCAGGGGATGCAGCGGCTTTCCTGAGAATGAATAATTATTCATTAAACATGGGAGATGAGGATAGAGAAAAGCTAATTCAACAATTAACCAGAAGAATGAGCCCAGAACTAGCTTTAGCTACGCTAACACCTAATCCCGACCTAGGAGCAAATTTCATAGCAAGCCTGTTGGATAAAGCTCAAACGCAAGATCTACAGGGCTACATTGAAATTGATCAGATGCTTCCAGGAAACCCTAATCAAATAATGACTGATTTTGCTGAACGTATGTATAGAGAAGCTTTAAATTTAAACATAAATACTCTTCCATCTTTTCATATATCAAATACATGGAACATAAATAGTGCTTGTGTACTTTTCGCCCAAGATGCTAATATTACTCAAAGCCAACAACCTAAAAGAACTGCTATTAATTCTTTTTTTAGTGGGCTGTATAAAATTATGGGATTCAAACATACTATCAATTCAACGACATGTAAATCAGAATTTAAATTAGCTAAGAACGCAGTGAGGTATGATATAAAAGAAGATACAAGTAACATTGAGGAAATAGATGGATAGAAACGAACAAATAATATCATTAGCGGAAGTAGGCGACAGAACTGACGCAAAGTTGAACGGAAGTTTTAAAGCTAAAGTATATTCTTTAGATCAGTCCGAGGTAGATGTTAATTATGTTAGCCCTTATGCAAGTAATAGCAATGGAGGTCTTATTGCCATTCCTGAAGAGGGAGTTGAAATTTTAGTGTGTTCTCCGCACGGATCTAATTCTTGGTATTACATGGGAGCAACCTTTGCACCAGAGCCAGAGCAGGTAGAAGGCTCAACACTTCCTGACGGATCTGTCCACCCACTAGCAAGAGTAGATAGTGAAAACTACAAAGCTAGGGGAGTTCCAATGAGGGTCAGTCTTAAAAGTGTAAATGGCGCGGGACTTACGCTATCTGAAGAGTACAACCCAGAGTACATTAATAAGAAGAC
>Ga0099847_1000129_pt1 | contig 23201 bp, 47 predicted proteins | sample CB_VirMetaG_2_FD_78178 | JGI IMG/M metagenome (GOLD analysis project Ga0099847, IMG submission 78178) | Freshwater to marine saline gradient viral communities from Chesapeake Bay - CB_1504_2 Viral MetaG | ecosystem: Environmental > Aquatic > Marine > Coastal | place: USA: Chesapeake Bay...
CCGTTGAAGTCGTTGAGACTGATACAGTTGTGAATGATTCCGTTGAAGTTAAAAAAGCGTCATTGGTTTGCAATGTATCTAACGCTCCGCATGTTATTTTTGGAAAGACTATCGCAGCAGGTGGTGAATATTCTCCAACTGATGATGACATGAAAGATGAGAATGGCATGAAACGCATTAAGAACGCAGTAGCTAATGGTAGGCTTGAATGGCGTTAATCGACGACTTTAAGGCTAGATTTCCTGAGTTCGATTGTGCGGATGTAGATAAATACATCCCTATTATTGAACCAGTCTGGCCTTACTATTATGGTGGAGATTACGAGGATCGTGGGATAGAAATAATCCTAAACCTCGTAGCCCACATGATAGTTGTCGAAAAGACTGGTAATTCTGCAACAGTTAAAGATGAGCAATCAAAAAGCGTAGGAAGTGTTTCAGTTACTTATGTTGCTGGAATGGCCTCATCTAGTTTAAGGGATGATTGGCTTAGGTCAACCAAGTACGGGCAGCGATATTTAATGTTAACCCGCTCAAGAATGGGAGCTGTTTTTGTCTAACTTAACGCCCGAGCAAATGTTAAAGCGAACCACTGAGTACGCAAAAAACATTGCTAAGGCTAAAAGTGGATATGTTGCGGTAGGGCTTCCATCTGAAAAGGTTGGCGGCAAAGCTTACGGCAACGGCATGACGATCATTAGAGTGGGCGCTATTCATGAGTATGGTCTAGGGCATAACCCAAGGCGATCTTTTTTGAATACACCGTTTGATTCTAAAATGGACGAGCTTTCAAAGGCAATAGGGCAGCAGTTTGAAGATGTGTTTAAAGGTAAAAATGTAGAGGTGGCGCTAGGATTGATCGGCGCGACTGCGACAAATATATCCAAGGGCGCATTCACAACAAGGGGCTATGGTGTGTGGCCAGACATTAAAGCCAGCACTAAGCAATCAAAAGGGAGTAGTCAGGTGTTAATTGATAAAGGATTGCTTCGTGGCGCTATTACTTACGCAGTCAGAGGTGTTTGATGGGATTGCCTAATATGGGTGACGTGCTTACCTCTTTTGAGCGGCGCGTAAAAATAAAAACCATTAGAAAAACGACTGTAAATTTTGTTGATACCGAAGTGGTTACACTAAGATTTCAGCAATGCGTGGTACAAGTCGCTGATAAAGAAAAGCTAAATTCAGAAACGATTGATTGGTCACTTGAGTACATCATGGTACACAGCAAGAAAGATATTGAGGTGGGCGAGCTAATAGAATACAAGGGTCGAGATTTTAAAGTTGTGCCTCGCGCTCCGTGGAGTGACTATGGCTATGTTGAGGTTATTGCAGAAGAAACTAAACGACCTCTAATGACTCAAGGTGCTAAATGAATCAATCGCTAATACAGGTCGCTTTATATGTTCGTGATCTTCTGGCGTATAGCGAATCCCTAATTAAAATAGGTCGAGACAACGACACTATCACCGACTTTACCATTAATTATATCGGTGTTGATTCGATTGGATCGGCTAGGCGCTTGGCAAGTGGCCAAAAATACGATGGTGATAATGAGGTAATGACCCATTCGCAGCGCTGGAGTGTTCCGATAGTGCTTTCATTTTATGGCAGTAGCGCATGGGATAATGCAACAAAGTTTTCATTGCTAGTAAAGTCGCAATTATCAGAAGACTTGCAAAGATCGTTAAATATACAAGTAAAGCAAGTGAGCCAGTTAACGGATGTAAAAATACTTACTGGACAGCAATTTGGCGAGCGGGTAGAGCTTAATTTTAATCTACATTACACAATTTCCGCCGATGTTGATACGTTACGAATTGACACGGCACAAATATCAATCATTACAGAAAATGGCTTGGAGATAGAACCATGAGCGCAAGTATAAACAATGTAATTAATGTACAGTTGTTAGAGGGTGGCTCATTGGCTGCTCGTGACAACTTTAATGTGGTAACGATTATCACAAGCCAGCAAGACGGCATTCTTTCAAGCTCTAATCGCTTTGCTCTTTATAGTGAGCTAGCTCCTATTGCTGAGGATTTTGGTACATCGTCAGCCATCTATGATTATGCTACCGCATTCTTCGGCACAAGCCCTAATCCAACAAGCGCAGGCGGTTATCTTATCGTTGGATATTGGAGAGCAGCAAGCGAGACAGTGGCGGCAAGCTCGGCAACCTTGACTGGCACTCAACTGTCTGAGGCATCTGTGGTCAGTCAATTGCAAAGTATTCAGGACGGATCATTCGACATTGATGTTGACGGCGTAACGGAAAACATTACCGGGTTAGACTTCCGTTTTATTAGCACATTGCAGGGCGCAGTTGATTTAATCGACACAGCTCTTACGGGCGCATCTGCTTCTATTTCTGACCAAAAAGTGGTTATCACTAGTGATACTACAGGCGCAACTAGCTTGCTAACAAATGCAGTAGCGGCGGCAACTGGCACATACATTGGCGAGATATTAACCCTATCAGCTGGCTCTGGCGCAGTATTGGTTCAAGGTGCTGCATCAGCAGTATTGTCAGCCGAGACTAAGCTGGAGGCGGTAACAGAGTTGAAGTCGCTTACCAACTTTAAAGGCGGCATGTTTATTGACAACCCCACCGATGTAGAGTCGAAAGACTTGGCAGAATGGGCGCAAGCAAATAATACGCTTATGTATGACGTGTTTAGCGATGCGACAAACTTAACTATCGACCCTACCAATGTAGTTTGGGATATTAAGTTGTCTAGCCTTACTAATTACCGAATGCTTTACAGTGCGGCAAATAACCGCAAGATGGCTGCGTCATATATGGCGAGAGCGCACACAGTAAACTTTAATGCGATTAATTCAGCATTAACTATGCACTTAAAAACCTTATCAGTCGCAGCAGAAGACTACACGCAAACACAAATAAATGCGGCTAAGTCAGTTGGTTTAGATATCTATACCACAATAAAACTAACGCCTGTTGTATTAACCAGCGGCGCTAACGACTTTGTGGATAATCGTTATAACTTGCTTGCTTATGTCGATGCCATTCAAACTGATGAGTTTAACCTATTTAGAAGCACGGCGACCAAGATCGGGCAGACAACTCCAGACGTAAATAAAATATTAGATCAGTGGGAAAAAACCACTCGCAACTTTGTTACTGCTGGTGTACTTGCTCCGGGCACATGGTCTAGTCCTGATTATTTTGGTGATGTGGATACATTTAATCGAAGTATTGAGGAAAATGGCTACTACGGACTTGCTGGTTTGCTTTCTGAGCAACCGCAATCAGATCGCGAGGCGAGAAAATCGCCCGTTATGCAAGGCGCAGTTAAGCTTAAAGGTGCGGTTCATTCTGCTGACTTCATTATCAACGTAAACAAATAGGTGAATCATTATGTCTGTAGTCAATCTATTAACAGATAGCACAACCCTTATTCTTGATGGTCGAGTGTTTAATGACCTCGCAGAGGGTGACAATATTACTATTGCGCCAGTAAACCCGTCCACATCGCGTATTAATTCTATCGGCGGGGGTGTAAACATTAACGCACGATCTGATGGTGGCGTGCATGATCTGACTATCCGCGTTCAACTTATGAGCGAAGATGATGTAATTCTTAATAGTTGGGAGAAGCAACGACCCGCTAAAATAATTTCTGGCAGCGCAAAGCAGAGCTATAACCGTGATGGCACTGACGGCGTTGAGTCGTGGTTATTAGAGGGCGGATCGTTTACTACTAAGCCCACACGCACGTCTAACAGTACAGACGGCAATGCAATGATGGAATACGTCATTCAATTCAGAACCGCATCACGCAACTTGTAAGGGTAGTTTATGACTGATAGTAATACAGAAAAAGAAGTGACCGAAAAAGATAAGGCGCTAGAAATGGCAAAAGCCATTCACGAAGATAAGTGCGCGACAATCAACGGGCGCGATTATGTGATTACTAATATTAATCATTTTAAGCGCAGAAAGGTATTCTCGTATTTTACTCATGTTCAAAGCGATCTATCACGTGCTGACATGTGGTTCTTGGAGTCTTCCGATTATGCCGATGTTGAGAAAGTTATAATGTCGGTAGTTACGTTTGACGGTGAGGTGTTAAGCAAGCGATCTACTCACTGGGATGAATTTCCAGAGGATTACATTTTGTTTGTTCAGACCATGCTGCCTGTCATATCTTACCCTTTTTTGAAAGGACTCAATGGCGCTTAAAAGTTCATTCGCCGCCGATTGAGTCCGACTATATAGCACACACAAATATATCAGCGGATGATATGTCCGTGCTTTTTTTAGTTAAAAGTGGGTACGGCTCGCTAACGGAAATAAAAGAGTGGGATACCAAACAGTTTCTTGATGCGTTAGAATATGAAGCAATAGACAATGCCATTGCTAGATATTTGCAGTGGAAAGCGGAGAATGCCTAGATGGCGCAGGTCACAGAATTAATAACCAAGTTCAGCTTTCAGGGGTCGGAATCTCCTCTCAACAAATACAATGCTAGCCTTGGGAAAAGCATAGGAATATTGGCAGGCTTTGGCGCTGCTATTGTAGGCACTTCTGCGCTTATATCAAAGTGGGCTTCAAGTATTATCGAAGCCGAACAACCTCTTATTAATTTAGCTGCAAAAACTGGCCTAGCTGTCGAAAGGCTGCAAGAGCTAGATTATATAGCTAATGTCAACAACTCATCGTCCGAGGCAATGGCCTCGTCTATCGAGGGGCTTTCCACAAAGATTGGCGAAGCCGCGCAGAAAGGTAGCGAGGAATTTTCGCGTCTTGGTATTAGTGTTCGTGATGCAAACGGGCAGGTCAAAAGCACTGATCGAGTATTGTTTGAAATAGGTAATCGCTTTAAGGCGTTAGGATTATCGCTTAATGAACAAACCGCTTTTGCGGAGGCTCTAGGAATTGACGCCACTTTATTGCAAACGATGAGACTCACTTCAAAAGAGATTAGCGGGTTATCCCAAAAGGCGCGTGATCTTGGCATTCTCAACGAGAAGCAGATAAAGGATGCTCAAGAATATAACGACTCTTTGACCACGCTTAGATTTGGCATGAGCGGAATTCAACGCCTTATCGCTGTCGGCCTTGCGCCTGAACTAAAAGACTTATCTGATAAATTCACCAATTTATTAATCGAAAATAAAGATTGGATTGTTAATGGTATTACCGCCACCATAAAACTTCTCAATCAATTTGTTGATCTCATTGGCAGAGTATGGCCTATTCTTGCTGTGGGCGTTGGAGTGTTTACGGCTTTAAAGGTTGCCACAATCGGATGGGGTGCAGTATTAGCAGTAGTATTTTCGCCAGTTGTATTATTCACGGCTTTAATCGTTGGGCTTATTTTGGTTTTTGATGATCTTATTGCGGCCTTTAACGGTGAGAAGTCTCTAATAGCAGATTGGTTCAAAAGTGCTTTTGGCGTGGATATACGTCCTATTTTGCAAGCATCATGGGCGATTTTCAAAGAAACTGCTATGGCAACCTTTTCTATATTGGGCGATATAATTCATGGACGCTTTAAAGATGCGTTTATGAAGATTATAAAAAGCATTGCAGATATGTTTAAGTCAATAGGGAAAATAATTCCTGACTGGGTTAAGGATATATTTGGCGATGATAAAAAAGAGATTAAAGTAGACACTAGAGTTACAACTCCAGACTTTGACCCTAACGACATACCGCAAATGCCAAGTTCTCGCATGGGATCGGTAAATAATAATCGTCGAGTTGAAATGAATGTAACCCAGCAAATACGCACAACAGACCCAGTTAAAGCGGGTAACGTTGCCGCTGACAGCTTACAAGACCAAATGGCTAATGCGCAGTATCAAGCTAATAGGGGTGGGTTCTAATGGGTTTAGTTAGGGAGTACGTTGACTCTAAGTTTGATAATGACGAGACAGAAAGCGTAGGTATTGGCGGCTTTAGAACATTTGCTAAAATCCGTGAAAGAGTATTGCGAACACGCGACATACCGACGACATACTTAGAAAACGGCATGCCAATCAACGACCATATTATTAGAAACCCGTTATCGTTAAGTATCGAGGGCAATGTTTCGGATATATTCATTGAGGGGTCGAGAAGTATCGAGCTAGTCCGTGCAGAAGAGGAATCTATCGGTAGCATATCTCAGTATTTGCCAAGTCGCACACAAGCGCAATTAAGCAGATTGTCTGGATTGGTTAACGATGTCAATAGTGCAATAAGTCTAGCCGATTCAGTCATTAATAGCACTCAGCGAGTTGCGTCGATATTAACGTCATCGGGAAAGTCAAATATAGAGGAGTTCATTGACGCTATGGAATCACTGGACTCCAGTGATGCACTAATAACTATTGATGCACCGTTTCGATCATACAAAAATATGGCGCTGACCTCACTGGATTATGATAGAGATAACACTACTGATTCGTTAAATTTTAGCTTAGAGTTCACCCAGTTTAGGTTCACCGATACAATATTTACCAGGTCAGCCAAGAAGCCATCAGCTGCTAATAATGGGCAGCAGTCGGACGAAGTTGACAAGGGTGTGCAAAATGGCGAAGAGACTGGACAGTCATTTTTATCTTATTTATTTGGCAGTAGCGAATGAGAAAATTAATTAATCTTACTGACGAGCCAATTCAGCGTCACACTATATTATTTGAAGAGTCGGAGGTAGTGTTAACTATTCGGTTTTTCCCGAAAACAGAGATTTGGTGTTTTGATGCTCAATATAAAAACGGTTCAGTTTTTGGATTAAAACTATCGGTTGGCGTACTCCACATGGTTAGTCAGAATCAGCCGTTTGATTTTATTGTGAGCGATAATAGCAATAATGGGATTGACCCATTTAGACGTGATGATTTTAGTAGCGGTCGTTGCAGCCTATTTATTCTTGATACTGCCGACATGATACAAATTAGAAATGGTGCGGAAGTGCCGCTATGAGTAGAGCCTTCCGCGATTACGTACTAACGTTTGGCGTTAGAGGTGGCACAGTAACCGTTACGCCACCTCATAGGATAACATTCAGCGTTGATAAATCGACCCGTGGCGGCTTAAATAAGGCCAGAATCACGATAGAAAACATCGAAGAATCAAAACGATTGCAGCTTGTAAAAGATGCAGAAGATCAGAAGAGGATAACGGTAGAGCTGTCGGTTGGTTATAAAGGCTCTATTGAGCCAATTTATAAAGGAACAATTTTGACTGGATCGAATGAAAGACAGGGCGCTAGTATTATTACCAACATAGAATCCCTTGATGGTGGGTTTGATGGGCTTAATAGCTTTACCAATAGAACTGTTGAGGGTGGGCGTAGAGCTGTCGATGCTGCACTTTCAGACATGCCTAACACTACGGTAGGCCAGATTAATGAGCGGCCAGTATTAAGCAGGCCAAAGGTTCTTGTTGGAAATTCATTGCGACTTATAGAAGAAACGATTGGCGAAAATGAAACGTGGTTTATTGATAACGAGCAACTTTATATTATTAGTGACACCGAAGTGGTGGGAAGATTTATCCCTGTGGTTTCTGCCGAGACTGGATTGATAAGTACTCCGACTCGTAAAAATAAAGAAGTTACTTTTCAGACAAAAATGAACCCGTCAATAAAGCTTGGCGGGTCTGCTAAGTTAATAAGTCAAACTGCACCCCATTTAAATGGCACTTACAGGGTGGACGTCATAGGATATGCGGGAGATAACGAAGGTGACCCATGGGATCAAACATGTACGGGATTTTTAATAAGTGATTGATAAAAAAGAGTTAATTGATACTATCAATATTAGCCTATTTAATGCCATGGCTAATATGCACACGTCTACTGTTTGCCGTGTTGAAAATGTAAATCAAAAAACAATTGATGTTAAGCCAGTTGTTAATCGTGTCGTAAAAGGCCGCTCCATAGAGTTAACAACTTTTACAAAAGTTATCCCTTTATTTATGAAAGGTGGTAGCAGTTACACAGCCCACCCCATATCGGTCGGTGATTATTGTTTGGTGATATTTACTGAGCGATGCTTAGATAGATGGTATTCTGGGCAAGATTTTGTAGAGCCTGCCGAGTTTAGAATGCACGACTACAGCGACGGGATTGCCATTGTTGGCCTTGAAAACTTTAGTGGATCAATTGATATTCCAAGCATCATAAAGCAGGTCGGCGATACTAACATTGTTGGCGATGTTACAATTGACGGGAATCTAACGGTAAACGGTGATATAAATTGCACAGGAAGGGTTACTTGCGAAAATGCAACAATAGCTGGGATTGACTTTGCCTCTCATGTGCATGGGGGCGTTCAAACTGGCGGCGGCAATACGGGTGCACCATCATGAGCGTAAGATCAATAACGAGCGATGGCGACTGGACTTTTGGCAGAGGTAAGGCCGATTATGTACAACGTAGCGATGAAATAAAGCAAAATGTAGTGACTAGGTTACGGTCATTTACTAATGATTACTTTTTAGATATTGATGATGGTAATCCGTGGATAGAGCTTTTTGGTAGTCTTGGGACTGAGAGGCAAATTCTAAGAGCTATAGAAAAGTGCGTATCTCAAACTAACGGCGTTATATCAATTGAAGAGCTTAGAATTATCGACAAGGACATCAACCGAAACGCAGCCATGGCAGTAACCTACACAGACGTATATAATGAGTCGGTATCGACAACTGTAGGCTTGACACCATGAAACCAGAATTTACACAAAATGGCGTAGAAATAGAGACGTTTCAGGAAATATTCGATGGGCTTGTTGCGGATTATCAAGCGGTTTATGGGAGTGATATTAACGTTGATCCAGATAGTCCAGACGGACAAAGAATAGCGATAGAGGCTCAACACTTGCTTGACATACAGTCTTTTGGTTTGACTATGTATCAGCAGTCAGACCCAGACTTCGCTTTTGGTCAGTCACAGCAAAGAATTATGAAGTTGGCAGGCGTAACTATACGACCTGCGACTCGTTCGCAAGTTGATGTTGAGGTAACGACTGATCGACCTGTTACGCTAGATGAAAACTATGCGGCTAGAGACGCTCTAGGCCAATCATGGATAAGATTGACTAGCGTAAGCATTCCTACGGGGACAACCACCGTCACATTATTTTCGGAGGAGTTTGGCGCTATCGAGGCTGGGGCAGGCACGGTAACGGATCAAGCTACGTTTGTCATTGGCGTTACTGCTATAACTAACCCATCATCCGCAACTGTTGGCATCGAAGAAGAGACCGAAGAGCAGGCACGGCAGCGTAGAAATAGATCGCTGGAGTCGCCAACATCGTCAAGCATTGGACGAATGTTTACCGCTATTGGCAATATAAACAATGTTACTGATTTGGCAGTATATGAAAATGATACGGATGTTACGGATGGCGATGGAATACCTGCGCATTCTCTTTGGGTTGTAGTTGAGGGTGGCGCTGTTTCTGATATTGTGGAAACAATGGTATTAAATAAGACAGGCGGAAAGGGAATGGTCGGTGCCGTCACGAGTACGTATACCGAAACAGTAATCAGGCCAGATAATTCAGAGTTTGAAATAATCCACACGATGACGTTTGACCGACCAACTTACACGCCTGTTTTCGTTCGGCTTGATGCAAAGCGAAAAAACACATTAAACCCTGTTGATACTGCTCTGATTGCTCAAGAAATAGCAAGCAGAACATTTAACATTGGCGATAATGTTATTGCAAGCGACTTGTACTCTAATGCGTTTAGGGCTGGTGATGGATTTATCCCATACAACCTAGAAGTTAGCGATGATGGTATATCATGGACTGATGAGCGACTTATTGCAGGTCTTCCCGAAAAATATACGATTGATGAGGGTGACGTGACTGTCACAGATATACCTTGAGCTTTGTTAGCGACTATCGAAACTTATTAATTAAACAATATTGGGATAAGCCCAACGCTCGCGCTGAGATAGAATTTAAGGCCGCACGTTACGAGAAAATATTTAATTGGTTAAATAGCTTCCCAATAGAATTTGACGTTGATAGCGCCTATGGTGATCGTTTAGATATTACAGGAAAGATTGTAGGTGTAAGCAGAATAGTTCCCTCAATAATACCAAAGCTAGCTTTTGGGTTTAGTGATAACTCAGACGCTAGAGGATTTAATAGTAAGTTTTCGCCTGTTGCTGATACTGCGCCATTTTCTAGCAAGTTTTCGCCAGATTATACAGACTTAGTACTCGATGATCCAAATTACTATTTATTCATAAAGGCGAAGATAGCAAAAAATTTCGGGTCACCGTACCTTGTAGATGCTAATAATATTTCTATTCAAGACGCGGTTAACACTTTGTTTGATGGTGCTGCTTATGTCGTAGATAATTATGATATGTCGCTTAATATGTATGTGTCTCCAGAGTACAATATTGATTTTTTGAAAGCTATATTGTCAATAAGGTTACTGCCAAAGCCTCAAGGCGTAAGATATGCTAAAATTTCACAAGCATATATTGATGACGGGTTTTCTTTTTCTGATAATCAAAACGGAAAAGGATTTGGGAGTAAATTTGACTCGGCTATTGGCGGGTATTTTTCAACAAAGGTAATTTAGAATGGCTAAAATAAATAGGTATACGGGCGATTTAAAAGCCTTTGCGTCAAACTCAACAGGGACGAATAGAACCGTATTTGGTGATGTGACGCAAAGCGACACGCTAGACGACAACGTTAATGCTGACTATTTCTTAGGTTGGGAGATTGTCGGGGTAAATGATAAGCCAGACAAAGAAGATTTTAACGGTCTAGGATTTACACTTGGGCAGATTCACGCATATATTCATCAAATGGGCGTACCTGAATGGGATTCATTACAAGAATACCCCGCGACTGCTATAACTAATAGGAATGGCGCTTTTTATATTTCACAACAAATCCACACCGGGCAAGACCCAGAGCTAGACACAACCAACACATACTGGTCTAGCCCGCTAGACATGTCTGAGTTTTACGCAGATAGTGGCGCATCTAATACTTACGTTTTAGCCCCCGCAGATGACAAGCCAGCACCGAACTCATACAAAAATGGACATACATTAAGTTTTATAGCAGCTAACGCTAATACAGGCGCATCAACTGTAAACGTGGCAGGTCTCGGCGTTAAAAACATCAAACTTTCGGGCGGCGCAGACCCGGCAGCAGGAGATATAGACGGGCGAACAGAGCTTGTTTTTGATCTTTCTAATGATTGGTTTGAATTGCCTTCACCAAAAGGGGAGGTAGACCACTCCGCTAATGGTTACGAGATCCTACCTAACGGTACTATAAATCAGTGGGGGTATGTGTCAGGCGTATCAGTTTCGGGCGACACTATAATACCAGTGGTATTCCCCATCGCGTTTCCGAATTCGGTTCTTGATGTTAGTTGGACGCCTATTTCAACGTCAACGACAGATAATATAGGTGCTTATGTAAATTCTGTCACTCTAACAGGAGCTGATTTGATTGCAGATAAAGACAGTGTATCAGCTAAAACAATAAATTTGTATTTCAGAGCAAAGGGGTATTGATATGAAATATTACAGTCAAGAAAACAGGGGGTTTTATGATTCTCGAGTACACAGTAGTTTACCCTCTGACGTTATTGAGATAACCGATGACGAATATTTGCAAATGCTTATGGCTCAGTCATCGAACATGGGTTTTTCTTTGGATCAAAATAACAAGGTGGTGATATCTGACAAGGAGACGAACTCTATTTCTAGCAGCGAAGCAAAGAAATCAATTGATTTTGCTGCCGGGAATGCAAGGGTTAGATTTATCGCAGACGGCTATCTAATCGAGCAGGAGTACGCATTGGTAGAGCAAGAGGTCATCGCATGGCGTGATGCTGGAAGCCCTATTGAAGCAGTGCCGCAATCAATTAGTGCGTGGTCTACAGCTACAGGCATGACAGTCGAGCAAGCAGCTCAAGGGATCGAGGCAGCCGCACAGTCGCTAAAGGGCGTATTGTTAAGTATTCGCACAATACGTCTTGCTGGTAAATCGGCTATTGATAATGCTTCTGAAAATTTTGCTGATGTAGCACAGCCGTTTATCGACCAGCTAGATCAAATTAGGCCGTGAATATCGTAATATATGAGATAAATTACGCATCGATATTTAGCATGATTTGTCTAAACTGCGTATTTCAATTTTGCGATACGCAGTGCTATTGATTTAAGTTTATATGTCTTTTTGTCAAAGAAATAATCATCGTCATCAAGCCAAAAAACAAATAAAAATCGCTCTTGTATTTTGTACTCGCCGTTTTTGCATTTGACCACTCTGTAATTGCTCATGATGCTGTCATTAGCGGTACGCATAGCCAGTTAATACTTTCTGGCTTTTCCGATCCGTCATCGTTTATGTCGATTATTTTTTTCACTTTGATGTTTGCATGACCGCCGCTAATCACTCCAAGCCCGTTTAGCTCACGCACAGCCTTTGATACAGTACCGTGGCTAACGTTTAAATGTTTAGCGACTTGTGACTGCTTAGGCCAATCGCCAATCGCATCACGAACATCTAAATACCCTTTAACAACTCTTTTGTGCATTTCTGTATATTCGCTCATAAATAATACTCCTTAACTCTCGTGTACTGCCCAAAGCGGTTTTTAGCGCGTACCCAGCGATCTTTAATTACCACGCCCATTTTCCTTAGATTGCTTATTCTCTTCGGTAAATCAAGCATTCCTAGCTTCTCACGTGCATCCAAGCTAGTTATGATATGCCCACGCTCTAAATATTTTTTTACTCGCGTTTCTTGGTTCATCACTCTCTCCCATATCTACTGTAAAACTCATCATCACTAACGCTACAGCCTAGCAAATATTCCTCTAGCGTTATCCCGTATTGGTCTAATGTGCGCTGCATTTCTTCGTTCATTACTTACTCCGCGTTATAAGTTAAATATGACTCGTATCGTGAGTCACTCGCCGCAATCACCTTCACATTTATATTCTCTAATTTGAGCAGGGCGAATCCTCACATGAGGCACCCACTAAACCGTATCAATAAATGCTTTGCCTTTTTTTCTTTCTCGAGGAGAGGCTAGGCTTGCAGTGCCAGTGTTATATGCGCCACCGCTGGCTGGGCTGTTGCTTATTACTTACTCCATGATCTAATTTTTTAAAAGCCACCCTCTGCAACTTGCATACAAGTGATACCATTTTTTCGCCACATTTTTACGACTTGATCTCGGTCATCTACCGCAATATGCACACTTCTAATCCTTCTTATATCATCAAGCATTGATTGCTTTACTTCATAATCTGGATCGCTTCTACGCTGATCTGGTCGCATCCTTAGCTCATGGTAAAATACCCCATGATTTAATAGCCAGCATTCGGTTATTGTCCGATAAAACTCTGGTCTACCAGTACATATTATTATGTGCCATCCATTCATATAATACATATTGCATAAGCCGCGTATTTCCTCTTTTACCGTATCATTTCCCATTTCATCATAAAAAGCGTTAAAGTCCTTTTTCTTGCCTGTTACAAAATGCCGTCTATGGTCGCAGTCTGATAGAGTGCCATCAATATCAAAAATAACCGCTCTTGTTGGTTCTGAGTAATCACCCATTATTTCGCCCACTCTCTATCTGTTAATCGTTGTTGTTGTGTTGTTGAACATATCTGGATCGTTGAACAGCTTTCTCATATCTGACCTAAATTCAAGATAGTTAGGTTTTGTTGTTTTTTGCTTTTTGTCGATATTTACCATTGCTGCTTTTAGGATTGAGCCGATACCTTTAAGTGATTTCATATTAATTTCTCGCAAATGGTTTGTATGATTCTTCTTTTGGTTGATGTGTATAGTTTATTTCTTCGTATCTCATTGTTGAAAAGTCAGATTTAAAGAATACCTTTCCTGTCTCGCCATCCCTGTTTTTCTTGATAAGAAACTCGGTAATTCCTTTATCTGCTGACCCTTCGTTGTAATATTCGTCTCTATATAAAAATGTTGCAAAGTCAGCATCTTGCTCTATCTGTCCAGTAGCGCGTAAATCCGACATATTAGGCCGCTTATCTGGCCGCTGCTCAACTCCACGACTAAGCTGTGCAAGCGCTATCACAGGGCAATCATTCTCTTTTGCCATGGCTTTTAGGCCTCGGCTAATGTTACTAACCACTTCAAAATCACCACTAGATTTTTTGCACGTCATAAGTTGAACATAATCAACAAATATTGCATTTATCTTTTTCTTTCGATTAAACTTCTTAGCTATGGCTCTTGCGTGTGATATATCAATTCCAGAGTGATCTATGATATGCACAGGTAAATTCATTATTGATTGCATATTTGCCATTAACGATGTCCACTTTTCACTGCTTAATGTTGCTGTTTTCATACTCTTTGAATCAACGTTACCCATCGATGTAATAACTCGGTTACATAGCGATTCTTTTGTTGATTCTGCGCTGAAATAAAGAACATCACCGTATTCTTTAGCAATGTTTTGGCATAAAGCCAAGCTGAATGCAGTTTTTCCCATTGACGGCCTTGCGCCTATTACAAAATAATCGCCAGCATTTAAGCCCATTAGCATATCGTCCAATTGATTAAATCCTGTTTTCAATCCTTTAAAACCGCCGCCTGACTTCATTCTCGCATCAAGATCAAGCATTAAGCCTTTTACAATATCCTTGAATGGCTTGTAACCTTCCGTCTCTACTTCCACGCTGTCAAGAATGCTATTCACTTGCACTTGCGCATCCTTATAATCCGTTACCTCTCGCAATTTAATCACTAGCTCATTAGCTTTATACATAAGCCGTCTAATCTGCGCACTGTCCTTAACTATACGTGCGTATGGTATGGCATTAGCCGCTGACGGTGTGTTTGTGTAAATGTCTGACAATGCAGTCATTCCACCTATATTATCTAGCAAGCCATTTTTTGATAAATGTTGTGATAAAGTAATTATGTCCAGCTTATCGCTTCCGATTTCTTGTATGGAACTATACAAAAGTCCATGCTCAATAGCTTGAAAGTCAGAAGCATCTAGTATTTCAACAATATCATCAATCAACATTGGCTTAATTAGTAAAGCGCCAATAACCGCCTTCTCTGCCGCTAAATTATCCACTGTACTTTTCCACCATTTTTATGAAGTTATCTTTTTTTATTAGCCAACCTAGATCGGCTTTCCAGTGTCTATCATTTTCACCCATATGAAACGAGCTTTGCTTTACACTATTAAAATACCATTTCCAAAACTCTGATTTTCTGAACTCCTCGTTTTGTCTCCATCGTGCAGTTAAATCCTTTTCACGCTTCGAGCCTTTCCAAAGCGTTTTATTTACCGCCTGTAGCTCAGGTAATGTTTTGTGATAAAGATCAATTATTTTTTCATGTGGACAAGGAGGAATCTTTGATTCCTGAGGTTTCTCTTCTTTTATTATCTTATCTACTCTACTCTTATCTAGTCCGTTTTGTGTCACATTTTTATTGTGACATTCTTCGGATGAAGTGCGTGACTTTCGCTTCCTTTCAGCGTCTTTTGCTCGTTTTTTAGCCGATTCCCCTAAATGCCTATCAAAATTAGGTATTGAGTTTTCATCCAGCCATCCAACCGCCTTCATTGCATCCGCAAAACCTTGTGACATTGTTAGCCTATCAATTAGGACAGGCGTCACACTTTTTATGTGACCATCTGAGGAATTACTATCTACCCAGCACCATACTCGAATCAATTTGCCCAACACAGCATCTGGATCAATACCTAGTATTTCAGCTATTTCAAATATTTCTGGTTTGTCTGGAGTGTTCTTTTCTAGTTTTATCCAAAAGTCAGCCATAAAAAAACCTATTAGGTTAGCTCCCTTGGCTGGTGAGAATTACCGCGAAGCACGATAAACCAAGGGTGGTTAAGGAAACGGTACGACAACCAAAGGAGCTAAAATAATAAGTCTTTATGTCGCACTTCATTTTTTGCAGATTCTCACACCTGCTTTACGCTATTTTAAACATCTAAATGATAAAAATCAATAGAGGTTATTTGTTATTTGCAAGCGTTAGTAAAAAATCCATTACGGCATTTTCTATCTCTGTGCTGCATATCCCAATTGACAATAGCTTGGCTTCTAAAATTGGAATGTGCAACGTAATACCATAAGTCTCGCCATGTATATTAATCATCTCCTGCGCGAGTATATCCATAATTATTTACCTTTATTTAAGTTATAGCTTGGCGTAATGTCAACTAGGGCTTTTATTTGTAGACCATTTTCCCGCCGCCACGAAAATGGTCTATTTCAGGATTAGAAAATATTCTTTCCCTTTCTTTGTCCGACAGTACAAATCCAGCTGATCTGCCGCAATCTGGACAATCTACAATATTGCCAGTTTTCCTTTTTCCTGACCATCCACAGTTAGCGCATTCAGTATTAGCAATTTTTTCATTCATTGCGTACCACCTTCAATCTAACATTATTCAAGTATATGTTTCTATCGCCATCTAACAGCGTTATAGCGCCTTTTCTTACTAGCACACGAATATACTCCTGAGCCGAGTTTCCGCTTGAGAAGCCCATCCCGTCGCGTATATCAATGCGTGTTGGTGGCCTATGATGTTCACACAAGTAAGCGACGATAAAGTCATATACCGCTTTTTGCTTTTTAGTTAGCTTAATCATTCCAACTCTCTCTCCCATGCCCATGCTATATTCCCAGCTTTATCTTTAACCTTATAAGCTCTAAAGCTTTCGCTTCCATTGCCATCATGCCCGATTACGTTTACCAATTTTCCAGCCATATTTTTTATGCTTTCTTTGTGCGGCAAGTCTTCGAGAGAGTAATCGCCGCATTCAGCAGTCACCCTATATTCACACCCTAAAATTATCATATTAAACTGTGAATAAGCGCGTTTTTGTCACCCGCTTTTTCAGCTTTCTTGTGGCATTCTGCAAGAAAATCAGAAGGGGCTTTTTTTAAGCCTAGAACCTTGAACTTTTGATCTCTCTTATCTAAAACCTTCTGAAGGTGTGCTGGTAATTTTTTATCGCTCATTTTCTTTGCTCCGTTTCTCTAGTCGATGGAGTTATTATACATCAAAACCTGTGCAAGTAAACAAGTATTTTACGATAAAACATAAAAAAGGCCACAATTAAGTAGCCTATTCATTGAGCAGTGATAATTTATCACGGTGCCCGTCGATCTTATTTTTAACAGAGAGCCACGTTTTCTCACTTCTCATCCATTCTTCACCATTCCAGTAATAAGCTAGTCCGTGTAATCCACTTTTGTAATACAGGCCGCTTAATGCGCCGTATGCGTTGTCTGGTATTTCGTTCATAATGTTTACCTTTTATAGAGGATTCCTTTGTTTTTTTGGTATTTACTGATAACAGGGAATCCTTTGTTTTGTAGTGTTATGTTGTAGTCTCGCACCACTCAATTACTCTTCCAATAAAATTAAATATGTAAGACTCCCTTGGCATCACTAAATAAGTCTTAGTTAACTTACTAATTCCATCATAATATAGCCCTATCAGCCCACTACCGCTGTCCGAAAAAACTTCTCCTGACTGCTCGTTTATATTCATATAAGGTTCAGCAATACTACCAATAATTTTTTGATCGCACTCGCAAACAATTCTTATTTCTACGGGATAATACTTTTCATTCAAATAGATAACTCCAGCTAATCTTTTGGAAGTTTTATCCTTAAAGTGCCTATTTTGAAACATAACAACTGGCTCATTTTGACCACTTACCTCGCCGCCTGTTTTTGCTTCTTTAGTTTCGTTTGTCATCTTCAATTCCTCATTATTTTATTGTTCTAGCGTGGCAACATAGCCAAGGGTTATGTGTACTAATTATTAGCCACCCCATGTTACGCTTATATTGCTACCAATCCATAGAAAAAACTCTATTACTCCCCATCCAATTAATCCAAATGTTACAATTATTATTGTCAAAAGCCCTTTCAAAGGTGGTGCGCCCATTTCAATATCTCCTATTATTTAATTTTAAATACACATAACAACCGCAATATAGCTCTGACTCGCTACGCGTTGCTCCGCTCACAGCTAATTGCTATGGTTATGCGTACCGCGCCATTGTGTAGCCTCTGCGATATTCAGCCACTTTGTCGCCCTTATCGGTAAACAATAAAGCCCAGCATATTTCATCGTTACCCTCATGTTCTTTTTTCATATCTTCATTGAACTGCTCTTTTGTTTCGTAATCGCGTTGATAATTAAAACCACGATAGTTTCTCTGTATACTCGTCAGCATTTTGTTTTACCTGTTAGTTTGTACGCATAACAATGCGCTATATTTGATGCTTGCTGCGCTACGCACAACTAAGCTTTGGGTTATACGACTTTAACCCGCTGATTCCAGCCTTTAGCCGCAGTAGTATATAAAAAATCAAATCCGTGTATAAGTGCAGCGTCAGTTCTTTCAATGCGGCAAGTTTTACACTTAACAGTCACAGATCGCTTTTTAGTGTGGCTATTACCTTTGGGTATTACATGTGGATTATTCCCGCAAAATGGGCAAGGTAAAAATTCAATGTCATGTTTATTCCCATCGTTATCAGGGTATGGGCGCACCGTAAAATGGTCGTACATAAATAACTCCATAGTTAATTAGCCGTATAACAACGGCATAGTTTTGACAGCCTGCGCTGCGCTTGTCTGCAACACATGCTTAGGTTAGTGCGCTCTTGCAATTGCAGTAAAAGCATCAATAATGATCGCAAGTGGAACGCCAACAACAATCAACAACACTAAGTAAGGTAACGCTAATATCCAGTAATAAAAACAGTTATTCTCAGCATAAATCGCTGGTGTCATGACTATTTTAAACAAAAGCGTATCTTTAAATGTAAATTTCTTTTTATCCATTACTTCCTCCAATAATCACACTGACAACGGTGTTATTCGCTCAACTCTAAAAACTTACTCTCAGTCATGCCGAAATAGTCAAGTATGCGTTGCTTGTACTTTGGGCTTCCGTCTGAGCTATTAAGCCACTTTGAGATTACACTCTTATCTACGCCGATAGCTTCCGCAAAGCTAGACTTGCTTGCTTCCTTATGAATTAACGCTATACCGATCGACTTGCCAAAATGCTGCATAAATACCTCGTAATTTGTTTTGTAAAGATTAACACGCGCATTCCGAGACTGTCAACTAATTTATATATAAAAACAAATATTAATTATATTAAATAAATTAATTGACATATCTATGGTATTGGTTTAAATTAGTTAAAACATAACAAAGAGGGCAAAAAAATGACTGATCCAGTAATGATTGATCACAATAATTATCATAGCTTGCTAGAAGAGCAAGAAAACACAACAGACGACACGTTAGAACTGGTAGATATGGTTATCGGCCATGCAGCCTTATATTTAGATTCTGAATGTGCTGACGTGATCGGCGAGGCAGCAAAAGAAGAATGCGAATCACTAATGGCGCTTATGAGTGCTAGCATTGATCTTGACGTACACGAAACTAGCAAATTAACAGTAAGCCAGCTAATGGCGTTAGCAGCATACGCGCTTGATTTACGCAAAAGCATTATTAACAACATGCAAGAAAATCATGATCTTAAATATTTAGCGAGGGGCAAATAATGAGAATGGAATGCGTAGTAGCAAGCTATATTTTTTCATGCGACGAAGGGAAGCGGTTAGATCGCAACAAAGCAGATCAGTTGCTAGCCCTAAACAATGCGCACTTTAGCGATGACAATGTTAGCGTTAGGTTTACTGTTTATGACGACAACGACACATCAAAAGCGCAGAAGATAAGAGGGCAATTATTTTATGCGCAAATTCCAGAGTTAGACCCTCCTGCCGCAAAGTAGCGGCCTTGCCACGGCTTACACAGCGTGGCCTTCTTATAGGTGATGATTATGTTAAAAGAATATGAATTAGTAATATGGTTTACAGCAATGGTTATAGCGTGCGCTGTAGTATTTTTATTTGCAGAAGATGTGGCGGGGTGGTTATGAATCTAATCAACAAAATACCAACATGGGCGGCACTATCAATAATAGTAGTTTGCCTATTAATTACAGGCACTATGGATTACAACGATCAAATAATGGGGGTGGTTAAGTGAAAACTATAGGTGATGAAAGATTCTGCGCTGAATGGATGAGCGGATATAACGACTGCAAGAATGGTATTGCGCATAGCGATGAGCGTGGCGAAGCATATAAGCGTGGCTACGGCACACGATACGAAGAAGAGCAGTTAATGACAGCGGGAGTATTGCATGTTTAAGAAAGCAGAAAGAAAGCAATCAAGATTACGCTTATGCATATCGGGACCGAGCGGTGCAGGCAAAACAGAGGGCGCTTTAACTATAGCTACGAGTTTACACGGCGGCGGCAAGATAGCTGTCATTGATACTGAAAATGGATCGGCCTCGCTATATGCTGACCGCTTTGATTTTGACGTGCTTAATCTTGAGCCGCCATATAGTCCCCAACGGTTTGTTGATGCGATAAAGGATGCAGGAAATAGTGGCTACAGCGTAATTGTTATTGACTCCGCAACTCATGAGTGGGACGGGGAGGGTGGCTGCTTAGATATGAACGAGCAAATTGCCAGAGCAAAATTTAAAGGCAATACTTGGTCTGCATGGAGCGATACGACAAAAGAGCATCAAAAGTTTATTAATGCCATTCTGCACAGTCCTTGTCATATTATCTGCACTGCGCGAAGCAAAACGGAGACAGCACAAGAAGGCAAGCGCATTATGAGGCTTGGCACAAAGCTAGTGCAGCGCGATAACTTTGAGTATGAGTTCACTGTAGCGCTAGATTTAATACATGACTGCCACATTGCTACAGCCATAAAAGATAGAACGTCGATATTCTCATCACGCCAACCAGAGCCAATTACTGCTAATACTGGCGCTTTACTACGAGAATGGTTAGATGGCGGTAAAAGTCTTCATGATTCATTGCAAAGTTATATTGTTGATATAGAAAGCATGAAAGGCATTGATAATCTTAAAGCGTTATTTTCATCGGCGTGGATAGACATTAAGTCATTTAATGATGAGCCTAGCTTGAACGCATTAAAAGCGGCTTACGATAAACAAAAAGAAACCTTAGAAGACCAAATGGTTACGGAGTAAGAATCATGAGTATTGTATTATTTTCAGAAATTACAACTGAAAAATATTTAGCCGAACTGGAAGATCAAAGCAAAAAGTATCACGAGGGGCTTTATGCTGATATGAGTGATGCCCCGCAGCGCAAGCACGTTAAAGATAGCGCGGCCCATATAAACGATCTCCTTAAAAAGCTAGACCGCGCAAGAATTGATAAGAAAAAAGAATACAGCGCAAAGGTCGAGAAAGAAGCTGGGGCAATAAGGATTCGTCTTGAAAAAGCAAACAGTCCTTTCACTAAGCTGATTGATGAGTGGAATGACAAGAGAGCTGAGATATTAGCAGAAGAGAAGCGGGCTCGTGAAGCGAAAGAGCTGGCAGGGCAGATAGAAAAGGATCACGATTATGCTTTGTTGCTAGACGCTCAAATGGTTGCCGAACGAATGCAGCGCGAGAAAGAAAAGGCTGAGCATGAGCAAAAGCTAAAAGATGATGCGGCTGCGAAAGCAGTAGAAGATCATAAGCTAGAAATTGAGCGAGAAGAAAAAAGAAGGATTAATGAAGAAAACGCACGGCTAGCTAACCGTGAGCATCTTGCTAACATTAATAATGGAGTAGCATATCAGCTAAAGTTGATCGGACTATCAGAAGAGCAAGCAAAAAACGTTGTCATTGCAATAGCGAAAGGCGACATAAATAACGTATCAATTAAATACTAAGAGAGAAATAAAATGGGTAGAGGAATTAATAAAGTTACCATCGTAGGTAACCTAGGTAATGACCCCGAAGTAAAATATATGCCATCGGGTGGCGCAGTGACCAATATCAGCGTCGCTACATCCGAGAGCTGGAAAGACAAACAAACAGGCCAGCCGCAAGAACGTACCGAATGGCACCGCATCGTATTCTTTAATCGCCTAGCCGAAATCGCTGGCGAATATTTAAAGAAAGGCTCGCAAGTGTATGTAGAAGGTTCACTGCGTACACGCAAATGGCAAGCTCAAGATGGTTCAGATCGTTACTCGACTGAAATTGTTGGTAATGAATTACAAATACTTGGTGGTCGAGCTGGCGGCGATGAATCTCACGCAAAGCCAAGCGCCCCACAAAGTGCTAGCGCCCCACGGCAAGCCGCTCCGCCTAGCGCTGACGCTAGAGCAGGGATGGATTCATTCAATGAAGACCAAGATATCCCATTCTAAACGGTATTTACATATTATTCCTTTTGTGTATAATGTAATGCAGAGGTGATAATTATGAAGAAATGCAAAATTTGTGGCGAAAACAAGCAGTCTGATATGTTTTACAAAGGGCTTGCTCAATGCAAGCCCTGCTATAAAGCAAAAGTCAAAAAATACAGAGAGGAAAATTTAGATAAGATTCAAGCTTACGATAGATCCAGAGCAAGCCTTCCTCATAGAGTAAAAGCAAGAGAGAATTATGCAAAGACAGAGCAAGGCATAGAGGCAGGAAATAGAGCTAAAATTAATTACACCAAAAGAAATCCCATTAAACGGATGGCATCACAAGTAGTTAATAACGCAGTAAGGGACGGAAAAATTTTAAAACCCGAATCATGCGAGGATTGCGGCTCTAAGCCTAATCGTTTACACGGTCATCACGACGACTACGCATACCCGCTAGTTGTTCGATGGCTATGCCCGAGTTGTCATAATAAGTGGCATAAAATAAATGGCGAAGGTTTGAACGCTTGCTAGCGTTTATGCGATTACAGAACGAGTATATTTACTAGGTAACCCTGCAAACTGGTGTGAACGAATCGTAGCGTAGTGAGTCAGCATGATTTGCGTTGTTATGTGATTTTAACTGAAATAGGAGAATAAATTATGCACGGGGATATAAGAGATGATTGGAAAATTAACGATATTGAAAGAAAGGCTAATGAAGCCAATGGAAGGCTTTATGAACTGGACTCGCTCCGCTGCGATGTGGATAGTTTGGAACGTGAAAATAGGTCGCTTAGCTCCACCGTTGATGAGTTACGCTATGAACTCGAAACGCTCAAAGAAGATATGCGACAATTCAGAGAAGAATTAGCCGAACAAGAATAGACACATAACCTTAGCTTTTAAAGCGCGGCTGTATGCCGCATAAAAAGAAAC